>Ga0114902_1001078_pt1 | contig 12561 bp, 9 predicted proteins | sample MalvireepMed_s12_FD_87291 | JGI IMG/M metagenome (GOLD analysis project Ga0114902, IMG submission 87291) | Marine viral communities from the Global Malaspina Expedition - Malaspina viral metaG DeepMed_s12 | ecosystem: Environmental > Aquatic > Marine > Oceanic | place: Mediterranean Sea... | reverse complement strand
TTATCGAGTTCTCCGGCGAAGGCCGGGAGCGCCTGGGCGAGCTGTTTGCTGAAGCCGAATTTCAGGAAGACCCCCACGCCAGTGACGACACGCTAAACTCCGCTCGCAAAAAGCCCCTGCGTGCACCGATGATTATCGCGGTGATTGCCAAGGTGACGCCGGACCTTCCCAAAGTGCCTAAAATCGAGCAGGTGATTTCAGCAGGCTGTGCCGCTCACGGCATTTTGCTGGCGGCCCACGCGCTAGGTCTAGGCGCCATGTGGCGCAGTGGCAAATACGCGTTTGATCCCGTGGTGCGCAAAGGCCTGGGTCTGGATGAAGATGACGAAGTCGTTGCCTTTATCTATTTGGGCAGCCTAGCGGGCCGCCACAAGCCAGTAGCAACCCACAACAGTGCGGATTTTGTCGAGCATTGGGATTAAACCTAAGCCCCTATAATGCCAAGGAGGTCGCCATGAGTCAGCCCCGCCAACCCGGTATTCCACATCCCCGCCTGCCGCTACCGGAAGGCGAGGAGGACCTAGCTGCCTTTCAGCACTGGCTGGAGGCGGCTATTCCTATGGTAGAGGCGCTGGGCATTACTCGCATGAGCCAAGCCAACGGCGCGCTCACGTGGCAACTGGCGCTTACGCCCAACCTCAACGACAAAGGTACCGGCTTTGGCGGCGCGCTGAGTGCACAAGCCACGCTACAAGGCTGGTGCTGGGTCACCCTATGGCTACGCCAGCAGGGCAGGGCACAGGATGTGGTGGTCGCGGAGGCCAGCCAACGCTTTCTTGCCCCAGTCACGGGTGACTACCGCATGACCTGCGCCCCCCGCCATCCGGATGGCCCTGCACAGCTTGCTGTAAAACTCAGCGAACGAGGCAAAGGCAGCATCGAGCTAACGCATCAGCTCTACTGCGGTGATTCGCTCTGCCTAGAAGCCACAGGCCGCTACGCCGTGCTGCCAAACACCTAGGCAGGAAAAAGGCTTGCTATTTCACGGCTTAGACCATAGAATATGCGCCGTTCTGTTGAGAAAGGCAGCGCCTGACGGCAGAGCTGAAATGTGGAGAGGTGTCCGAGTGGTCGAAGGAGCACGCCTGGAAAGTGTGTAAGTCGAAAGGCTTCGAGGGTTCGAATCCCTCCCTCTCCGCCACAGAATATAGATTAAGCCGCTGATTTCAGCGGCTTTTTTATATCTGCAATTTAGCCATCCCATACCTCAGCCTATACCTTTTGTTTTGGTTCTTGTTGAGCAAAACTGGACCGTATTGGAAGCCGCCTCTCAGCCTAGATCTCTTGTTGCTGACCTTTAATTTGGTTGTCAGCAAATTCTTCATGCATGCATCTAAATGAGGGATGATAGGGCCTTTTCCTTCAGATACTGTTATCTTAAGAATTATGAGTGAATCGCCCCAGTTATTCCGGAGACCGATTTGTTTGAGTCAGGCAGCTTCCCACGACTCCTCTAGTTGACGATAGTACGTCCTTTCTCTTTCTGCTGGCGGAGTGTTTCCGATGAGTTCCAGCAATCTGCGATTGTTGAGTCAGTCAACCCACTCCAGCGCTCTCAATGGGCCACGATGATGAATCACCTCCGTTTTGAACAAGCCGATGATGGTCTCGGCCAACGCATTGTCTTAGGAGTCGCCGGTGGTGCCAACTGGGGCATTGATACCCTCGTCAGCCATACGTTCGGTGTAGCGGGTCGAGAGGTATTGGCTTCCTCTATCACTATGGTGAATCAGCCCTTGCCTATGTTTTCGTACTCCCAGAGCTTGTTCCAGAGCGTCCAGTACCAGTGCTGTTTTCATCGACGTCGCTACACGCCAACCTACGATACAGCGTGCATAAACATCGACAACGAACGCAACGTAAACGAAGCCAGACCAGGTAGTGACATAGGTGAAGTCGGCCACCCAAAGCAGATTAGGACGCATGGCCGTAGGTAAAGTCACGTTTCACTAAATCAGGTGCCCCGGATCGCTAATTGTCGTGAAGGGACGTTGGCCTCGCACCACGCCGAGAATTCCCAGACGGCGCATGAGCCGTTCTACGGTGCAACGAGCAACTTCAACGCCCTCACGGCAGAGTTGCCGCCAGACCTTACGAGAACCGTAGACGCAGAAGTTTTCTTTCCATACCCACTGAACCTCAGCCGAACTTACTGGCAATGGAACATATCGCCGCCTACTTGGACGGGTATTCGCTTTGCTGTTCAAGAACTAAACGAACAGCCCGGTCTCGCACTTCCGAGGTATATCATTTTGGTGAGTTCATGACTTCACCCTCTCAAGATATGAAGTCTCTGGTAAAACCGGGGTGGTTCACTCTGTGCTTTTCTATCAATGCAGAGTACAAAAGTTTGATTCGTCCCAAGAGTTTTATAGGAGGAGTGGGGTCGTGTATAAATGGGAGCTAAGATGGCAACTACGTCGGTGTTGGAGGCGTATAACCAATCATTTAAGGAAGCGCTGTATAAATTCCGCCGTAGCTGCTTGGCAACCATTGGGGTGTAGAATTCTGTCCTCCTGCCACTGCCTGATCAGAGCCACCCATTGAAACGTGGCGTGGAGGATCTTTCCCCATCAGAATTAATTACCTGGTGCTCGTGGAGCGCCAGCATAAAAAAGTGAATAGGGTTAAATATGTTCGACTTGATCAGTCATTTGTGGCCACAGTTCGCGTTGGTACTCACGCCAGGTCTGGAAATGGAGGAAATTGCAGTCTGGATCTGGTTGCTTATGATAGTAATCATGGCCGTATCAGTGATGTCTGTAATCCGACATCGTTGGCATTTCTCTCGGCGCTTGAAAAGGGTTCAGCAGCTTATCCAAGGACAGGATCGTAACAGTCTGGCCCATAACCGTTTGGCAACGCTGCAGAAGGCGCTGGAGCAGGATTCGGACGTCACTGGGCCATTGTGGCGAGAGTTTGATGAAAGCCTAGTGTATTCAGCAGACAAGTCCCGACTTTTCAATACGCTGGAGGCCGAGCATTTTTTTAATAATTACACCCTGGCCTATGGTCTGACTTCCAGCCGCTTGCTTGCGGCTGCGCCAGCCTTCCTAACGGCTATCGGGGTGCTAGGCACCTTCCTTGGGCTGACGCTCGGACTCAATGGATTACAGATTAATGCCGGAGATGTCGAGGCTCTGAAAGATGGCATTTCGGTGATGATCAATGGTGCGGCTGTTGCCTTCATGACCTCAATTTGGGGTGTGGCCCTCAGTTTACTGCTTAACCTGTTTGAAAAGCTGGTAGAACGGGGGGCATTGGCAAAAATCCGTAACCTGCAGCAACGTATCGACTTCTTGTATCCGCGATTACCAGCAGAGCACTCGCTGGTCCAGATCGCAGCTGCGACTGATGAAAGCAAGGAAGCTCTGCAGGAGCTGCATGAACGTATCGGCGATCGCTTACAGGAAACTGTATCTGGTATGAGTGACTCCATGCAGCAAGCGTTTACAGATGCGATCAACACCGTGATGGCGCCCGCCATTCAGTCCTTGGTAAACAATACCAATCAGCAGTCTACGGATGTGCTGGAGAAGCTGGTGTCCGGTTTTATGGATGGTATGAAAACGGCAGGTTCAGAGCAGGGTCATCTGATGAAGAATGCTGCTGAAGAAGTCCAGCAGGCTGTGTCGGTTATGGCCGACCGCATGGAGGTATTATTCAAGCAATTAGACGAGCAGCAGAACAGGTCAAGGGAGCAGACCGAGGGCACCACAAGAGAGTTCGCACAACTGCTCGAACAGCAGGGCGCAGATGCTGCACAGCGTCAGCAGCAGATGGAGCTACGTTTCAATCAGCTAATGGAGCAGATGGAACACAAAGTCAGTGCGCAGTTCGACAAGGCGGCCGAGGATGAGCGCAACCGAGCTGCCACCCAAGAGCAATTACAAACGCAGATGGTGGCCGGATTTCAGAGCCAACTTGAGCAGTTCAATAACGCATCGAACGGCCAGATTCAGGCTATTAGCGAAGCCTCGGCTAAACAGCAGAGCGAAATGGGCCAGGCTTTTGAATCGGCACTAGATGGGCTGCAAACACTTATAAGCAATCATACTGCAGCAGCCAGTGAACGGGAAAGCGTTATCGAGTCCCGCTTCAATAGCCAGCTCGAACGGCTTGCGGCAGAACAGCAGCAGTTACTGTCTGCCGTGACTCAGAGTGTCCAGCAGACTCAACAGCAGATGCTTGAACTGACCAAACAGCACCAGCAGTTAATGACTGAAATGGGCGAGGTCAGCCGTTCGGTTGAGGCCAGCAGTCAGCATATGAACAACAGCTCCACCCAGTTGGGTGTGCTGTCAGCTAACCTTAAGCAAGCAGCGGACGTATTGGATGCACGCTTGCAGACTGTAACAGAAGCACTGGCGGGAGCGTCTGATCAGAACCACGAGCTAGCCGAGCAGGTGAGTCTGCAGTCGAATACGCTCAGACAGTTACAGTCAGAACTGATCACGGCGACCCAACATTTCGAGAAGGCTGCAGTGGCTGCCGAGCAAGGCTTTGAAGTGTTTGCCAACCATCAACAGCAGTTCCTGGATGGCATCAATACTGAGTTTCAAGGGCTTGGCCAGGCGCTCAAGGAGCAGGTCGGCGGGATCGAGCAACAGGCTGATGAGTGGCTACGCAGCTACTCCACGGAGGTGCGTACTCAGGTTGGCGAGAGGATGGAGCACTGGAACAAGAATACGCTGGAGTTTTCTGATCAGATGCGGCGCACGGTGAGTGCGATCAGTGGGATAGTGGATGATCTGGAGCAGAAAGTCTGATGCGCTTTTTGAAAAAGAGTCCCGCTAATGTGGATGAGGAAAATCCCTATTGGATGTCCTTTTCCGATGTAATGTCTGCGCTGCTGATCATATTCATCCTAGCGTCGGTTGTGCTGATTATCCAACTGATGGAAATTCAAGAAGAATTAAGAAAACAGCAACAGGAATTCAATCAGGAAATACAGGAGTTACGGCAAGCGGAGCAGGTACGTAGAACTATCCTGCATGAGGCAGCTGATTTGTTGCAACAACGAGGCATACGCGTAACGGTGAGTGAAAATGACACTGTACTGAGTATTCCTAACGATATTCTAGGGTTTGGGACCGGTGCGCATGAGATCGGGACGGACTATCAGGGCACAGCTGTAGAGATTGGCAGGGTGCTTAGTGAAGTCATTAATAAGGATAATCGAGTCGATTACCTAGATACGATTTTTGTTGAGGGCCACACAGACAACCGCCCACTGAACGGCTTTATGGGCAAAGGAAACTGGGGGCTGTCGGCTTTTCGAGCCATTTCGCTCTGGCAGCTATGGGATGAGCTGCTGCCCGAGCAATTCTCTTTGGATGAACTAGAGAATAAAGATAATCAGCCGCTGTTCTCAGTCAGTGGCTATGGGCCAACCCGGCCAGCTACCAGTCGACAGGATACAGAAGAGGAGCTTAGCCAGAACCGACGAATCGATATTCGCTTTACCATCAGGCGGCCGAGCAGTGCAGAGTATCGTCGGGTCAGTGAAAACCTTGAGGAAGCTATACGATGAATTTGCCGCCACCTGAGCTGTTAGTAATAGACTGGCCTGAAGGGTCTCTGGAGAGCTGGCCGAGGCTGACAGAACGTCTGAAGAGGGTGGCAGGAGCTGCTGGCAAAAGCGATTTGTTTTATGAAACATCCGAGCATTTGAGGCGGCTATCAAGGATCATGGATGGCCGTGTACTTGCTGACTTAATGTGCAAACGCATTACAGCGAGGGCCATTACTCAGCTTTGGTTGGAAGATGCCGAGTTTCGCCGCAGAATGCTGAGCCCGAAAATCCTTGATATCTTGGTGAAGCAACAGCTTGGGCAGTTAGGTGTGGTTCCGCTGCAGAACTTGATTGCTTTGTACTTCCGCATGTTCGACGAGCTAGATCAGCATGGGGAAAACCTCAGAGAAGAACTTCAAGACCTCTTAGAGCAACAGCTGTCTAAACGCTTTGCACATAATTCCAGATCCTCTAGTCACCAGCGAGACTTGTTGTCCATTCTGTATTCCGAAGCGAAATGGCTTCTTTCAATCAATGGGCCCAAACACTTGGTGGATTACGTCTATGAGGAAGGTTTAGAGCTTGACCGGGCCTTCTTGCACTTCGAGCTACGAGGGCTCGATGATGGCCGGTATGCGAGTATCTGTCGGGCGCATTATTATTTGAATACCTTGAGAGAGCTGCCGGTTGGTCAGTATCACGAGGTACTGGCTGAGTTGCTCAAGCCAGCGGTCAGCCAAGCTCCCTTTGAGGACGGCAAGCGTATCGGCCATGTTGCTCTGGAAATTCTTATTGATCGGGCAGGTGATGCACCGGGTGATGAGTGGCAGAATTTCATTATGGATCTGGCGGGTGATCCACGTATCACAAGTACTGCACAGAGCTACCGTGAATGGTGGCAGCCGCTGGGCGAAGATCGAATTGAAAAGGTGAGACGCTGGCTTTACAAGGAGGATTTGCGTTTATTTCTTAGCGCGTTGGAGCAGTTTGGCAAGGAAAGCGGTGATGCTGCCATGCAGCGCATGTTTCCGGCTCGTAAGCGGTTTATTGAGGGGCTCGATAGACTCAAGTTGGTACGCAAAACCCGCCTGATGCTTGGAGCCAAAGCCGCGTCCGCAGTGAAGAATATTCTTGGTGATGAATTAAGAACAAACTTCGTAAGACTTTCCAATGCCAACGGCATGTCTGACAAAGCGGTTATCTATATTGATTGCGGTGACTTTTGTCTGATTGAAGGCTCCCATAACTTCAAACTGTGGGTATACCTGCGGCCACCGTGGGAGAGATTGTATAGTTACAATACTAAACAACTATCACATTCCGAACTGACGATACGTGCCCCAAGTGGATATAAGGGACTTTACGGTGTAGATGCGCCATACGAAGCCATCACCCATAGTCCTTCGACGTGGCACAACCGTTTTTTCAGCTTTTTGGCCGACCATGGGGTGTCTATTGATATTGAACAGTTGATGTTCCCTGATGACTACAGAAACTATTTAAGGCGGTTTGGTATTCCCTATGTAAAGCCGCTGAAAACGCGGCTTGAACCGTTGTCAGCTTTCAGCCCAAGAAACGATCACGCAGGCGGTGGACGTAACCAAGGTTAAATTAAGGCGAGGAGTGGCCTGAACATATGAAGAACCACCTCAGGGATCTGTTCAATTCGTTAATGTTCGGTCGGCAAGACCGAGACAGTGACATTGAGAGTACGTCGCTGCAGGTGCAAGCAGACTCAAGTGGACTAATATTTTTTGAATCTCTCCAGACCATTACCGAACTCAAGATAGGCAAAGGCTCGCCTGTTGCACAGTTGCAAATGGTTGTGCTGCAAATGTTGCTTGAGCAAGGCGATGCGGAGCCCTTGCCTAACGGCTATCGAGTGAGTTCGCGTGTTGCTGCCGCGCTTGATGATGAACAAGCAGATTTACTCCACTTACCTAGTCGCTTTACCCATGGTTTTGTCGCTCATGTGAAAGGGCATACCCGCAACTCTGGTTTCAGAGTACAGATTTTTGCCTCCATTGATGGTCAGGAGCACCCCGTCCTCATCAAGGGGCCTTATCTCTATATTGGCCAAAGTCAGCCGTACCGTTTGACTCCAGCTGAATTGTCCGCATTTTCGGCGCTTGAAGTACATGGCAACCTGCCTTCTGATGAGGCTGGAGAAGCGGCTAACTTACGTTTGATGGCGCAACTGCAAGCAGCACGGCGCAGTGGCATGGATCTTGAGCTTGGCGCATTTAGTAATCTCAATGTGGTTGTGCCTGAAGGTATTGGTGTTGTGGCAACGCGGATGCCGGATGGCAGCCTTGAGCTTTGTCCTTCTCTGGGTGATGGTTCGACCCCGGATCAACTCGATAAGCGCTGGAGCCAGTTGGACCTAACCCGTGATGGTGGCGTGCTGCGAATAGAGGAAAGGTTGGTTCTATTAGAACCTGAAAAGATCGCTGCGGTACGTGAGGTGTTGGGTAGCCGGCGCATACCGGCTGGCAAGGTGGAAGAGTTTATCAAGACACCCTCTGCCTTTATTGATGCGTCTCTGGTCAACCTGGATTTGGGGTTTTCAGTTCGCGTACTGGGCATTGGTAAAATGCAGCATATGGACTTCGGCCCGCTGGATGATAAAAAACGGGATTGGTTTGCGACCTCAACGCGCCCTCAGCCTCCTGAAGCGTTGCATAAACATATTACTTGTACGGAAGATCTCGATGCCTTTCAGGAACGTTTACACGCAGCCCAGCAACAAGGTGCCCAGAGCGTTGAGTTTGAAGGGGAGCAGTTTGATATCAGTGAGCCTGCCAATGTCATCAGTGTCCTTAGGAGCATAGAAGCAGGCTTTGAGCATAAACCTGTAAAACAGGAACAGGGAGGTGACGACCAGCCCGAAACCGAGAGGGTCACGCTCCTGTTAAGAGATGCGGACGAACTCAACCGTGAACTGTTGACCAAGGCGCAGCAGCAGGGCAGAACGCCGATAGTCGATGCTTCCAAGCTGCGTCGCTCTCCCTACCCGCATCAGGCTGAAGGGATCAGTTGGATGCTTGATCTGTTGCTTAAAGCTTTGGCTGACGATCATAACAATATGTATCGATTGCAAGGAGCTTTGCTGGCTGACGATATGGGCCTGGGCAAAACCTTCATGACTCTCGTGATGGCCGCAGAGTATTTGGCTATTCAGGCGGCGGCGGGCAGAACACAGAAGCCTATACTGGTGGTAGCGCCGCTCAGTTTGCTAGAAAACTGGGAAGACGAGATAGGCAAAACCTTCAAGTCCTCTCCGTTCCGGGATGTAAAGGTATTGCAAGCCGGTAGGGATCTGTCGGAGTTCCAAATCAAAGATGCCCCACGAGAGTCGCTTCAATTGGCTGATTTGCTAGATGAAAGCGATGCGATGAGCGAGGCGGATATCCGTTACTCACTGCAGATTGGACGGGAAGCAGGTATTCATCGGCTCGATATGGATAGCCGGGTAGTGTTGACTACTTACCAGACTTTGCGCGATTACCAGTTTTCGCTCTGTGTCATTGATTGGGGTGTTGTGATTTTTGATGAAGCGCAGAATATCAAGAATCCTAATACGTTGCAGACCCGGGCAGCCAAAGGGCTCAAGTCGGATTTCAAGTTGCTTGCAACCGGCACCCCAGTTGAAAACAGTCTGGGTGATTTCTGGTGTCTGATGGATACGGCACAGCCGGGTTTGCTCGGCAACTGGGCAGAGTTCCGGAGTAAATGGATTACTCCGATTTTCAAGGCTACGGACGAAGCCCGGGACCAGATGCGCATTGAGATCGGCTCGTCCCTGCGCGAAGCGGTTGGCCCATTCATGCTGCGGCGGATCAAAGAGCAGCAGCTTAAAGGTTTGCCGAGTAAATACATTCGCTCAGGGCTGCTTCAGGGCGAAGCTGAGAATCTTCAGAGGACGCCCGAATTGGCCGTAGTAATGAAAGGTACTCAGTTACAAGCGTATGACAGTGTGCTGGATAACTACCGATGCCAGCGTGCTGAGGAAGATATGCGTGGGCAGGCGCTTTCAGCGTTGCAGCAGTTGCGCCTTATTTCTCTGCACCCGCGCATGGGTGACAAGGACCTGCTCCGTGTGAGCGGAGCAAAAGCGGCGCGCAAGGCGATTGCAGAGTCAGCGAAATTGTCGGTGGTTCTAGAACAGCTTGATCGCATCAAGGCTAAGGGCGAGAAGGTGATTCTCTTTATGGTCACCAAGCAGCTACAAATAACGCTTAAGCTGTGGCTGAGCCAAATTTACGACCTGGACATTCATATCATTAACGGCGATACCGCAGCTGTGCAAAAAAAGCGGGACGTTCTTACCCGTAAGAAGATGATCGAACAATTCGAAGCAGCTACCGGGTTCAATATTATTATCATGTCACCGGTTGCTGCAGGTGTGGGTTTGACAGTGGTAGGCGCTAACCACGTTATCCATGTTGAGCGGCACTGGAACCCAGCAAAAGAAGCCCAAGCAACTGATCGAGTGTACAGGATCGGGCAGACAAAGGACGTATATGTTCATCTCCCAGCTGCGCTACACCCACAGTTCGATTCCTTCGATGTACATCTTAATCGGCTACTGAGCGGTAAGCTTATGATCAAGGATGCGGTGGTGACCCCGGAACCTGTGGACGAAAAAAGTATGGTTACATCTTTGGGGCTTTGAGCCTTGGAAGCTGAGATGGTTAGTCAAGACAATTAAGGAAGAAAGGAGCATATTGATGAGCGATCATAAAAAAGCAGTCCCTTTTGGACTTGAGAAAGGTGTTAAATTGGATCAGCTGTCTTTTGAAATTGAAGAGATTGGACCATGTGTTTACATGACGGTAAATCCTCCAAAGCCTCATTCAAGTTTTTCTAGTTATATTCTCAGAGTTGCCCCATGCTCTGGGCTGTATTGGATCAAGGGTGTAAGTAATGATATTAATACTGATAGCTTTGGTTCAGTATTGAAGTCAAAGGCTGATAATATGATTGATAGGCTAGAAAGAATTTACGGGGAGGCGGAGAAAGTCTCCTTTTTAAGTATGGGAACTATATGGGATGAGCCTAGAGACTTCATGAATGGCTTGCTTAATAACGAAATTCACTATGGTGCCAGATGGTCTAGTGCCTCTCACGATCTTCCAGAAGGCTTGGAAGGAATTTTTTTAGGAGTAAATGCCAATAGTTCTAATAGTGGGTATATGTTTATTGAATATGAATTTGATAATCATAATCAAGCTGAAAGAGAAATTGAAGAACTTGAGGATGATGCTCTTTGAGTGAGGGTTGTTTGTTTATTTCCTGAATTAAATTAATAGGTGTAGCACCTGCGGTTTCTAATGCTCCTGAATCTTCTTATAGGAATACCTGGGCTGGGGTTCGGTACCCCAGCCCCTTTCTGGGTCTATTGTTCAGCTTGTGAACAAGGCGACGCAGCTCTGTATTAGTCACCTTCTGGACATCTGTACTTTTCAGAAAATATTGCCTGATCAGCCCGTTGGTGTTCTCATTTGTCCCTCGCTGGCCTGAGCATAAGGATCGCATAAATTTTTTAGGATTATAAACTGTGCGCACACAGTAAATTCTTTATACGCTGGCTGACGTGCCATAAACTGTTCCTTATTTAACTTTTTGATGCTCCTTTTTTACCTGAGTACTAGCCTCTAAGTATACAGTCAACTTAATGGAAATTTAACGCGAGTCTAACACGCCTTGCGGGAGTAATGCGGGTCACCAGCAAGCGGGGTGCTGCCTTGCGGGGCTTACAGGGCATTTCTGGCGGCTCGGCTTTATGTGCTTAAATAAGTCGGCGCGGGTGGCCAGCACTTCGTCTTCGTCGTCATCGTTCGGGGCGATAAACTCCCGGTTGGGTATATCGCCCCATAGATGGGGGAATCGGCTTTGCACGGCTGCAGTTCTGCATGGTGGAATAGACTATCAGGCTTCCGTATTCGACGCTGTCGCTTGTGGCCGAGTAGCTAGCTGAACTGCTTGGCAAGTAGCTTGCTTTTGCCTTCAAGCACACGGCCATGGCCTTTGCGTTCCTCTGTCACCGGGGAGGGCGTGCCGTCTGGGGCTTCCTTATCCCTAAACTACTGTTGGGTGCGGTTGACCATCTCTTCTCCGATGCTCTTCATCGGCGCGGCGAGATCTTCGCCTTGGTTGATGAGGTCGGTGATGGCTTGGTCGGGTGCCTGTAGTGATGATGGCTGCCTTTCACTCTTACCAGTTCCCAAATAAAAACCCCTGGCCATGTAAAAATAGCCAGGGGTATAGAGTTGAGCTATTGAAAACTTAAGAAAGACGAAAGACGGATTTCTGGGCGCGCCTCTGTGCCTCTTCAGCGCTTATAGGCTGACTTTTACATTACCTTGCCTTTTTGCGTCCAAGTATCGCGCACTTGCGGCCTGGATAAGTGCCGCCTTGCGTTGTTGCTGTGTAGTGCGATCATTCGCGTATAAATGCATAGCATGTTCCTCGATTAGAGGTGTACGGCATTAGACCGCTGGCAGCGAAATTTGCTCCATAGCGGCGGTAAAGCCTTCGATAATAGTGGCACAGCTGAGGGTTGTCATCAACGGCACAGCCATAATACCCCGAGCCATGCATATCTTGATCAAACAGGGTGATGGATTCCAGTAGGCCAGCTCCAAGCAGGTTCAGCTCTGTCAAAGAATAAGGGGGTAGGCCTAGTTGTTGCCGAGGCCGATAGCCATGAGCTGGGTTCTCATCAAGACGGCTATCCAGGGTGTCGAATTTTATTTCAAAGGCATCTGCAGGGATGTGAAGACTGAGCTCCTGGGTTACCTTTAGAGCAGTGCTATCGTCCCAGGCTGGTCGTGAAATAAATAGTCTCCATAGTGGGTTCCTGCTAATGAAAAGTGCTGAACTTGCGCGCCTGGCAGGGCGGTTTCATCAATAAACTCCCTACTACTAAAATTAATTCCCATGCCGCCTCCTGAAAACGGGGGCAGCATTATGGCATGGAAATAGCGTGCTCACCCTGTAACCTAACCGCCACCATTCCCATGAATTAACAAACAGTGCTCATG
>Ga0114902_1001072_pt1 | contig 12594 bp, 17 predicted proteins | sample MalvireepMed_s12_FD_87291 | JGI IMG/M metagenome (GOLD analysis project Ga0114902, IMG submission 87291) | Marine viral communities from the Global Malaspina Expedition - Malaspina viral metaG DeepMed_s12 | ecosystem: Environmental > Aquatic > Marine > Oceanic | place: Mediterranean Sea... | reverse complement strand
GTGAAGCTAGAACTTTCAACTAATTTATTAAACCACAGATTGTATGGTTTAGACATATGGAACAAAATGCCTAATATTACAAAAGAAGCCGTTTTAAACTTTTCGTTGGCAGTTACTAAGAACAAAACCGACGCAGCCCGTTTCCTAGGTATAACACAGCAGAACTTTCGAAGGGCATGCAAAACTTATAAAATTGAAAAGGAAAAAAATGATTAAATATTTAATGTTAGGTCTCGTAGGTTGCCCGGCAACACTCAAAGTAGATCCCCCCTCAGCTAGCGATTCAAGTGTAACCGAGGATCCCCTTCCCACCGAGTTTGGTGTTATAGAGAGAGAAGATTGCGATCAAAAGGCCATTGGTTCAGATGTTTGTAATATTGTCTTATATGATCAGAATAAAGAGATTTGGGAACTCTACGATCACAAAGGAAAAGTGGTGGTACTAGATATCTCCACTGTTTGGTGCGGCCCGTGTCAAGCGGCAGGAATGCATACGCAAGGCATACAAGATGATTACGGCACTCAGATAGAGTTTGTTACATTCTTAGTAGAAGGCCCAACAGGCGAAGCCCCTACCGACGAAGATATGCAAATATGGGTTGACACACACAATATAACAACCGCGCCAATTCTACAAGCTTCCAGAGAATATGTGATGGATCCGGCCGGAATTACCGGGTATCTTGTAGGCGGCTTTCCCACCTATGTCTTCTTAAATAAAGACATGCAGATTCATGTTGGAGCAGTTGGCTTCAACGAAACCTATGTTCGTAGTGTGATTGATGAATTGCTGTAATGTACAAGGTCTACAAATACGATGGACACTACATTCAAGGCACCTTTATAAGCAAACACACTACCGAGAGTGCCGCTATGAAATCTGCAAAGAAAAATATTAATTTTAAGTTTGCCATTAAAAGCAAGCTTGCTAAACCAAAAGTTATTTGGTTAGATGATGAAAATAATAGTCCAGTAGGTCTAATTACTATAGAATAAAAGGGGGCGTCAAGGCTTCGACAGAGCAAAAAAGAGAAATAGTGCAAGTAGGCAAGATACAGCCTTAATCGTTCAAAAACAATAATTGCTAATAACAATAATCACTTCGAATCTGTCCGCTTAGCGGCTTAATCGGGAGGCTGATTAGAGCCTTCTATCCAATCTAATCAAAACAACAGATAAGTTGTAAAAATCAAACCATTTATCGCAACAGGATGGTAAGCGATATCTTATAGCCATCTATCTTTGTCAGTAGGTGATAGAAACTGACTAAGCTTGTGAATGACTACAATTGGATTTGTTCTGGACGCGGGTTCGACTCCCGCCGCCTCCACCATTATGGGAGAAACATATGTTTATATTCGATTGGTTTAAAAAGCCTGTTACCGCTTCAAACCCACCAAAAATTGAGCTTCAAGACCCTATTGAAGATGCCCTTTGGGAGATGAAAGAAATTTACGATTTCGAAACTGAAGAAATCGAAAGAACTGTTTTCCAGAAAAGACGCAATTTAAACTATATGAATGAGTGTATAAAAAATAATACACCACATAAGTAATTATATGAAGATGTGGATTGCTTTATATAAAGGTGAAGGAACACTGATTAATAAAATCGTTAGACGGTGGACCAAAAGTGTATATAGCCACGCCGAGTTAATTCTAAATGATAAACAAACTTGGATTGGCATAAGCCCCTTTATTAATGCTAGGGTTGTCCAGAGAAAAGTAACAAATTATGATCCCGAGAAATGGGATTTTTATGAGATTTCGGTTAACCAAGAGCAGCATAATTTGATAATAGATTTCTATAATTTGACCAAAGACTGCCGCTACGACTGGGCAGGGATGTTATTATCACAGTTTGTACCCTTCCACATAAAAGAGAAGAATAAATGGTATTGTAGTGAATGGATCTTGTATGCTCTTAGAATATCAAGTATAATTGATTGGAAAATAATTAAAATATTTGATCAAGCAGACTTATCACCATCTAAATTACATGATATACTAATTTTATGTAACTTCAAAAAAGTCACACTGGAGTAATAATGACTATACACAAAGATATGTTTAAGAACGAAGAGAACGAGAAGAAACCCACAGTAATGGTTTCAGGTGGATTTGACCCCATTCATGCGGGCCACATCAGGATGATCAGACACGCAGCACAATTTGGAGATGTTATTGTGGTTGCCAATTCTGATGATTGGTTGTATCGCAAAAAAGGGTTTATATTCATGGAGTGGGAAAGAAGGGTCGAGATTTTAAACGCGATTAAGGGAGTTATATTAGTTGATTCGGTTGATGATTCTGATGGAACTGTGTGTGAAGCGATTAAGCGTCTTAAGCCTAATTTCTTTGCCAACGGAGGCGATCGAGGCCGTTCGAATACACCAGAACAAACCGTATGTGAAAAGCTTGGAATCGGCCTTCTCTGGAGTATCGGTGGCGACGAAAAGCTGGATAGCTCGTCAGAACTGGCAAAGAAAGTCCGCGATTTTGAGGTCCCGGCCCAGCGAACGAAGCCGACGAGTTCTGATAGGTAAAACGATATTATGCTATGTTATATTTCAGAAATAGGACAAAATAATTTTTTTTACCCAAGCCATACCAGGGCAATCTTAAGTGATCAATGTGATTATCAGGAGCTTATGTGGCTTGGCGGCAAAGACAGAAACCTTCAGCCCATAAAAGTTAAGAGCAATTGTTTGTTTCCCATGAACTTAAAAGCACCAATCGCAGAGAATATATTAGCAAGAAATGATAACACTTATTCCGTTGTCTGGATTGAGAAGTGAAAAAGCAATATATAAAGATTTTATCATTTGTTTGTTGACAGGTTCAATACTATGCGTTATTATAGATTATATAAACCACTATCTTAACTAAGGAGAAAAACATGTCTGTTTTAAAAAGACTACAATTATTAAATTTGCCCGAGGATACAATAGTAACCCTCACGCTTGAAGAAGGAACTGATGTATTCGTACACAATGAAACCGAAGTAGAGGATGCAATAAACGAAACTAGTGTTATTAATGAGTTTGCAGCACTAATTGCCCATAGCAAACTCGATGCTCGCAATCGTTGGACTGGCAACATCCTTCAACATCTTCGAGATCAAGAATACCTTGAAGCATACGAACGCGGAACCTTTGGGTTTGAGGATTTCTTAGCAGAAACTTTGACTGAAAATTTCTATGATCATGAATTAATCGAGCATTCTACTGAAAAGTACGACTATAAAAGAGGATTCACTACGCTGTCAGCGGCAGTTGATATTCCGATATCAAATTTTGTTGAAGTGGATCCCTTTGTGTCCGGATGGAAAGTTTCTGTAGAAACCGAGAACGGCACTTTAAGTTTTGATGCGTAGGCTCCCCCATTCAATGAATGTTCCGACTAATTATTGAAAAGTCGTATTATTGGGGTGAAGCGCCACAGGCAGGTGCACCGGGTTGTTACCCCGGCCGTTGCTGGTTCGAGTCCAGCCGCCCCAGCCACTTATAAACAAGGAAGATATTATGAATATTTTTGTATTAGATAAAGACCCGCAGATTGCAGCCAGTATGGCGTGCGATAAGCATGTGGTTAAAATGATTTTAGAAACAGCACAAATGTTATGTGCAGCTGCTATAGCCAAAGGTCACGAAATGCCCTATCGCGCAACTCACAAACATCACCCCTGCACTTTGTGGGCCGGCACCTCACAAGGCAACTGGGATTGGCTTATCAATCATGGTTTAGCCTTGTGTGCCGAGTATACACTGCGCTATGGCAAGATCCATAAGAGCCAGAAAGTTATTGAGAACGCAAGGAACATAAATATATCGTTCGATAAACAACAACTTACAACATTTGCACAGGCGATGCCTGAACAATATAAAAATAATTGTGTAGTTACAGCTTATCGATCTTATTATATGGGTGAAAAATCGCGGTTCGCAACTTGGAAAACAAAAACACCAGATTGGTGGAATGCGGGAGTAGCTCAGCGGTAGAGCATCTGGTTGCCATCCAGAAGGCCGTGGGTTCGAATCCCATTTCCCGCTCCATTTTTGTTTGTACACCATAGTTACTTATGTGGATCGCAGAATAGAGGTTTTATGGGAAATGACTATTATGGCTATGTCTATGTTCCTACTCGCGTTTTATTGTTATAGGGTTGTGTTATACCCAAAAACAGACATCAACTCAATACCAGAACAAAGTTATGAAATCGAACAAAACCTATCAGAAAGGTGACAAAGTTCTCGTAAAATCATTTGCGGGCCCTAATGTTCGTGTTATACTAAAGAAGCGCTATATAGCCGCGAAATCAGAACTTAAACTTGGAGTAGATGGCTGGAATGCACAAATAACACTTCAACGCGAAGTCGAAAAATTGCGTAAGAGCGGAGTGCCATATAAAAAGGGTGAAAAACCTAAAGTTTGGGTATTTGACTGGCAAATAATCAAAAAATATTGACTTCTATTCTAAAAAACACCATATTTATAATGATAACATAGGTTGCATATGGCTAAAAAAAATTATGTGTTAGATACTAGTGTTTGCTTGACAGACGCAGATGTAATTTATAAATTTGATAATCACGACATTTTCATACCCCTTAAGGTTTTAGAAGAGATCGACGGACATAAGAAGCGTCAAGATTCTGTTGGTTCAAATGCTCGACAGTTTATTCGGACTCTTGATACATTAAGAAAAAAAGCAAACCTAGAAAAAGGTGTTAGAATTGCAAAAGGCCTAGGCATATTAAAGGTAGTATCTTATGCAATCCTTAAGGAAGTAATATTCCCACCAGACTTGGATATGAGGCATCCAGATCACACCATCATCGCGACCGCCATGGCAATTCAGACTGACTGTGAGAATCGAAAAACAATAATGGTGTCACGCGATATTAATATGCGCGTTATTTGTGACTCTATTGGTTTAGAGGCTCAAGATTATCTTTCTGAAAGAGCAGCCGCATCGTTTGAAGAATTATATAATGGGTTTATTGTTCGTTCGTTCGACGATGAGGTTATCGATCGTTATTATGCTGGCGAAGAGATATTTATTAGAGAAGATGAGGTTGAGTGCGAACTACACCCAAACCAATATATTATGATGGTATCTAATGCCAATGAAAAGAAGTCTGCTTTAGCGTGCTTTAAAAGCCATTATGAACCTTTAAAAAATGTTATTAATAAGAAGCTTCTGGATTGGAAGATCGACGCAAGGAATAAAGAGCAAGCGTTTGCAATCGATATGTTAATGGACCCAAACATTAAGATTGTATCTCTTGTTGGCCGAGCCGGCTCTGGTAAGACACTATTAGCAATTGCCGCCGGCTTACAACAGACTATCGGTCTACACCCCGACGAAAATCACTACTCACGATTAATCGTTTCACGACCGGTCCAACCGCTTGGAAAAGACATCGGATTCCTCCCCGGAACAATGGAAGAGAAGATGATGCCCTGGTTGATGCCCATTCAAGATAATCTCAAATTTCTTATGGGGGACCGCTCCAACTTAGAAATGTATACAGAAAAAGGCAAAATCGAGATTGAAGCCTTGACCTATATAAGAGGCCGTTCCATATCTAACGCCTTCATCGTAATCGACGAAGCGCAAAACCTAACAAAGCACGAAATTAAAACTATTATTACCCGCATCGGCGAAGGCACGAAAATCATCCTGACTGGCGATGTAGAGCAAATTGACAATGTATATGTCAACGAGACATCAAACGGCCTTGCACATGCCGTAGAGAGCTTTAAAGAGTATCCCATCGCGGGTCACATGACCTTCAAGAAGGGAGAAAGGTCTGAATTGGCAACTTTAGCTTCAAAAGTGTTGTAAAATAGTTTATTTTATGTTATAGTAATATTACAAAGGAGACATTTACCATGTCAGAAGAAAAAATAATGACCGAAGAGGACCTGCATGCCAATCCGGCACTTAGCATGATTGTTGGAAAAGAATCTGATTTAAAGAATCAGCTTGTGGATTATGTAGGCACCAAATTTGATAAAGAAGAAGTAACCGTTGAAATGATAGTTGATGCTTTAGCACAAGAATTCCCAGAGTTTATGATAGCTATTGCAGAAGAGAACTTCATGAGAGGATATAAATTAGGATTAGACGATGCATATGGATCAACTGATAGAAAAGATAAAGAACCAACAGAACAGTAAAGTAGATTTTTACACTGCCTCGGGCCTTCATGTATATTTCAAAGACCCGATGATAAATGACTCGATTGATGTCGATGCTGCTGTTTCTAGATTTGAATCAATACTGCCACGACACCTTGCGTCGTGTGTAGAAATGATTATCTTTGGCGATTTTGAAGAATTTCACGAAAGAGCACTGAATGCATTCTATGATTCTGGTACAATCTATGTTACTAATTTGCAGGATGATGAAAATGATATTTATGATGATCTAATTCACGAGCTATCCCACGGCGTTGAGGAAGAGTTTGGATATCACATCTATAATGATCAAAAAATACATAATGAATTTTTAAATAAAAGAATGCACTTATATAAGATTCTATGGGAGATGGGGTTTAAGGCGCCAAAGACATTTTTTCAAGATGTTGAATACGATCAAGAATTTGATGAATTCCTGCACCAAAAGGTTGGCTATGAAAGTCTAGGTAATGCTGCCCGAGGCCTTTTTATTACCCCATATGCAGCCACCTCACTAAGAGAATATTTCGCTACCGGATTTACAGACTTCTTTGTGGAACCAAACCATAAGTTTTTAAAAACCGTATCCCCAGTCTTATATGACAAAATTATTTTCCTTCAAAAAGAAGAAAACCTTGACTTTTGAAAATAATCGGTTATAATAATGGTTGGAGAACAAAATGTCACATATATCATTTTCAGAGCTAAAGGACTGGGTGCATTGCGCCTTTTACCACAAATTAACACGCGTCGATAAAATCGACGGATTCAAAGGAAACGAATACACAGCCTTTGGGAGTGCAATGCACACAATTTGTGAAAAGAAGCTTTTGCAAGAAGAAGTTAAGAGTGACTTCTTTGTAAAAGAATTAAAGAAGAATATTTCTGAACTCCCGGAAGATGTAACTATTAATAAGAAACTTGTATTGGATATGGTGGGGCAGGGAAAACAGATCATCCCAGATATTGAAGACGCACTAAACGAATATTTTGAAGAATATGAGGTCATGGCAGTCGAAATGTCCCTCATGGAAGATATTGAGGGAGAAGAAGATTACAAGTTCAAAGGATACATTGATGCGGTGGTGGCAACACCTGACGGAAAAATACATATTTTTGATTGGAAAACATGTTCGTGGGGCTGGGATGCTAAAAGGCGATCTGAGCCAATGACCACATATCAGCTTACATTATATAAGAAGTTTTTCTGCCAGAAAATGAATGTAAATCCAAAGGATGTAGAAACCCACTTTGCACTACTTAAAAGGACTGCCAAAAACGAAAGAGTTGAATTTTTCAGAGTTACTAGTGGTCCAAGAAAAACCGAAAATGCTCTTAAATTGTTAAACAAAGCATTATATAATATTAAAAATAAACGGTATATTAAAAATCGTTTGTCTTGCACCGGCGGCTACGGATGCAAGTTTTATAATACAGAACATTGTCCTTGAGGTATAAATGACAAAAACAAAAATTTTGGTCTTATCAGACCACCCCCTTTCACCTTCGGGTGTGGGAACACAGACAAAATATATGATAGAAGCTTTGTTGAAAACAGGCCGCTATCAATTTGTATGCTTAGGCGGTGCCATGAAACATCATGATTATACGCCTGTTACTGTTGATCCATATGGAAAAGATTTCGTAATCGTTCCAGTGGATGGTTATGGTAATGATGAAACCATAAGATCAGCACTTCGAAAAGAAAAGCCCGATGTGCTTTGGTTTATGACTGATCCTAGGTTTTATGAGTGGCTTTGGGAGATTGAGGATGAAGTTCGGGCCCTTGTCCCAATGATTTACTATCATGTATGGGATAACTTCCCGGTTCCGATGTACAATAAGCTTTACTACGATTCTACTGATTATGTGGTTAGCATCTCCAAAGTAACCGAAGAAATTGTTAGGACATGTTCCCCCGATAATTTTGGAACACATATCAGTCATGCAGTCAATTCAACTTTCTTTAAGAAATTGAAAAACGCTGACGATTTAGAGAAAGTAAATGCCGTTCGAGAAAATATTGTTAATACCAGCCGGGAATTCAACAACCCTAGAAAGAAGATCTTTTTTTGGAATAATAGAAATGCCCGTAGGAAGCAATCTGGTACACTAATCTGGTGGTTCAAAGAATGGTTGGATAAAGTGGGTCACGATAAAGCAACGCTGCTAATGCATACAGATGCCCAAGACCCTCACGGTCAGGACCTACCACATATAATGGAGCGCCTGAAAATCATAGACGGACAGGTGTTGTTATCGACCAACAAGATTACCCCTCAAGAACTCGCAGCCCTATATAATGCTTCCGACTATACGATCAACATCTCGGATGCAGAAGGCTTTGGTCTTTCCACCCTAGAATCTCTAGCATGTGGCACACCGATTATTGTGAACATGACCGGAGGACTGCAAGAGCAAGTTACCAACGGTACAGAATGGTTTGGCTGGGGAATACAACCAAATTCCAAGACCATCATCGGCTCATTACAAGTACCATATATATATGAAGATAGAATCGGACAAGCAGATTTTGAAAAGACCATGAATAAGGCGCTTAAGTTGCCGAAAACAAAATATAAGAAGATGTCCGACGCCGGAATGGCACATGTTAGGGATAACTTTAGTTTTGAAGTTTTCGAAAAGCAATGGGTTGAATTTATAGATAAAGTCGTGGAAGAAAGCGGCTCATGGGAAACTAGAAAGAATTATAAACGCTGGCACTTAATGGAGGTTGCATGAAAAAAAATGTTTTATTAGTTGGACCCCTTCTTACAAGAAGCGGGTATGGAGAGCAGGCTAGATTTGCTCTTCGCGCTTTAAGAAGCCGACCAGATCTCTTCGAGATCTTTATTAAGCCCATTACATGGGGTAAAACTTCGTGGATCACCGACAATACTCCGGAACGCCGGTGGATTGATGAAACAATAGAGAAGACAATTGGATACATGCAGCAAGGTGGGCAGTTTGATTTGTCGCTGCAAGTAACAATCCCGAACGAATTTCAAAAAGTTGCGCCACGAAACATTGGTTATACCGCTGGCATCGAGACTACGCAGCCCGCTCCAATCTGGACTCAACAATGTAACGAGATGGATTCTGTTATCGTTGTTTCGAATCATTCAAAAAATGTTTTAGAGATGGCCCGATTCGAAGGGGTTGATACAGATACGAACCAAAAAGTTGTTTTAGAAAATAACACAAAAATTACTGCTGTTAATTATCCGGCGAAAACATTTGATAAACTGCCGGATCTTGAACTTGAATTAGATACTAGCTTCAACTTTTTGACTGTTGCACAACTGGGCCCACGCAAGGATGTAGAGTCAACTATACAGTGGTTTTTGCAAGAATTTAAAGATGATGATGTGGGGCTTGTAATAAAGACCAATGTTGCTAAAAACTGCTTGATGGACAGATCTTTATGTTTAAGTAATTTGAAAGCGATGATAGATCAAGCAGCAACACCTGAACGAAAATGCAAGATTTACATGATTCACGGAAACTTAACCGATGAAGAAATGCACGCCCTATATGTTGATGAAAAAATCAACGCCATGGTCGCAATTCCGCACGGCGAAGGCTTTGGGTTGCCAATATTTGAAGCAGCATACAGCGGCTTACCGATTGTTTCAATTGGTTGGTCTGGCCAGTGTGATTTTCTATATGACCACGAGATCCCACGCCAACCTCATTTTTATGAAGTTGCCTTTGATATAAGACCGGTCCCGCCTGCAGCCTTGTGGGAGGGCGTAATAGTTAAAGAATCCGGCTGGGCCTATGCTCGCGAACAGTCAGCTAAAGAACAAATGAGAAACTGCTATAACGACATCATAAATAACAATGAAGATTCAATTGCAGCAAACAGCACCCAAAGAGCGTCCCAAATTTTAGAATACTTTACAGAAGAAAATATGTACAAGCAATTTGTAAATTGTGTTTTTGATGAGAGCGAAGCGAAAAGACAAGAAGAGGAAGTGGAAAGCTTACTGAACGATTTATTATGAAAAAAATTGCATTTATATCCGACTATTTCCTTCAAAATGGACTGGGTGGCGCCGAGCTTACCACTGACGCCATTATGAAATATGGCGCGCAGAGGGACTTTGAAGTATCTGCAATACATTGTATGAAATTAACGAAAGAAGTAATAGAAAGCAGCAAAGATAATTTTCACTTTATTGTTTGTAATTTTAAACAATTGCAAGATGATGTAAAACTTTACATGTGTAAAAATACATCATATTCAATAATCGAATATGATTATAAAATTTGTCAATATCGTTCTTTTGAACTGCACGAAGCAGAAGAAGCTTCCCCTTGCGATTGTGAAACTAGAATATCGGGGAAAATTAATTCCGCATTTTATGGATATGCAGAGAAGGTTTGGTTTATGAGCGAAAAACAAAAGAATATGATTCTTGCCAAAGTTTCAGTTTTGAAAGAGGATAATTGTGAGACTCTTAATTCAATATTCAGTGCCGGCGATCTGAGATTTATACATTCGATCAAAGATAATGAAAAGGACGAAAAATACTTAATACTAGATTCCGACTCGCCAGTAAAACCAAGTACTCAATGTGTTGAATACGCCAAATCTAATGATTTAGAGTATGAATTAATTTCAAACCTGCCATATCATGAGTTATTGATTAAGATGTCCACCTCTAAAGGCTTGATATTCCTGCCTGTGGCAAGCGATACTTGTCCAAGATTGGTTATGGAGGCAAAAATGCTGGGTTGTGATTTGGCTTTAAATGAACATGTTCAACACAAGGATGAAGAATGGTTTGTTACACAAGATTCTTGCTATGAACACATGGATTCTAGAGGAGACGCGTTTTGGAGTTATTATGAGTAGTGATACGATCGTGATAATGGGTAATGGGCCGTCCTTAAAAGAGGTCGATTTTGGGATGCTAGAGGGATTTGACACCTTCGGACTAAACTCAGCTTACAGAGCATATGAAAGAATGGACTGGTGGCCAAAATTCCACGGTTGTTATGATTACAGAGTGACCGAAAATCATAGAGATAGTTTTAATAATCTGATAAATAACACACCAATTGAAAAATGTTTTTATATCGTAGACATTAATGAAAATAGAGAAAAATTTCAACATATCAACATGCTTCCATATGGAACAACCAACAAGTGGAATGCGTCAACGGCAGACTTTGCAGAATTTCATGACAATGGAAACTCCGGAGCTAACGCCTGTTCTACTGCGGCAGCATTGGGATATAAAAAGATAATATTATTGGGCGTTGATTGCAATTATGTGGAATTTGTTGACGGGTGTACAAAAGATGGCCCGGGCCTCAAAATGGAAAAAACACCGGAAACCAACCCAAATTATTGGTTTGATGATTACCAACAAGAGGGGGATGAATACAATATCCCAAGAGGTACCGATTTTCACTTACCAACATGGAACACTTTTGCCTATCGTGCCGCTCATGCAGGAATTGAGGTGATCAATTGTAGTCCTACTACAACTTTAAGATGTTTCAAGAGAATGAGTTTAGCGGAAGCATTAAAATGAGAAGAACCAATTGCTTAGTTTGCGAAAGCGACTCCTTCTCCGAAATCCTAGATTTAGGAAACCAGCCATACGCAGATACATTTATACACAAAAAGAATAGACATGATTTGTTACCTATTTATAGGCTATCTTGTACCTTGTGTGAATCCTGCGGCCAAATTCAAACAGGGGCGATAACGAATCCGTCGGAAAGATATAATTTATTTGATTATTCATATACTTCTTCCAACTCTTCGGTTGCAAAGAACCACTGGGGCGGTTATAATAAAGAAGTAATGAAAAATTTACCAGTTTCAGATGAATATAGGATTTGTGAAATTGGCTCAAATGATGGGTATCTGCTCGGATTGTTCAAGGAAACCACCCAGGCGATTGTGGGCCTAGATGCGTCAGAATGTTTGGTCAAATTGGCCAACTTGAATGGCATTCCGACCGTTCAGTGTCTTTTTGATCTTAAGGAATCGCGGAAGATATTACAGGCTCAAGAAAGATTTAATTTAGTTATGGCCAATAATGTTTTTAATCATGCAAACAAGCCGGTATCCTTTGCTAAGGGTGTCAACAATCTTTTGCAGGAAGGAGGCCATTTCGTTTTTGAAGTCCCATATTGGAAAAATACGGTAGATTCTCAGAAGATCGACCAAGTATATCACGAACATGTAAGCTACTTCACAGCAACTTCGGCACGCCAGATAATGGATAGGGCCAATTTTCAAATTTCTGATATAAAGGTCGTGGATTATCACGGAGGATCCTTGAGGATATATGCTAAAAAGGTATCGGACAAAAACGCAGTTACACACTGTCCACAACTTCAAGAACTAATCGAGAAAGAAGCCTATTTGTTTAAAAAAGAAACATAC
>Ga0114902_1001068_pt1 | contig 12627 bp, 10 predicted proteins | sample MalvireepMed_s12_FD_87291 | JGI IMG/M metagenome (GOLD analysis project Ga0114902, IMG submission 87291) | Marine viral communities from the Global Malaspina Expedition - Malaspina viral metaG DeepMed_s12 | ecosystem: Environmental > Aquatic > Marine > Oceanic | place: Mediterranean Sea... | reverse complement strand
GTTATCCCATTGAGCCGTTCCAAGTGTTGAATTGGAAATAAGGAATTGTCCCTTATTATCCAAGAAAACAAGTTTAGAACTTCCAATAGATTCTTCAATCAGGTCAACAATTGCCACGTTTCGAATGAAACCATCCGGCAATTTCTTCAGAATCAATTCATTAAACATGGCTGTATCAGAACGTTTGTTGTCCTGTTTAACCATGTTTATAACTCCATTATGAATGAATCCTAGGTTTTCATTGACCTTGAATGGATGACAATTGTCAACATTGGTTTTACCGTGTGTCTTTATCCGAAAATGGATTGCTGACATAGGATTACCATTTTTAACAACGTTTTTCACGTATGAACTCCAAAAGTCATTAAACTTAAAGAATCCCTTGAAAAAATGAAGTATTCCATCCTTGGCAAACATGAAACCGGCTCCATCATCATTGTTGAAAAAACAGGTTTTTAACCTGTCTTTTTTGATGTTTTCACCATCAGGCTTGAGAATTGCTATACACATCTTCTTTACTCCCTTTGTCCGTATTGAACTTTAACTTGTTAACGTTATCCGGGTCTTCCCGTGTCCATCTTTCAGTTACAACATTGTAGACGCCGTATTGCTTTCGCCCATCTTCCGGATGGCTTAAGAAATAGCAAAGGTTTTCATAATCGTTATAATTCTTTTCTAAAAAAGAAAGATAACTAGTTAACCCATCACCATTTTTAGCCAAATCCAAAGAGACATTCTTAACCCATAAACAGAGCGAGCGAACAAATTCCAGATTTTTACAGAAGGACATAAAATTTAATGTTCCCCTGAATATCCTGAATTCAATCGTGTTCCTGTTTTGAAGGTTTATAGCCGTGTCACGTGACGAATTGTATCGTGCTTCTTGGTGATTCCTTGCCATTTTAACAAGGTTGCACCAAGAATCTTCATTCATCCATGGGTTAGCCCATTCTTCAAGTCTAGATAGATGTCTCTGGCTAATATCCAAGATAAATTGAAAATTATCCGGATTATAGACAAAGGACATCATTTTAACAATATCCGAGACTTTAAGGGCTTTACGGCTAACGTGTATGTGCATCCCGGAATTATGGGCGTTATATCCATAAAGGTTATTATCCTTTAGTTTTTGAACTAAAGTTTTGAATAACTCTTTACCGTACAATTTCCAGTAATTCCACGAGAATGGATGAGATACAATCTCAACAGCACAAGTGCAGTCATTCTTCGAATAGAGTAACTGTTCCTTGGATGTTCTACCTTTACCAATGAGATTCACTAAGGACGCAATGAGTCGACCCATGTATGTGGGGGATTCATCCGTTCCTTGGTGCCTATCGGTTTCTATCTCTATTCCATAATGGGCAATATAATTGGGATTCCCTTTGTCATTAACGATATAAGGTCTATCGGTTAACAACGGCGGAGTATTAATCCTATTCATTCTCACCCTATGGAATACTGGTTCAGGTTTGTGTCCATAACCTTGGATACTGGCTGAACTGGTAGCGCATGGTTCACATATACCGTTATCAATATTTAATGAACGGCGTTCGCAATAACTACAGATTTGTAAATCATCATAGCAGTCATAACAAACACCGACACCATTAAAATGCTGGAATATTTCTTGCGGTACTCCACATTTAAAACAGTCTGGTATCGCTACCGGAATGTTGAAGATGTCTGAGAGAGATAACTCTCTAATTTTCTTTAAATAATTATTCATTTAAAGATTCTCCATATTTGTGTTTAAGATTAATTACTTTCAATTCCAGTTGTCCCCCCTTTCAATCATTCAGTCGGTATATGGTTAACCGATACGCATTCTATTGGGTTTGGCAATACTGCCCATGCGAGAGTATCCTTGAATAATCGGATACCTTTACACTCGCCCATTGGATTTTATCTTCTGCCTTTGGTGTCTCGCCCCTAGACCAAATATTTCAGGGACAGAAGAAATAATATATGTATGTATATATCACGCTACCAAGGGGAGAAGGTTCCCATCTATTTAAATTGATTTGACATGGCTGTTTATATGGGTGCTGTGTGTGTGCCTGCCTTGGTGCCTGCCATGGTGTAGGCTAGGGTGATGACTGCCTGCCTGCATGGATAGTTTCAACCTGCCTGCCTGTCTCGAATCGAATAACTCAATACCCTTTCTTCAACCCCAAACCGGATAGGGGGCGTACCCGGTATATTTATAAGCAGAACGCGAATACTAATATAATTTTTTAAAATTTTTGGGGGGAAAGCCACTTCATTACTTCATTATCTTCACTTTTCTCGACCAATAGTGAAATAGTGAAGTACACTTCGCCGCTACTATGAATATATCAGTGTATTTGATTAGTTATTTAGTTAACGACATACAGTGGGCTCTTTATGGGAGCCCCTGTAGTCTTTTGAGTCCGGGTACTATTTTATTGACATTGGCTTCTTTACATACTATTTTATATAACTAAGTTATATATAGCTTAGTTATATATAGCTTATCTAATACTATTCTACTATTTGATATAGCTTAGTTATATAACTATTTTTACCCTGTTAACTACTATTTGATATAGATAAGCTAATACTATTCTACTATTTGATATAACTAAGCTAATACTATAGTATGCGCGGATTTTTATAAAAACAGGTTAAAACCTTTATTTACTGTTATCTTGCTTACTGAATGCTCTAAATTATGATATGGCATATAGCGACACCTTAATTGGCAGGGCAATGAATGGCGAGTACAGTAATGAGAGTTCATTTACCAACAGTAATGAGATAAAAAGGCTGGCGGGTGAGATTAATATGGTTGATATAATCAACCCCACATCTGCTGTATGCGGAAAGTTAATGGAAATAGTAGCGCGCGCAAAATGTCTGAAAGATTTTGAATTACTACCTGATGGTCACCTGTTGTATAACAAACCATTAAGAGAGAGTCCGGAGGGAGATGGAAAGGCGCGTGTGAAAACATAGCGTGGGAACGGCTCTCTATGTATAAACGTACAGTCAAAGGTCAGGAATATGTATTATATGACAATGAAAAGGAATTTCGGAAGGCTAGACCGAAGTCAAAGATACATGACAGTTGGCGTACGGCGAAGACGGGACAGTGGATTAAGACAGATGATGGTAAGGTAACCAAGGTAATCAAGCGGGGCGTTATTGTTAATGACAAGCGGAGCTCTGATTACATCAGAACCCTGATTGGCATGGTGAATTGTGACCGTACCGCATCTTTGGGGGGTGAGCCTGTAACAGATATCTGGCGGTTCGGGAAGATGGTTTGGAAAGAACAGGCATCAAATGGCAGGTTATCCATAAAAAAGCGTATATTTGCCAAGTATGTGGCATCCGGTTTAGAGCCGCTTGACGCATATATGAAGGCATTCCCCGATTGCGAAAGCAAAGACTATGCCAAAAAGCGGATTCGTATTTTATTTAAAAACAAAAAGGTAATGAACTTGATAGATAAAGAGATAGAAATCCTGTTAAGCGACACTGGTATTACAAAAACGTATTTACTGGAAGAGACCAAGGGGATTGTTGATAAGAATGATACCCGCGACTCAGACAAACTGAGAGCATTGGAGACCCTGATGAAGATATCCGGGTTACTTAGTAATGATAAAAAGACTGAATCTCTGGCACTGATTCAGGAATTCACCGGTTTTAGCCAAGAAAAGCTCAACGCTTTCAAGGCGGGGGTATTACCGGAGCATGGACAGGAAGAGTAGCATCCTTATCCCTATCAGGTTCGCCACCAAGCTTGAACTGCATGAGCTGATATGCGGAGCTGTATACTGCCCTGCCTGCGATTCACAGCTTATGGGCAGGGACGCAATGAATAAAATGCCACTGGTTAATAATTCTAATAACTTGGAAGGCTGGATATGCGAATTATGCGACAGTGTATTCGATTTACAGGATAAAATGGTAGATATTGGCGAGTTTGACTTATATGACCAAGAGATTGCTGTAGCCTGATGAAGCGGTTCTATCAAAATGGTGGTGCAGTTGATGAATACCCTGAATGGTTTGACCCGCGCCGCTCTGAATTGTTGCCCTCTGGGGCACCTAACCCATATGCTCATTCCGGTCTTTTAGACCTCCCCATCTTCCCCGGCGGAGCCGGCAGTCTTCTGGCTCAGACCTTGGGTGCCGCTTACATACCGAAAGCTATCGGCGAATTGCCTGAGTCTGCACAGGTTCCAACCCAGATTGGGCTACTCGCGGCACCTTTTCTGCCTAAAGCTATTTCCGGTGTTGCATCTGGTGTAAAATGGGCAACCCAGCCAAAACATATTATGAAGGGTGCTGAGAAATTGTCGGGATACATGATGCGTCATCCTGAAAGCGGTGTCCAGAAAGGCTTGAATGAGCTGTTCGGTCATCTCGGAAAGACAAAAGTTTTTAAAGAGCAGATGGCTGAAACTCCGCTGGCTGGTGAAATGTTCTCCCATTTCTTCACTGGAAAGGGTAAGACTTTGAAATATAGGTTTCCTGAAAATTATCAATCAAAAATGGTTGACCGTTATGTTGATGCCGTTGATGTTTCGGGAACCAGAGCGAACCCCCCACGCACGTGGCGAGGTGAACGTGGCACGAACAAGGTCGGTGATACGTTTACAGTACCAGTTGATGAAGGGTACCTTGGAACTGATGTTACAAGTGCTCTTGGTAATTTTACCGTTGAGGGGAAAATTGTAAAACTTCCAAAAAAGCGGACTAGGATAATTAGAAGGGAAGGTGGGGAAAAATATGAACAGAAAAAGGATTTTATTGAAGAACCTGATTATCAGAGCGCTATAGTAAAGCTTCGTAATTACGATACTTATAATTTCAAACCGGAGTATAAGCCAGCAAAAACATGGGATATTCAGGCAAGGATTCCAGAAAAAATAGCCGATAAATTACCAAATTTTAGACTTAAACCCGGTGCAGAAGAGGCGATGGTTGGTTATGGAGCAGAAAGCATACACAGTCCAATTGTATCCAGTGCTAGGTCATTAATTGATTTTACAAAAGCTTATGGTGGAAAGGGACGTCCTGTAACGGTTAATATAAGGGGTCTCGATGCCATTTTTCCTAGACTTGGTATTGGAACACCGTTCTCATCATATTCGAAACCGTATTATTATAACCTTGGCACCGGTAAAGTTGGACATACATTAAAATCAGTTCAATAGTGGCAGATAATTTTAATATAAACCCTTCCCCAAAAGACATGAAAGAGCGTGATGACGTTCTCTTGAATGCTTTTAATAATTTGATTTACTTTGGCAGGGCATTCCTGCCGCGGGACTTTATGAATAAATCAGAGAGTGCCCCCTTCCACTACGATATGGCTGAAAAGATGATTGATATGAGACCCGGTGCTAGGATATGCAATATTATACCGCGGGGTCACGGCAAGTCAGTCATGGCAAAAGCCGCTATCATGCATAAGCTCTGCTTTGCCGGAGAGGATAACCAGCATTTTGTTGCTTGGGTATCTGAAGAGCAGGGTCAGGCTATTGACCATTTAAAGTATATCCGCTCCCACTTTGAGAATAATAAGATGATTAAGTATTATTTTGGCAATATGGATGGCGGACTGGTTGGAAAACGATGGACAGAAAAGGATTTGGTCACTCCGAAAGGAGACCGTGTGATAGCCAAGGGAACATCCCAGCGTTTAAGGGGTCGTGCGGAGGTGGATGTCCGATATACGGGTATCGTGCTTGATGACTTTGAGTCTGAATTGAACACCAAGACCCCTGAACGCAGGTCTGAAATCAAGAAATGGATTGTATCCACTGTGTTCCCGGCACTTGAGGAGACTCCCGGCAATGAAGGCTGGATATGGCTTTCCGGTACTATTGTACACTATGATTCCTTTTTGCAGATGGTCTATGATGGTTGGAAGAAAGCTAAGGAAGATAAAAGAAAATACCCTTGGGATGTTAACTTTTATCGCGCTTTTGAAGATGGGGAACCCCTATGGTCTTCACAGTTCTCCAAAAAAAAGCTGGATGCTAAGAAACGGGAGTTTATAGAAGCGGGACTGGTCAATAAGTTTGCTCAGGAGTATATGAACGATGCCCGTGATATAACCAATGCGGCATTCAAGATAGACAGAATCCAGTATTATAATGGCAGATTTGAAAAGAGAAACAATATGCCTTTTATTATTGAAGGTGACTCCGCTATTCCTGTTAATGTGTATATTGGTGTTGACTTAGCGGCAACTGCCAGTGAGACATCTGACTTTCAGGTTATCTTGGTCATGGGTGTTGATTCCCACAAGAACCGCTATATTATTGATTACTTTCGGGAACGCATCCCTACTTTCGATGTCCCGGCAAAAATTATAGAGTATGCCAAGAAATATAGTCCTGTTAGGAGGGTAACTATAGAAACAGTAGCGGCGCAGGAGATGGTCAGGGATATGGTAACCCGTATGTCTGCCAATGAAAAGAGACTGATGCCCGGTTTGTTCAAGGGAGTTAAGCCCCCATCGAGGATGAAAAAGGAAGACAGGCTTGAAACAGCACTCGGTCAGATTGTAAACTCAAAGAAATTATACATTTACAGGCATATGACAGAGATTGTTGATGAATTCTTTGAACATCCAAAGCCCAGAAATGATGATTTACTGGACGGTTTGTATTATGCTGACTACTTCGCCAAAGCTCCTAAAACAGATAAAATGAGTGTGGATGATATTGAGCAGAAAGAGGAAAAACTGGACTATTACAAATTTAAAAAAGCCTATAACTGGATGACTGGCGCGAAAATGTAGTATAAGCCTATGTTTTCATTGTATTTTTATTCACATTTTACGTATAATACGACCAATGCCTAGGTTTGGAAAAAGGTCAAGAGAGCGTCTCAAGGGTGTTAATGCCAAGCTGGTTAATGTTCTTAATGAGCTCATTAAGATAATGGATGTTACTATTATTGAAGGAGTTAGGAGCAAAGAACGTCAGGCGGAGCTCCTTGAAAAGGGAGCAACGAAGGTTAAATATTCAAGGCATATGGAAGGTAAAGCTGTAGATTTAGCACCATATCCTATTGATTGGGAAGATAGGGAAAGATTTCATTACATGGGGGGCATGGTCAGAGGTATTGGCAAACAGCTTGGCGTAAATATACGCTGGGGCGGCGATTGGGACTCGGATGGAGAAATTAAGGATAACAACTTTGATGACTTGGTTCACGTGGAGATTAGGGATTAATGGCTGGTGTTTCAACTGATACAGTTGGGTTAAGAGTAAAGCCGGGTAGTTTTGTTGTTAAAAGAGGTTCTTCGATATTAAATGAAAAATTATTGGATAAAATACTTGGTAAGAAGCCTAAAGGATATGCAGGTGGCGGAACGGTTCCTATCAAAGCAACCCCTAAAGAAAGAATTGCACCACCAGAGGTGGTAGATATGTATGGAATTGATTTTTTCAGAGCTATAAATAATTCTTCAGATAATGCCGCTCATAGCAGTATGGATGCACTGATTGCTCAATCAGAGCTTGCAGGCATGAAACCAATGTATGATGGTGGAGAAGTTGCCCCCGGCTATGAGAATGGTGGCAGTATCCCGCCAAATGTCGCTAAGTATATTTCTCAAATGCAAGTAATGCCTGATATGGATATTAGGAGAAGTGAGCCATTATCTGACCTTAATCTTGGGCTAGAAAGATTAATGGAAGAACAAGAAGCAATACCTGATGTTTATGAGCAAATAAAATCTTATCCGGGTAAAAGAATATTTCAGAAAAAAAAAGGATATCCTGATGCCGATGAAACAATATCTGCTTTAAAGGGAGATAAAGCCGGTTTAGAATATTTATTAAAACAAATATCAGGTCAAAATCCAAAAAAGCAATATGCAGACAGACCATGGAGTAGGGGTGGTGGAGAGCGTACTGGTTATCAAATAATGAGTCGCGGACAAGCCCCTGAAATAGATAAAGAAACAGGTAGACAGTTAGAAAATTATATTTATGACCCAGAGACTGGTGAGATTAAAAAGAGTCGAAATATCCCTATTGAAAGAATGATTAGTATTGACCCGGAAGATGTAAAGATGTGGGGATATAATAAAGGTGGAGCAGTTGGCTATCAAGAAGGTGAGGAGGTGGCACCTGCCGATGCCACAGCTAATGCAATTATGTCCCAACTACTTTTAAAGGAAGTGGCTCAACAATCACCAGAATATTATTATTCTGAAGAAAGGGAAGGCTATGACCCGGCTAAAGAAATAGCTGAGGGTGCTTTTATGCCTATAGGCGGTGTTATAAGTGGGGCAAAAGGATTAATGAGACTTCCAACTCATACAACTGGAACACCGCTTGCTAAGGGTATTAAAAAGTCTTTTCAAGAAGCAGATGAATTATTAAAAAGAACTAGAAAAACTGCTAGAAGAGGAGCTGGAGCAAATCGTGGTTTGAAAAAGAAATTAATAAATGAGATAGATGAAGCTGGTCTGCCAGATGCTTATGGTGAGCCTATGTCTTATTTTAAAGATTTACATACAGATGATTTAGCTGATATTTTAAAAGAATATTATGGAAAAGAATTATATCAAGCAAATCGTGGATTACATGGTCTTTTAAAGGCAAGTGGCTATCAAGAAGGTGATGTAGTTGGTTATCAACAAGGTGAGCAGGTTGTAGACCCTAATGACCCATTAGGTATAAATAAAAGGCAGGCAATGGGCGCACAGGCTTATGCCGGTAGTACAATAGCAGGAGCCGGCGGTGGAGTAAGTGTCGGTGATGTTGCTGAAGCAGTAGAGATTGATGAAATGCAGAAAGTTAATCAAGCAATGGAAGCATTAAAACTGCAAGGAATATACAATGAGCCTGAAAGAAGTGGATATTTTGAATTTCAAGGAGATGTCCCCCAATCTGAAGCAGACCAGATGAGAATGGTGTTTTCACTTTTAAGGGACATGGAAAATCAAAAAGCATTAAATCAATTATTGATGCAGTCCGGTAGAATGGGCGGACAATTAAACCCAATTCATCAAGGATTATTTTTTAAACCTTAATAATGGCAAACATGGACAAAGACCCTAGGGCAGAATATAACCAAGAGCTCTTTCGCGATTGGAGTGATGCCCGTACAGATTGGGATGAAGAAGCCCGCAGGGATATTGATTTCTATCTTGGCAACCATTTTACTTCAGATGAGTCAAATGAGTTGCAGTCCCGCAATCAGGCTGATGTTGCTATGGACAGGACTTCCGGTGCTGTTGAAAAATTTAAAGCTGTATTGACAGCAAGACCCCCTGCATTTACAATAACACCTAGAGAGGACTCTGATGTTAAAGTGGCAAGCGTGTGGCGAACTATTGTTGGCTATATCTGGCAGATATCTGATGGCGATGCCCAGATGAAGCAGGCTATCCATGATTATGCAATTACCGGTCTTGGTTATTTATATGCTTATGTTGACAGAGAATCTGATTTCGGGAAAGGTGATGTCAAGTTCACTTATCTAGACCCATTTAGAGTATACGTATCTCCTTCGTCTCGAAACCGTTGGTGTGATGATGCTGACGGTATTATTATATCTACAATCTTGACAGGCGAACAGGTCGTCAACCTTTACCCGGAATTAGATGATATTGTAGACCCTGTTACTGGTGAAGTATCAGATGGTCTGCTCCGCAGTGTGTCTGAGCACTCAGAATACAATGGCGAAGACTATCCATCAGCCCAAAATAAGAATTCAATGACTGTCTTTACTCCTGCTGAAGTTAAGGATAAAGACAATATGAATGTTAAGAAGTACCAGATACTTGAGCGGTTCTATAAAGTAAAGGTTGTTTTTTATCATGTCATTAATATTCAGGATGGCGAAGAAATGATTCTCTCTGAAGAAGAATTTGCTGTATTTTCAGAAGAGAATGGTGAAGTATTAGAATCAGGATTTTTAGAAGTTGCTCAGGTCTATCAGACCAGAGTGAAAGTGTGTGCTTCAATAGGTGAGATAGTTCTTTATGAGGATATCCTTAATTCAGACATTTATCCTGTTGTTCCGCTTCCCAACGTATGGACTGGCACCCCTTATCCAAAGTCAGACGTATCCCGCGCCAGACCGATGCAGAGACTGCTGAACAAACTATGGTCTCTTGCTCTATCTCACGCTCAGGCATCAGCAGGTCTAAAGTTGCTGGTACCGCTTGGCAGTGTTGATGATATATCTCAGTTGGAACAGGATTGGGCTAACCCTAATGCTGTTATTGAAGTAGATTCATCTCAAGGCGAGCCGCATTATCCACAACCGTCACCACTAGCTGGTGAATTCTACAAGTTAATACAGCAATGTGAGTTTTACATTGACTTTATATTTGGCTTGCCTGAGATGATGCACGGATTTGCAGATAAAGCTCCCGAGACAGTAAGGGGCACTGAAAGAATGGTAGCCTTGGGTAGCGAAAGACCCAAGTCAAAGCTGAGAGACATAGAGTTCTCTATCAACAGGCTTGGAAAAGTTGTTTATAATCTGGCTAAAGGTCATTACAGCTATAAGAAGATGTTCCGCCTTGCACAGCCTAATAATGACCAGACAGAAGCTATGGTTAATTTTTACACTGATGTATCCGGTGCTGTGGTTGACATCAAGAAAGAAAAATATAATATTGAACAGCACGATATAAGAATTGAACCCGGTTCTACAATGCCGACCAACAAATGGGCAGAGCTTAATGTTTATCTTGAAGCTTTCCAGTTGGGAATTGTAGACAGGTATGAGGTTCTCAAGAAGAACCCGGAAATTTTTGACAAGGAGGGCATTATGCGCCGCACAGATGAGAGAGAGCAGATGGCACAGCAGATACAAGCCCTTGAAGGTCAGTTAAAGAATTTGCAGGGAGACTTGCAAACAGCCCAAAGAGAATCCGTTCAGGATAGGAAACGAGTGGAAGTTGAGAAATTCAAATCACGACTTTCCGGAGTTAATTCCGATTCTAAAGCGGATAGAAGAGTACAACGTAATAAACTTGAAACAGAGGTGAAGCTCGAGGTAGAGAAATTAGCGAACCGAATCAACCGTGAGGCTGATAAGGCGACTGGTTCTGCTCCAAAAGCCTAGAGACATCTTAAAGGAGTCAAACATGGAATCGTTAGAACAAATTGAGGCTAGTGTCGAAGCTACAGCGCATGGAGATGAAAGTTCATTGGTGGATGATGTCATTGCAGAACAATCTGAAGAACAGGTTGAAAATGTCCCCGAAGAAGCTCAGGTTTTAGTAGATGAGGCAGAGGTTCGTAAGTTTCAGTCAATGTATGACCGCTCACAAGCGGAATTGCAGGACTTGAAAAAGTATGAACCTTTGGTAAATCTTCTGGAATCGAGACCTGATTTGGTACAGACATTGCAAGACGGCATTGCAAGTCCGCAGAGTGCACAGGAATCAGCTCCCGGTATAAGCAAAGACGAGTTCAACCCTTGGGATGCATTTACAGAAGATGGTTCTGCTTCCAGTCAATATGTACAAAACAAAATAGAAAGCATGGCGAATGAAGTAGTATCCAAGAAAATGGCTCAACAGCAGGCTCAGATGCAGACAGAAATGCATTTGAACAACACAGTGGGTGAGCTCAGGAATACCTATAAAATGTCGGATGACGAGATTAAAGGTTTTCTGGAGTTCACTACACAGCCTAAAGAAGCCGTTGGAATGGGTAATCTTGTTAAATTGTATCGAGATGTCAGTGGGGTTGGTCAAACAAATACTGATACCGTAAGTGCGGTTAGAGCCGCACAAGAAGCACCTCGCACAGCAGGTGTCTTGCAGGGACAGCCCGTATCAAACAAATCAGAAAGTGATAAGGTATGGGATTCTATTGCAAGTGCTACCCGCGGGACGAGGTTGCCTTAATTAATTAACAAATAAGTATGGAGGTTTACTATGGCAGTAAATCAAGGACAGTTAAAAGTAACAGACGTTGCTCAAACTGCATCTAATTCTCATGCTTCAACTCATGGAACTACGCCTGACAATCGTAGATTATACAATTTTGGTGAACGGGTAGCAGACCTTGCTCCTGAAGAATCCCCATTTTTCGTATATCTATCGAAAGTTAGTAAAGTTCCTACAGACGACCCTGTTTTTCGATTCTTAGAAGACAGAAGTAAAACCGATTGGACTGACAGAACTTTTCTGTTGGCATCAACTCCCGGCACTATTGTGGCTGGGACATCATACAGCTTTACAGTTGATTGTGATAATGTACAGGCTGGCGGTGATAGTTCTGGTGGTGCATCTGCTGATTTCCTTGTAAAAGGAATGGTGTTTGCTATTAATACGCAAACAACATCAGGCACTGCTGGTGCCGCAGATATGTCTCAGGCAGTTGTTCGTATTGAAACTGCACCTGTTGATGCTGGTACGAGTACCACATTTACAGGCAAGGTTCTTTCACTTGCTAATGGTACATCTGCTGGTGAGAATGTTGCTACTGATAATGACAAATGTATGATTATTGGTACTTCTTTCGATGAGGGTTCAGGTTCGCCTGACGTTTGGAGCGGAGAGCTCGATGACGATTTTGGATACACACAGATATTCAAGACAGCGGCAGAAATGTCGAATACTGCGATTGCTACAAAGTATCGTGGTTATGACAATGAATG
>Ga0114902_1001056_pt1 | contig 12742 bp, 24 predicted proteins | sample MalvireepMed_s12_FD_87291 | JGI IMG/M metagenome (GOLD analysis project Ga0114902, IMG submission 87291) | Marine viral communities from the Global Malaspina Expedition - Malaspina viral metaG DeepMed_s12 | ecosystem: Environmental > Aquatic > Marine > Oceanic | place: Mediterranean Sea... | reverse complement strand
GCGGCAATAAATCCACAGGCTCCGTCGTAGCTGTGTTCTTTGTTCGGTGAGGTGACGATATCTTGAGGTCTATTTCGTCCTCCTGTCGGCGTGCTGAACCCGGTCTGGAGGAGGGAGATAACATCCCCGCCGACATTGTGGAAGTCGGCGACGGGAATCTCCACGAGGGGACGCTCGTGATTCGCCAGCGGAAGTTGTGGTGCGGCCTTTCGCATCGCCCGGAACAGTTGGTTGCGTTCCTTCATGAATCGCCCACTGAATAGTTCGCCAAGCTCGTGGGTGGGAACCGCGAAGGTGCAGAGGTCTGCTACCAGTGCCATCGTGCGTTCCACATATTCCAAAAGTTTTGTAAAATCTTTCCGAAGTTCCTGGGTATAGAACTCATGCGAAAACAGGAACGCCACGGGCGCTTTGTCTGCGTCGATCACCCGCTGAAACACGGCTCGAACGAACTGCTCATTCTTCAGCGCATCAAAGGGCCGCTCTCCAATGGATGGGCGCGTCCCAGTATTGCAGCAGATGACCACATGGTCTGAGTGCGTGACAATATCCGGCAGCGCGAGGTAGGAGTTCAGCTTTGATTCATTCCACGTCATCATGCGGTGTGAGGCCAGCCAGTAGGTGCGGTCGCCGGGGTAGAGCCACGTCCCTCGGGCCTTCCGCCAGTCATGGCGCAGACCGTTGCCTTTCGGTGGAGGCGGAGCCGGTTCTGGTCCTCCGGCATACTTATTCTGGAGCCATGCGCGATAGGAATCCATCGAATCGCACTTAATCTCCCCGCCGTAGAAGGTCGATCCTCCCAGCAGCCACTTGGCCTCGCCAATCTCTTCTTCTGTGGGACGAGTTCCTACAACGTCTTGCCAGATGGCCTCAATATCTGACGACTCGGTACCGCAGACCGATTTCCATGTGCCGGGGCCGTCCAGGTGAATCCCGGTAAATTTCTGATGGTTGTTAGCCATGCTCCCTCCCTATGCTATATTGGCGTAGTCATTATGAAGATGAGCGATTCAAGGCATCCCATTTGGCCCATTATACGCATCGTGGTCGTCTCTTTATGTTTACTCTCTCTCCAACTACTCACGGCTACCACCTACGACATCGCGCTTGACGGTGAAGCAGGCACACTCGGTGGTACTGCGCTTACTGTAGCTTTGATGGAATTTCTGAAGCGCCCTTCTTCGCATTAAGAAAGCCCACGAGCGCGGTCACCTCCACGGTGGGTCCGCCCATTTATTATGGCATTCAGTGATCCCAATACTTACCAAGTCAGAAAGTTTACGTCTAGACAAAAAAAACCCGCCAGGACCGAAACCCTGGCGGGCGAATACAACAAGAACATGCTTAGCTTAGCATGAAACTAATCGTCAAAGCTACATCATCCTTGGCCGGAATCGCGCTTACTGTAGCTTGGCTGGAGTTTCTGCGGAAGTCGCCGCGTTAAGAAAGCCCACGAGCGCGTCGATCAGGGCGCGTGTTTCCGGTTGGGTTTTGTTGAGAATTTTCTGATCCTCCGAGCCTAACGCGGTGATGCTAGCAATGGTTTGGATGAGATGAAGGGCTTCTTCCTGCTTCTCTCGTCCCTTCTTCTTGGATTCGTTTTCGGTCTTTGTGATGGCTCCGACAATCATTGGGACAAATTTGAGTCCGAGTGTTAGCCAGCCCATAGTGTCCTCCTAGAATTGATGCCCACAGGAGGGACATCTTTGTGTAGCAGGTGCCAATGTTTTGATGTCGGCTCCCGTGCGGTGGTCATGGATCTGCTCGCGTGTCCAGCCCTCTTCTCGTGCTTGGTGAAGGATTGCTTGCCGCTCATCTTTACTTTTAATGCTGGCGGCTTCCATGTGGTGAGACCAGGAAACCCCCTCGACTCGCTCGTCTTGTGGATACTTACGAGCTAGGTAAGTGGACTTGGTGAGGGTGCTATAGGACTTCCCGGTGAGGTCTAGATACTGGGTGTATTTCTCGCCCCAGCTGGCATGTTCGTGGGCGTGCAGCAGAAGGTCACCCAAGGCCCACATCGTCGCATTTGCCACCGCTTCTGTCATGCGGAGGGCTGCGGCCCAGTGTTCAAGAGAGACATTCTCGTCAATGAGTGCGCCCGTCTTGGTTAGGATAATACCGGGGGCCAGTGTAATTTCACGTTGTTGTGGGACAAGTTCCTCAGTCATGGGTCTCCTGGTTCTCGGCAATCCCTTTGCCAAAGGCTTCAATAAGAGTGGTCATGTTTGCAATGAGTTTCTCAACGTCCTGTATTGTTCGAATAATCACGACCGGCTCGCCAGTCCATCGGCGATGCCACGCTTCTTGCATAGGATTCAGCTTTCCCTTTTCTCCTTTCACCTCAAGGAGAACAGAAATCCCTCCGTATCCAACAAGCAGGTCTGGGCATCCGCGCCCAAGGTCCGCCAAGCTCACGACCGTGCATCCTGGGACAGCACGTAACGCTCGAACTATCGTCTGGTGATTCTGATCAACTCGTTTTGGCATCTAATTAATTAACACCCTGATCTAACGCCGTGACCCTATTTGGGACACAACAAGAGCCTAAGGGCCATTATGTGTCCCAAGTTGTTTAAAGGGGGGTTAGTTCTTTGGTTTCACTTCCCCCTTATATTTCTTCCGCTTGCGATACTCGCGAGATCGACAAGCCTCTGAACAGTGTTTCGCGTCAGCACGAACACTCCGCACCTCACCCCCGCAACTTGTACATTGTGGGCGTGGAGAGGGGCGCAGTTTCGACCGTGAGACGATCATCGCCTCGGCGTCGTCAAAAACCGATAACCGTGTAATGTCACGCAGGGTAAAGCTCAGGGGGGCGTGAAAAATAAGAGCTACATCCCCTTTAGTCGTGTTGAAAAGCACCACGATTTCCTTGTGGCCCTCGGCATCAGTGACGGAACATCCGATTAGTTCGACGTAGTTGTTTCGATCAACTCTTTTTGCCATCTGATTTTTTAGAATCTAAATCTAACGCGGTGACCGTATCCTTCCGTTTGAGGTACTCATCCCCTCGTCCCGTTACTCCGCACGCCGCACACCAGGAGTGGTCAGCCGCTCGTGCGGTTCCCCGGCAGACCGGGCAGCGTCCGACTCTGGCGATCTTCTCGGCATGGAGAATGCCCTGCCTAATGTGTTTTTTCATGTCCAGCAGTAGCCCTCATCACAGCCTTCATCTCCGTGTTCTCCAAAGTCGAGTCCTACCTGCTCAACAGCAATCGCCTCTCGCAGCGGCTTACCAAAGCGAGTGAGATACACATGGTCTTTTCCCAGCATGTCGCGTCTTTTGTTGAGGAGTGCTTCAAGGTCGGCAGACTTCTCAAACAGCTCCGATTCGTCCCGGCGCATTCGCGCCCATGTCGCTGTCTTGTGGAAGGGGCAGAAATAACACGCGCTTTTCGGTGGAACGGGCAGTCCAGCCCGTTCGATCACGCGCTTACAGTCCTCACGAGTCAGGCGCAGGTCGATGAGTGGATGTTCCGGTCGGTCGTAGGGGCTGACACGCTTGTTGTTGAGGCGCATCAGTTCATCAAGGCTAAACCCGATCAGCGTGGTCGCCGGATGTTCCTTGGTCGCCCCGTGCGCCTTCAGCCATTTCGCAATGACTTTGATTTTAAAATCTGCCGTGCAGTTGCGCGTGCCAGGTGCGCCAGTGTCCTGCATCCGAATCGGGATCGGGAGGGATCGTGACCCAGGGCGTATAAGTCGCTGATAGAGCGTTTCGCTGCGGCCATCGCGTCTGATGCGGTGTAATTCCTGTACATCGAGTCCGCGTTTAGCTCCCCACGGAATCATCACCTCCCGCACGTATGTCACGGTGGCTGGATACTCGGAGTCATCGCCGACGTTCGCGAACAAGGCCGCGTCGACGTGTCCGATTTTGTTTTGCGTTGCCAAGATACACAACGCCGTCGATTGAACGCCGCCGCCATAGCTAATTACTCTCACGTCAGCCTCCGCTGTACCTCGACCTCACCATTGGCTCCTAGCTCTGAGACTGGCACGAGGTCTATTTTCCTGGCATGTACCTCGGCGTGACAGGAGAGACATAGGAGGAGACAGTTTTTGGTATTGAAAATCTCTTCTGGTGCCTTCCCTCTCAATTTAGATCGAAACACCATCTCGTGCATCTGGGCGTCCTTAGAGAGCAGTTCTCCGCACACCCGGCACCTTGGGTCACGTTTAATGAGTTCGCGCCTTACAGACCAGATGAGGGCGTGCTTGCGGTCTTTCTCAGCACGTCGCTCCTGCCGTCTCGTGCGTGTTGGCTTTGGGAGCAGCATAGAATCAAGTGGATGGGGTCAGGCGCGGAGCAGGGTGACTAGCCCTCCGCCGTGGCGAGATCCCCCTCTTCCACGGCAAACGCCCAACCCCACCCGCTTCATTTTATGCGCGACCGCATGGCCTTCGCCCTGTGCGCCTCATAGCGAGCCTGTTCAGCGAGCAACGTGGGGTTTGTGTAAAAGCAATGGCACCGTTTTACTGTGGTTTGTCCTCCTTGTGGACCGTAGAGCCGAAGCTCTTCCATTGACGGGTCTACCTGCGCCCAGCCTTTATCATGACAGGTTCGACACGCATAGCCGCGAGGGAGTTGAATCTCTTTCCTTTTAAGCACGTTCGTGGGGCTAAGTGGATGCCCAAGGAAGCCTTCAAGTTTCACCACATACGCATCCCGCGCTTCCCTGATGCGCTCTTGTTCTTCATGCTCCACATAGGCCGGAGCCGTAGTGGTATTCGCGGTTTCTTCAGCGGCATCCCGCAGCATCTGGGCCGCGATGTCGTCAGCAATGCGAAACCATGTTCCTGGGTCTGTGATAAACGGACCCGGCGTCCTTTTGAGTTCTTGACACGCCAGCAGTACGGCGCTAATCGGAAGGTCTTTAAGTTCTTCCCAGAAGGCTTCAATCTTGTTGTCGTCAACCTTGGTATGCTTGCCGACCGCGTATTGGTCGAAGCATTGAAGCCATTCCTCTTCATGGTTGCGCGTTAGATCCTCGTGCGGTTTCATAAGAGTCGTCGTCATCGTTTCTCCTTTTGTCGTCGAGCCAGAAATCCAGCTGATGCGCTGATGATGGCTTGTGTTTGCGGAGCCAGCGTCGGCTTTCTCACCGCGTCGGTCATCACTTCATCCAGATACATTTTCTTCCGCAGAAATTTATCAGGGTAAGGCATGTAGCGCGTCTCACGCTGCTCTTGTTCCCACGCGGTCCTGTGTCTCCTGACTCCTGACATGATCGCATCCCGTAGAACCGCATCATGCTCCACGCCACGCTTGAGCCAGAGTCTGAGTGTTTCCTGCTTGCTGCACTTTCTGGGATACTCGTCCCAAAAGCGTATAAAAGATATAGGTTCTTTAGATCTAATAAGAGTCTCTCTGTGCGTTTTTCGTACGACCGAAATCTCCTGCTCGACAAAGGACGCCGCTAGTTCTGATGGCCGTTTTTCTACGGCTACCGTGGCCGCAGCTTCGCTGCTAGGGTCAACATCGACAAGGATGTATTCGTTCGGCAAATGCTGACCGTTCGTGCCATCTTTGATCTTCTTTCGGATATCGACCGCACCCGCCCCTGCTAGCTCGCGCATGTGGCGGTCAATGCTGTCTGTTGAGATGTTCAGATCAGCTGCCAGTTCTCCGCGTGATGGACTGAGTCTGTTGTTTTGGTCGGCGTAATCCGCTCGGAGAATCGCCCACATCCGGACAGCTGATGCGCTGATGTCCTTCTTGAGGAGCCAGAGGGGAACAAAGGCACCCTTGCCCACCTGACTACGCAGCATCGTCGTCCCCGTTCTTCCGGTTGCGAAACTCCAGACGTGGCTCTGTCACCAGTCGCGTTCCGGGGAGCGGCGTCCAGAGAGAACCAGCCTCATCAGCCGCTGACTGGAGGGTTTTCATGTTTGGCTGGGCAAAAGCCGGATCCACGTCGCCATCGACGACGCCTTGCAGAAACGCGCCCTCGTCCTCTACGACGACACGTACGCGCTTTCGTCGATACCAACCCTTCGGACGACGCTGAGAGTCCTCCAGACGCACGAGTGAGGCTTCTGAGACCCCTTTCAGGGCGTTCGAGACATCCTTCAGACGTTGTGCCTGCCGGATGTCTTCATACTCAAGAATAAGAGAGGTGAGTGTTTCCTCCAGCGGAGCAATTGGATCAAGGTCTTTCTTTTCGAGTTGCCTGAGACTGGCGAGGGCGTCCAATGCGCCACGCTTGGTCTCCTTGTGGCGTGCGGTCATCTTCCGCTTCAGGCGCGTGAGGCCGTCGAGGTCTTCCCATGCCGCTCGAAGCATATGTGCGCCCGTGAGTGTCGTAATGCCCTGCCATGCTTTACCGATGGCTGTGGTTGTGCGTGTAGTCATGCATTGTCTCCAGTAACTGTTGAGCAACGATAAAGTCGTCGGGTGACTCGAACCTTACTACCCGAAAGCGACCGTCTTTTGAGCATTCCACCGCCATGCGAACAACCTCGGTGGCTGTCTCAGGATAAAGGCCCAGCGCATAGAGGGCTAGCTGGACTGAGATGCGCGTGGGTCCATTCAGCGGGGATGGCACCTTCCCAGTCTTCGCATCAGCAATGGTTCGCAAGCCTTGTGCTCCAGCGGTTCCCACGCGGTCCACGATCCCGTGAAATCCTAGCTCTGGGTTGTCGAAGGCATACTCGATTTTGTCCCACGAGGGGGCGAGCGCATACGTGAATTTCTTCCACGCATCCACGTAGCCTTGGAGGTGCGGCGGCGGCGTTGGGGCGAGCGAGCCAGTGTCTATCGCTTCGATGATGGAATGCACTTGACTCCCTCGCTCCAATGCCTCAGGAGGGACGTATCCCATAGGCCACTTCTGTTCAAGCAGTGCGCCAACCGACCACGGGGTCGTCCATTTATAGTGATGAAACGGCATCGGACATCCTAAAAGACTGGAGCTTGAATGTCTGTAATCGTCCGATACTGGGGGTTCTTGTCAACCTCCCGTGAAATAGCCGCACCCTCACCGCTCTTCCGGAAGCGTTCAGCTGCGTCGTAGAGTTCTTGCGCTTTGGGATCGTCAACCTTCCCTCCTCCTCCCTTCACAAACTTCTGGTCCCACCAGCCTCCAATCACCTCAACGTCTTCGCCGTCTCCCAAGATGCCATGTACGACGCGCCCACCTTTCTTCTCAGCGACCTTTGTAATCACGCAGACCACCACGTCCTTCTCTCCAGGCTCACCCAAGACAGCCAGTTCCCTCCTGGGTTTGCGAGTCTCCAGCGGCCCTCCTGGCTGGCGTTGTTCCTCCATGCGATCCTTGTTCACGCTGTTCTCTAGGTCTCCGGGGACAGGCACTTTCGCCTTGACGCCATTCGCATCTTCAGGGCGCTCCCAGCTTGGGAGGAGAAACGTCTTTAATAGGTAGTATTTCACGGCCTGCGTAGTTGCCTTCCCGACCCCGAAGTCCCGAGAATCGGCTGCGTGGGAGGCCCATTGCGATGAAATGATTTCTCCGCTCTCGCCGTCGCGTATGTGAAACATGAGCCTGAGCGTCACAAACTGTCCGTCTTTTGTAATGTCGGTTATTTCTGGAAAAATCATGATGTGGCGCGAGGCAAGTTCTATTCGCAACGCTTCAAGAACCTGCTGCTCTTCAACGTACGGAAATTTAAAATGCCCCATGTCCGCGACGGCGGTTTTTTCGAGGTGGTCGAGGGAGGCTTGGACCTCGGCCAGCTTGCTCACGAGTGATGGTTTCTTTGATGTGCGGGGCTTCTTGCTGGTCTGATCGGTCGTGGGAGCTTGGGTCTCAGTCATTCTTTCCTCCTCGGAAAAAAAGAAACTAGCGCCACCTGACGCGGTGACGCTAGTAGTTTAGCACGGTGGGACTTAGGAGGTAAGGCTGGTGGTGGTGAAATATCTCAGCAGCAGGTTTGCCACTGGCACCCAGGCGTATGTGTCAGGGACCGCGTCGAGGAAGACCGTGGCACCAGCCAGTGCGATGTTGAAGTACAGCGTTTTGCTTTTATACCAACTCTTCGTTCCTGTCTCAGGCATTCTGCTCTCCTTTGGCTCCGCCGGGAGCCATTCGTTTGTTGATGCATTTGATCGTGACGCTTCCCTTTTCGGAAAGGTAGCGGTCCTTTACTAGCTCTGCTCCCGCCTCTTCAGATGTGGCAAAGACCAGATGGTAGACCGTGCGGTCGTAGGGAACCTTTGCGTTCTTTCTGATTGTCACAGCGTAGTGTTGTTGCCAAACATTACTAGCTCGTTTTTTCATGGTAGCTCCTAAGCCTGTGGCAATCCCGCGCTCTCCCATAAGGTGCTAAAGACGCCTTGGATGAGCTTGGGTTGGAGGGTTTTTGGCGCGTGTGAGATTGTAATAGCCGTCAGCGACACCAACACATTCAGGGCTTCGCTCGGATGGACATTATGCTCGTCAAATGTATCGCCGATGCTCTCACACAGGTCCACGGTGCGCCGGAGTTCTTCAGGGCTACGCCCCGTTTCTTTGCTGATCTTGTCAAGCTCCTCGTCGCTCGGTTTCCCTGGCAGGCTGACAAATACGGCGTCTTTGTTTTTATTGGCCTTGGGCATTTGGTGTTTTCCTCTGTCTGGTATCGTGCTCCAGATGAATATGATTGTGATGTGATGGCTTACGCCAAACCAGATCCCAAGCTGAGCCTGGGAGTGTCTCACGAAGATACCTCACGAGTCTGTCCATCTCGGCCTTCCAAACGGTCCCGTCCTTTTTGAGGATTTGCATGTCTACAGCAAGATCTTCCTTGTGCAAACTTGTGGCCGAGTGCCGGTGGTCGTTCATACTTGTTATCCTCACCGTGATGCCCTTTTTTGCCGCGTATGAGGCAATCATCTTGAGCGCAAAGATCATCTCATCCCGAGGGTATTCCCATCGGATGCCTTCTCGGAGGCCTCGAAATTCAATCATCGTTGCCTCGAAACCCCACGGCGGGGATTGCCACCCCACGGGCAAGATGCTGCTCGATCAGCTCGATGGCTGCGAGTTGCTCGGACTGCTCGCTCGTCACTTGCAGCAGTGCGCTATTTAACATCCGCTCGTTCTGGGCCACAAGCGCATAGACCAGCCCAGCGATAAGCAGGTATGGGGCTAGCTGAAGTGCCAGCCCCTTGATCTCAAGATAGATGCTCTGCATGTCGTTCCTCCTAGAATAGCCCTTGTTCAAAGGGCAGACGATTCTCGTTCACGTAGGTCCAGACGACCTGTCCACCCCGCCGCACGCCGCTGTCGCGCAGGACGCCTTCTCGGGTCAGGTCAGACCGGCGCTTGCGCCACGATTCTACTCGCTCGTAGACGTTCTCGGGACACTGCGCTCGCAGTTCCTTGTCAGTCAGTCCTGCCGGCCACAGGCTCCAGTACACCTCGCGCACCTTCAGCTTATCGCTGCGCTTGATTCGCTGTTCGCCCTCTCTGGAAGTCTCCGGCCCCATCGCTCTGGCGTTTAGTCCCATCTATGGTTCCTCCCTCTCCTCGCGCTCGTCGGGGTCATCAGACGGCTCGCAGATGAAGTCCTCTTCTGCGTAGGTCAACTCGGTTGGTGCATTCGGGTGATCCTCTGTTCTGACATTCTCCGGATCATGAGTCGGATCGGGGTGACTCATCGTGCGCCTCCCGTGTTAGCTCGCAGTATCGCGTCCATGCGTCCATTGCCTTCTGTGACCCATGACAGAGTTCCGGCGTGGCGAACCGAAAGAGTTGCGCCCACTCGCGCAGCAGTTTCCCGTTTGTGTCGTCGGCTCTCGTCGCTGCGTCGAAGAGGCTATCTGTAATCACCGCTCGCAGGAACCCTCCGGGCGGTATCCCGTCAAGCACCCAACGTAGGAGTGGGCCTAACATCGAGGCCGGAAGTTTGTCGTACGGTTCTCTGGCGAGGGATTCCAGCAGGTGCGCTTCACGCTCGGCTCGCTCGCGTCCCCAAAACGCACCGAAGCCCCGGTTCAACATCCAAGCAGGCAGGTCGTACTTCTCAGTCATATGTTCCTCCAAGCACAGTATACAGGAGGGAGCTTCCGCTTGTGGAGTCTCGATAATCGGGGGTGCTAGGGTATGCCGGAGGGTGTGATCGTTGCTCTGAGAGGCTGTGAGAGTGTCAGAATGTGGGTAGATCGGGTGAATCGTGGGAAGGATGGCGATGGCCCCCATGGAGGGGACCACCGCCGATGGAGCTTAGGCAGTAGGCAGTGCTTGAGGCTGTCCGTAATAAACGAAATCACCACGCTGCGCCTGCGCTTTGAAATGCCGACCGATACGCTGGGCGCAATCATACGATCCCTTCGGAGACAGCTTCCCGAGGCTGCGGGTGCAGGCGTTATTCAAGGACCAGACCGTCCGGCCCTGACAGTCAGTCCAGCCCTTCTCGGGTTCGAAGTAGGCTCGTGAGACATCTTGCATGAGATGCTTGGGCATGGTGCTCGTCTTAATCGACAGGTCAAACATTCGGACCTTTGCCTGCCAGTCCTTGAGGTCTGTTTGCTGCATCTCGATAATGTCATCCTTCAACACTTTGCACTCGTGCGTGAACCGGTCAAGGCCACCGTTGACCAGTGCGGGGAGGTCAAGATAGCGAGTGTGCTTATGCCGGAAGGCGAACTCGGAACCCGAGAGGCACAGATTATCGCAGCAAAAAACCCGTGCACCCGCCACGCCGCGCACCGCCAGCGTCTTGTCGGTGGACGACCTGAACCCAATTGTCGTCCCCGTCTGGTCATCCGGAGACTCAAGGCTCTCCCCCCGCACGTCAATGGTTCCAAACAACTGCTTCCCCTTCGCGCTAGTTCCCAGCTGTAGCTTCGTCACCTGCCAAGAGCGTTCAGCGCACTGGTCGAGCAACGCTCCCACCAAGGCTGAATGAGACACGGGAAAATGTCTCGGTCCCTGAGGTGCAGGTGTGGGAAGTTGACGTAACTCGTCGAGTGTTACGATCCGGGAGCCAGGCATGTGAATCATTAGTGTGCTAGTCATTCGATGTTCCTCCAAAAACGGGGCGGAATGCCCCTAGCCTTCGTCGAGTGTCAGGTCGACTGGCAGCGGGAACTCCAGCCCCACTGCCTCCAGAACCTCAAGGAAACTACTCGGATGCTTCCACGACTGCCTTGAGTCGAACAGGTCGATAAATTCCTTGGCCTCTTCTGCGTAGTAGAGAGTAGAAGGTCTGCCTTCCTCTCGGACTGTGACCGTCACTGAACCGGGAACTTCGTCGGTTGAGACGCTGACAGAGGCTCCGGGAGTCGCTCGCTTCACAGCCATCGCGATGGGGCAGTGGCTGTCGCGTGCTATTTCGGCCTGCTCGCCGTTGCGCCGCCGCGTCAGTTGCTGCTCGATCCACGCAATCGAGGCTGCGACATCGTCAGCTGTGACCTCGACCTCTGCGACACCCCCGGCTTTCTCGAAACTCGACATGATCTGTCTTTTAGTCATTCTTTCCTCCTGGTTAGAGACACGCGAGAACATAGCCCTCAGAGCTACGCTCCCGTGTATCGCTAATCAATAATCTTCCGGTTCCATGACCTCACCTGCGTCCATGGGGTCAAACCGGGCCGAAGGGTCGGTGGCGTCCCGGTAGCCGCTCCCCTTCCAACAGCGGTCGTTGCAATACCGGCCTGCCGGTAGCCCGAAGCTGTAGTACTCTTCCATATCACACATGGGCCTTTCCTTCCCGCAGGTACCGCACCGCGCTACCGGCTCGCTCGCTCGCTCGTCCTCGTCCGGCTCGCTCGGATCAGGGAGCCAAGTGCACTCGATTAATCGTTCAGTCATTATTTTTCCTCCTAGTTAGAGACACGCGAGAACATAGCCCCGCAGAGCTACGCTCCCGTGTATCGCTAATCATCCTCCCCACTACCAACCCGGACCTCGCGGGAATATCCAAACAGCGATCATGTCGTTGTTATTGCTGCGTCTCTGGTGATGGTAGACACTGTGCATCCCGCCACCGGTCAGTCGACGCGCTCTCCGGATATCCTCCACGCGCTCGTCGCGCTCCTCGATGTACCCATCACGCGCACCCCAAGACTGCGGGAAATTCTCAAGAGCTTCCTCGGCAGACTCGTACGCGCCGATAGACACATCCTCAATGTCCGACCTGTTACGCCAGCCGCGCACCGCGCACCGCACCACATGAAACCCAGTGACGCGCTCGCTCGCTTCGATGATTGATTGGACCCGAGTCCCTCGCGCCAACGCTCGCTCGGCTCGCTCGCTCGCTCGCCGCCTGCTCGTCTCAGTCATTATTTTTCCTCCGGGGAAAGAATACTCCACCTCGGCATCTCCGGACAAAAAAAAGGGTAGACCCGAAGGCCTACCCTTTTTTTCTAGTGCCAGTACTCCGCGATGTTCTTGCGCTTGTCTGTTTGACCGTGCTTACCGTCGCACAGTAGGCACCGAGCACACTGCACTCTAGGATAGGGGCACAGTATCTCACCTGCTAGGAGCGGCTCACCTTGGCGTATCGTTCTAAAGGTGCGCCACCCTTTAGCCGCTGCTGTGGCCTGCTGTCCTTCGCTGTGTACGCTTGCCATAAGGATCAGCCTGTAGGGCTGTGTATCGGCTCTAGACCATTGCTGGGTATATCCAGTGTGCCTGCCTCCGGCGCGTTTAATGAGAGCATGCCATACGCGGATATCCTTCACTGCGGTAGGCTCACCATAGGAGCCTAGCCGGACAGGCACGCCACGACTAGCGACCGTATCGATAGGGACCACTGGCGTGTTGCGGTGTGACTTCCAGATCGCGTTAACGTC
>Ga0114902_1001053_pt1 | contig 12757 bp, 11 predicted proteins | sample MalvireepMed_s12_FD_87291 | JGI IMG/M metagenome (GOLD analysis project Ga0114902, IMG submission 87291) | Marine viral communities from the Global Malaspina Expedition - Malaspina viral metaG DeepMed_s12 | ecosystem: Environmental > Aquatic > Marine > Oceanic | place: Mediterranean Sea... | reverse complement strand
ATTCATATACCGTTTCAACCTTGCTGTCAAGTTTGGATACATACCATATTAATCCTATAGCCTGTAGAATTACAGTAAATATTAAAGCATAGTTTAATGTTACACCTTTCATTAGATAGCCCTCGGTTGGTAGTTATAGGGATTACGTTCAATTGAGCCACCACCCTTTTTAGATATTTTAACTATCTCACTGCCGAAATGAATACCCTTTCCTGAATCACCTAAAGGACTTTTTGAAGAATATATTTCTACAGGATGGGTTTTTATTTTAGGTAAAGTACTAAAAGAAACAGTCTCTACAACAGAACCTTCTTTTTTTGGACCATACTGTTTATTTAGAATTATTTGTGCTTTATTTTTTCCTATTGGAACAAAGGAAACATCCACATCTTTATTTTGAAACCACCCACTAGTCTTATGTACATCCTTTTTATCCATAAAAATAGTTTTACCAGATCTGGGTTGCTTTCCTTCACTTTTATCTGGATGATCTTTTCCACTTCTATGTCTTACAGTTGTCCCATCTTTATAGTGTTGATACCTAGATCCTCTTTGAGTTGTAAAGTCACCTAGTTGACGGACTTTACTGGAATAACCTCCCCCTCTAGGAACATGCCCCTGTTCTGGAACACCACCTATATAGTCTCTAGGTCCACCGGGACGTCTACGTGCTGCCATTACTTATAACTCCATATCCACGGTCGAGGATGCTTATCACTATCGTCCATCATATCCAGATGTAAAAAACGCCTATCGAAGTTCCCTCTCTGAGACACACCAATTCCCTTGAAGCCATGTATCATAGCCAGACGTAGTAATAGATAAGCTTCCACTCCTCCTATTACTACATCAACAGCCTTGCCATAGGTATGTGCAGAGTCAGGAGATCCACCTATTGCTGTATTATAAGATATATCTCTATAGCCAGAGGAGATTATCATAGGCTTACCATAGTCTTCCCGAAGCCTGTTTAGCTTCTTCATAAAACTCTTATCCATGTGACAATCTCCGGTGCCACGACAACGTAATTCATTCTCAGTAAAGTACTTCCAGTCAGACATCTAACTTATTTCCTCATTAATAGTGTATCCAGTTTCTCTTCGAGCTTATCAAACCTATCCATAATTTTTCTGAGATCCTTCTCCACATCAGACTTGGTAGCATAGGTCTTGGCAATCTCTTCTCTGGTATCGCCAATCCTTCTTCGTAGATCCGATACCTGCATACTTATAGTTCGCATCCACCAAATGAAAGAACCACAAGCCAAACTTAGTATGGCATTCCAAATCATTGTTGTGTCTGCTGGCATTTATCACTCCTCCCTCAATAAAGGTATACCACTAAATTTATATAGATATTCATTCAAGTCATAGATCAGTCTCTTTGGAACACCGGCCTCTATTAATTTTGGATTATCCAAGATACTTACAGGAATCTTAGGAGGTTGAAACATACCAATTCGATTTCTTGTTACGTTATCTATAATAGCCATATCAAAATTCTTATCGATTTTTTTCATACCATCCTTGGTCAGTATATTATCCAGCATTTCATTTCCAAGTCTTCGCCTCACAACCCTACCATCAATTACCTCATTGAAGGTAAACTTTTTAGCCTCATAAAGATCGACAGCCAATTCACGTTGAGCTGCCAAAGACTTTAATATGATATCATTTACATGGCCATAAAATTCTTCAACAGTATTTGCGTCTGTCCAATCAATACCAGCAGCTCCCCTTCCCAGATTATTTACAATAAGATTTCTAAGATCTTTATTTAGATTGTTTATGGCAGCACCTCTGGAAGCTACTCTATATTGTAATGTACGATTCAAATCAAAAGTTTGTACACCAACACCTAGATGTCTCCACCATCTATTCTCAGGACGATCAGGGAATCCAGATCTGGAACGACCTGCCGTGGTCTTTCCTTCGGCCATCTTAGTAAGAATATCCTGACTTCGCAAAGCCTCTAATTCTCTTCGTTCAGCTTGTAGAGAACCCGGCTCGAATGTTTCTGCAAGTATATCTGTACCTTCTTCCAACCAACCTACATGCGGAGCTTTCCTTCTCTTACCTGTGGAGAGATCAAACACACCTTGAGCTATCAAAGAAGGAGTAAGTATAGGTTGTCCTACTATAGCCATTTCATCAAGAAATTGAATTGCTTCGTTTCCGGCTTCTTCCAAGGTCATTTCACCTGTCAAACCCTTCTGAATTACTGGCATAATATGATTAGTAGCAGAATAAGCTATTTGTTTTAAGGCACCGTAAGGATCACCTCTACTCATATTAATGAAGGGAGCTTCTATATGTCCACGATTCTTTGGATTTCTCTGGAAGGGACCAGTCCAGAATCTTTGAGCATGTTTATCCCAAGGTGGAGAAAGTCTTTGAACAACATTGTTATCATCTTCGGTAATTCCATTCCTTACTCTTCCACCCAAGAAGAGTTCATCTCCTATTACTGCCGCTCCCATTGTTCCTGCCATACGTTCAAGACCTATACGTGCTAATTGAGTATTGCCAGTCATCACACCTTGAGTAAAATCTCTTATTCCATACTTCATGGTATTTTTACCAACCCTTATACTCTCCGTCAGAAAAGATGGAAAGGCTGTGACAAGACCATATTTTCTTGTCTCTTTAATAAGCATTGGAATACGGCCATAGGTAGGTAAAGTATCCTTGACTATTTCAGCAGCATATGTTTTCAATTCATCAATAGGCATATCAGGAAAGGCTTTTCTATACTTGGCTAGTTCAGCATAGTAATTGTATGCTTTAAAAATTCCATCCTCTGCTCTGTATATTCTTCCAATACCTTTATATGCCTTTCCCAAATAACTTTTTAGACCATCAGCGGTTGCCAGAGAATCACCATACTGATCAAAAGCACGAAGAAAATATTCCTGGTTAACACCACTATCAAGTAATCCAAGTGCTTGTAACTCTTCATATGCCTGTCTATTTACTTGAACTTTAGTTCCAGAAACATTGAAAAGCTCTCCCATGCGAGGATTCTTCCCAATCATTGCCCCCACCACATCAGACATATGCTTTCCTCTCTCGCCTACTATTTTTCCGAAATGGCGAGGTAAAGCAAACGGTAGAATATTCCCATTGGCAAGACTGAAAATAAAATTTCCCTGAATATTAATTAAATGTGTGGGATGGGAAAGAATTGTTTTACTACCAGCAGCAAGAGCATTGGCAGCATACAGATATTGAAGCCTACCTTCTGGTCCACTCTCTGATTTCAAAACTCTATCCAGAACTTTTTTATATTCAGGAGTTGTGAAGACTTTGGCTAGTGGATTTGATCCAACAGATCTTAAATAAGAATTGGCAGCTTCTTCTAGTGATGTAACAAAATTGAAAGGAACTTCTTTTCCTCCCGGTCCTCCCTCAATACGATATAGATTTTTACCATAGGGAGACTCTGCAATAGCTCTTATACCCTTTGCGAATTCATTCTCTGCCAGAAGTCTTGCTTGTTTTCGGACAGTCGATCTAAATCTCTCGGCTGGATCGGTAATCTCCCGATAAAGTTTTTTCAAACCTTCAGGAATAGTCTGTCTTTCTGTCAGAATCTTTCCAAGAGCATGTTCCGGTACTTTGTTTCTAACTCCCGGCACCATCATCTGTAAGAAGCTTAGATCACCTTCTTCTATATTATTCATAAACTTTATTATTTCTCTATTAATCTGGTGCTCAGTAAGAGGATTTCCAAATTCATCTCTTTGAAACTCTCTATACCATTGTCGTGTATCTTCTAAAGCTTCCAATGCTTCTACATCGTCTGCCTTTCCCTTTCCCAGAACCTTTCCTTCTTTTTCCAAAGCTCTCTTAATAGCTTTAAGCCATTTGGGATTTGAGAATAGTTCATAATCGGTGGATATATAAAATCCTATATTACTATCCAATCTTCCCGTCATAGATTTTCCGGCTACTCCAGAATCTATAATAGCCTGGGAATATTCATCTACCGTATTACGCATAAAGTGGATACTGTCTTGAACTTCCTGTGGAAGATTGCGAAGAGCTTGTTTTTGACTTTCCGAAGCAACTCTTTCAATTCCTTCTGCTTGTAATCTTAGAAGATCCTCATCGGATTGTGCTCCTACATTATATAAATATTCTGCCTTTCGCTCCTCAAACTCTTGAAGCATAGCTCGTTCTCTTGGTGTTGGATTTGATTTATTTGCAATCTTCTGGATATCATCAGGCATGGGAAATCCCTGTGGACTTCTCAAAGATATTCCCAGAGCTTCGTTTATCTCAGCAAGTTCATCCTCAGTAAAATCGACTAGTTTTTTACCATAACTCTTTTCCAGAGAATCAGTAAAGGCTTCTGATTGATTTCTTATTCTAGCTTCTGCTTCGGTAACTCTACTAGACCTCTTTTCCATAACTCGATGGGTTAGGCGATCAAGCCCTTGACGAGAACCAAACCAACGACTCCACCAACCCGGACGCTTGGCACCTTCTTCCATTTCTTTCTGTGTAGCCCAAGCACCTCTTCCTAATCCCCTCCAATCTGAAGGAGCATTTACAGCCCAGAGAGGTTGCTCTAACGTAATATCTTGGACAAACATATTACCCGTATCATCAACTTCTATCTTGGATTTTACAACATTACCACTATGACCTTCTGGAGTTCTTAATATATCATCCTTTTTAGCTCTGGCCTTTGCTCTATATCTTTTATATCCTGTAAGTGCCTTTCCAATGAAAGGAGTTATTGCTTCTGCTGATAATCCCAATGCAGACGACTCAATAATTTTTATAAGAATTTTATGTGCATCCGAATCATTCTCATCTACTGCAAGTCTCTCCAGAAATTCAAATGTTTCGGGATAAGCGGAAATTAAACCTGAAGCTATATTCTCATTTTTATCTGTAACAAGAAGATCGGCAGCTACAAAACCAGAAGTTCTTCTCATCCATGCAGGAATATTTGCTGCTGCTCCAGGTAGTGCAGTAATTCCTTTTGTTAATGCTCCTCCTCCTACACCCAAAGATAGTAAAAGACCTCCCATTTCTTCTACTGTGGAAGTTTCAGGATCAAAGGTTTCTTTCAGACCTTGCCACACTCCACCAGAATTCTTAGATAGATAATCATCAGTATCTTTATATTCTTTTGAAATCTTTTCCGTTACTTCATCGGGAAGACCCATACCTACCAATTGACCAGTATTAAGTACGGTTCCTCTAAGAGCAGATTTAAACATTCCAAGAGGAGCTTCTAATATACTATGAAATGTACTTTGTTCCGATTCTCTGAGATGTGCTGGCAAAATTCTATTAGCACTGGCAAGTGGAATATATTTATACTTCTCCTTCATGTCATAGTATTTTTTCTCATGCTCCCGAGCTTCATCTACAGCAGCATTCCAATCTTCTTTATCAATATCATGCTGTTCTTTCAAATAAGTAGTAATCTGATCTGGAGACAGATTTCCAGCATCAAGTTGCTTATTCAACTCTTTTGATATTTCAGCAAATTTCTCAGTATTGTAATAGATAGCCATTCAAGATGTTTCCATTTTAAATGTTAATTTATTCAGCATATCTTGGAGAATGAGGATTGACTTTTGTAGGATCAGGAACCTTTATAGGAAGTTTAGGGGTTGTGCCTTCATCAGCCGGGAGCGCACCCCCAGGATTATTTGTTTGCCATTCCCCTAAAGCGCCAGCTAGAGCTGCTGTTTCTTCTTTCTCCATTGCCCAATGTTTTGCATATAGCTTCATGAGTTCTGCAAATACTTTAGAAAACCTTAGTTTAACAGCGGGTCCAACGTCTTGTTTATTAGCAGCCGTTACCAATCTACCATTTATATATCTAACACCTACTCCAGCTTGAGATGCTGCAAAATCTGCTAGACTCTTACGTACAGCCTCACCAAACTTTCCAGTAGATTTAGCGTCCAGTAAAGCCTTTTTCTGTAGCGTTGCTAGCATGAAATCTCGCTCATCTTGATCAAGATCTGCCAATAGTTTTTCTTTTTCTGCTACTCCCTTATCATATCCTGCCGTACCAGCAAAAATTGCATCAGTAAGATATTCAGGCCATTCTGGCCGTCTGTATCCTCCATCTTTCATCTTCAATGCAGCTCTTGCAGCAGCGCCTAAATCAAATTTAGGTTGTTTTCTTTCTATTTCTTCTCTCCTCTTTTTAAAAAGATCATCAATTCCCATTAACTTGAGAAGTTCAATAACATTTGCAGGAGATGGTTTGAATGTACCCGGACTTGTAACGGATACCCTTTCAGTATCTGTAGTCTGTTTTTGATTAGTAGGCGGAGTACTTAATAGTTCCTCTTCGATAACAGGCGAAGAATCATGATATTGGGTAGGTACAATACTACCCCTTTCTACCGATTCAAGAATTGGGGCATCCATACCCCATCTTATTGTTGGACCTCTTCGACCTCCTCCTCGATATGGGAAACGCTCTTCATAATCAAAAGGAGGAGTACCTATTTGAGCATTCTGTTGTCTATACACAACTGGAAGTGAAGACAATCCTCCACCAGTTCTTGCTGAAATTCTTCCACCAGTTTTTTTACCACCACCAAAAGCTTTAAAAAATGTACTGGGATTCCAACCTGTCTGTGTTCCACCACCACCCATACCATACAACTTGGCAGCTCCCAGACCCAACCCCATTAGTTGTTGCCCCATACCTGGACCTACCGGACCTGGCATTGTAGTTGTTCTATCACGTTGTTGCATCAAAGGATTACCATAAACAAATCCTGAATATTCAGCTAACTTCTCCGAAGGAAATGCCTTTTCTTCCAGATGTTTAAAATAAGCTTCATCTAACTGCTCTTGTTGTAGAGCTTGTTTTTGTTCACCAACTGTTTGTAATGCGCCATATTCACTAAGACCTTGACCAAACATAGCTGGAGCTAGTTTTGCAATATCTTGTGCCTCTGCTCTTTGTGCAGCCTGTTGCTGCTGGAATAATCTTTGTGCATCCTGATAGGCAGACTGTAATCCCCTCGATTCAATATCTCCCATTTGCTGCATCTGGGCCTGACCAAGTTGTCCAGCCTGAATACCAGCCCTAGAACCTAGACCAGACATACCACCTGCTGCCACAGCCTGTTTCTCAAATCCTGGCATAATGTCTCTTTCAAAGACTTTTTGAGCTTCCCGCTTCTCTATATCTGTAACAGCACGTTGATATGGAGACATATAGGTTTGCATTTGTTCAGGAGTTAGATCGGTAAATCTTTCATCGCCCTTTCTAAATAATCCTAGAGCTTCCTTTTGTAAGTCAGTGCCAGTTCCAGCTAGACCCTTTATACCTTCCATCGCATCTAATTGTTCTTCAGTAAAACCAGCTATAGTTGGCTTTTTATATGGTTTATACTCGTCGTCCATTTGTTGTGTGTAAAGGTCTTTAGCTTCTTCAAGAACTTCTTTTACATAAGGAGAAATTTCTTCAGGAAGTTTTGTAGTTTGAATTACCTGTTGAGTACTTGGCGAACTACCACCAAAACCAAACATCGAAGAAAAGAAACCCATTGTTTAAACCCTTTCTATTAATGGTTTTAAAGCAGCCAATCCACTGATTTCTCTAGGCTGTTTATCCGAACCATATGCCTTACGTCTAATTTGTTTAACTGTTTCATCCATAACGTCAGCTCCTCGATCTGCATTACCATTACCTAGAGCTGCCATTGTATGACTATCCACCACATATTCTGTAGGACTAACAGCAAGTTCTGCTATTTGCTTACCCTTCTCTTCGATTGGCATCCGAACATTATCTTCCATACCATGTCCTCTTCCAGGAACTCTTCCAGCAAACTCTCCTCCTGCCGCCATGCCAATTAACCCTCCATCCTCCATAGCTATTTGAGGATTAGTAGTTAATTGACTTAATCTATCTATAACTGAATTATCCATTGCCATTCTTTGTAAATCTTGTTGCTGTTTTAATTGAATTCTTTGTGCCTCTTTTGCCTCTTCTGCTTCTCTAACAATAGATTCACTAACAGCCCTTTGAGATAGACTTGCTGCTATAAGTTTTCCTACTTCTTGTAAATCATCGTATAGGCTAGCTTTTGGAGGAGATGGCGTCATACCACCTCCTTGTTCTGGAACAAACACAGGCATATTCTGAGGAATTTCTGTTCCCTGTCCTTGCATAGGTGGAACTGATTGCAAACCTTCACCTTTATTAGCTCTTATAGCTGCAAGTTCATCAATAGGATCTCCTCCCACAAAAGCTCTGGAGGGCATTTGAGCAGCAGATGGCATTTGATTAGGAGGGAGAACCATTATTTTAATCTTCCATAATTAGATTGAGGAGATGTCTGTTCTGCTATAAAGTTACTACTATTATACCCTATCTTCTTTGTTTTGGCAAATTGCTCTCGCTTCTCATCAAGACGACGATGAAAAGGATCAATAGCTTGCCCAGTATTGTAGTTCCCCAGAAGAGTACTACTGTTTACCAAATTGAAATGTTCACCAAATGTTTTCATCAGTTTAAATTCTGCCATGATGTTTCAGCTCCAAGACTTACATATCCCTTAAACTTTCCTGAACTCGCAGAATATGCAATGTCTCCTTTTCGTGGTCTACCTATACTTGTAATTGTAACAACCACATAAATATTTGTTGATGGTTTAACATCCATTTCTAGATCACGACTGTCCAAAGCATTGATAAGTACAGAACTCCATCTTTGAATTTGGTGATACACTTGATTTAAATCTTTTACAGTAAATGCAAAAGGTAGTGTAGGGTATCTTGCCATTACCTACCCCCATCTCCTTGTAGTCCAAGTCGGATTGATCCCCATCTCCAGCTTGCATTATTAGATGCACAAGATACCCTCACTTTTGCTTGCCTTCCTCTAGCTCTAAAATTTACCTTTTGTGTATTATCAAAAATATCAAATTCTTTTGTTACACTATCTGGACTCTCAGGATATTCCTTACTAATAATCTTCATTTTAATCTTACCACCTGATAGATCATAATCTGGAATAATCCTATTCATAAACATTATAGCATTACCATCGGCTACATCAAAATCACCTGATTCGATATAGGATACTAATGTTTCTCCATTACCTGTAAAGACCGAATCCGGTTCATTATTATAAATATTATTTCCTGATGCGGTAACTCCTGTTGTAATAGTATTTCCAAAGATTTCCTTATCTGCAAAAGTAGTGAAAATCATTTCACCATAGACCCAATAGTTTTCTTCAGGATTAAAAATTACATATTTATCACATTCTGTACCTTCTTCTGATGCATAAAGCCAGATAATTTCTTTGAACTCCGAATTAATTCCTGCATATACTTTATCGTAATAAGAAGAATTAATATCATTAAAAATATATCTACGTACTGTACAGGGAATTAGCTCAACTTGACCTGTATATCTATAAAAATTATCATAACCCATCCAGTAAGTAACACCATTATAGTCAATTCCAGCATGAGGACCGATCATTCCACAATTTGTACCAACCTGATTAAATCGAAATGTAAATGGAGGCCCAACAAATTCCATTAACCAGAGTGCATTATCTGTCCATAAATTAATAGCATTCCGTGCTCTGACACCCCCAACGATTTTAGTTCCATCTGTCAGCACAACCTCTCCAGAAGTTGAACTTACCGAGGGAACCCAATTAGTTCTGTCATCCTGATCAGACCAGCGAACCAACATTGGATTGAATGCTCCACTTACTGTTGCTGATGCTGAATACTCGTTAGCTCCCAGTGCAATTAGATGACGGTCGTTGGGAGAGACAATAATAGAATTTACACTAATTGGAGATGTGGTAATTGATGTAGCTCGTAATGGAGTAGTGGAAGCATCTGAATCAAAATAAAATATATTAGTCCCACTTCTATTTGCTACGATATCCTCTCCCCAGTTATCCAGACTCCACTGTGCAATCTTAATTACAAGACCTGAAGCATCAGCCGAAGCTGGTTCATCATAAGCCCTGTAGGGAGTAGCTATACTACCAGCTACTTGAGGATAGATCCGGGCAGTCATTGTTGAGGTTAAGGCTGTTGTAATAGTTGTAGTAGCTGATGCAGATGTTTCAGAACTTATAAGAATTTTTGTGCTAGACACAGATACAATAGTAAATTCTGGACCCCCTGCTGCTACTCCTCCTACAGAAGGTTGTGTTAAAATTAAATTTCCTCCAACAGTAACATATTGAGCAGCTATACTACCGGGTATAAATATTACAGTATCATCTTTAGCTCCATTATGTGCAGAGGCACAGGAAATCCTCACAGTTACTTCACCTACAGAAGTAACTATTTTACTAAGTGATACCGAAGTTGGTTCAGTAGCATTATATGTAGCAGCCGTATAACCGAGTCCAGCAGCAGCTACAGAACTCCCTGTAGGAATATAATAATTAAAGGTTGCCTTCCCTACTCCTGTCTCTGTACTATCTGCTGCATCAGTTACACTAATTGTAAATACAGCTCCACTATAGACAGAAACAATAGAATAAATATTTCCACTTAAACTAACATTGCTACTTCCAATAGCCGATGTGGAGGTAAAATAAACATAATCTCCCACAGATCGACCATGATTAGTATCCGAGCAAGATACTGTAGTTGCTCCAGAACTAGTTCCAAAACAAGCTGTTAATGTTGCAGATGATTGAAGAGGAGTTATATCATATATCTGATCTCCATCATGTTCGTACAGTTTATCGGGAGTACCAAAAATTGCTCTAGCTTTGGAGTCCGAGTCTGTCCAAACTATTAAATCTCTAGCTGATCCATCAAAGGTAGTACTCGTTCTTACTTCATAACCTCTCATATTCTCAGGACGACCAGCACGAAACCTGACACGATTACCATCGTACCAGCTCTGGCCTTCGGCATACTGCGTAGTTTCTCTATTAAAACCTTGCCGAAAATCAAATTTTGCGAGTTCTGTTGCCATTCTATATCCTTACGATGGAAACCAGCTAGCACTAGCTGCTGCACATACATTACCACCAGAGGTAAAAGTAACCGTAATTGTTCTTGGAGTCTCATCACTAGTTGCAGAATAATTTGCTGCTGTTTGAGCGATATTTCCTGTCATAGCATCCGTAACTTCAGTAGCACCAGACCATGTTGCAGTATTTGGACTTGTTTTAAATGAAACACCACAACAAATAACATATCCATTTATTTCTGTATTAACACTTACAGTTAGAGGATCTGTGGTACCGTCATCATCACTCGCTGTTTCTGTTACATCTGGAGTTGCTGAAACATTACCTATCAATCGATGAACTGAAATTCCAACACCTCTATTTGATCCAACAGCTCCTGATAATGTAACAACAATGTCAGCCTCTGTCCCAGAAGCAATAACAGCCGACCAAATTTCAGCTCTGAAGTTTTCTACTCCTGCATTTATTACCTCTGATCCAACCTGTTTTGATAAATTAGTTCCCCCAACAGTTACCGAATCAATATCTCTAAGTGCAGTATTTGCTCCCATTCCTACTGCAACAGCAATAACTCTATTTGTTGCAGCACCTCCAATATCTTGGTCTGAGAAAGTAAAAGTGGTGGCATCAGTTGAACTTCTAGTATTATCTGTATTACTTCCTTCAATTGAAGAAGAACCACCAAACCATTGCGAAGAAAACATCGTCATTAAGAGAAAGCTTTCTGAATTGACCCAAGAAGTATATTGTCAGCACTTTGTACAAAGTATGGTACTACATCCACAGCAGCAGCAGCAGTACTCAATGTAATGTCAGCACCTCCTGCTGTCTTATATTGTGAACCTAGAGTTAGTGTACGAGAACCTGTACCATCTTGAATAAAAGTAATTACACCTGACTGACCTACCTGCTCTGTTGTGGGATTAGCAAGTGTTATATTTCCAGTAAGTGTTAAGATAAAGTTCTGATTAGTCTCAAAGTCGAGTGTTATACTACCCGAATTAGTAGTATCAGTATCTGTGGTAGCAAGAATAGTTCCTGTAATCTGAGCACCAGTATTAGTCGTGGCGATCTTAGCACTATTATTATAATAAATAGAAACAGCACCATCTACAGCACAAGTAATAAAATCCTCACCGCCATCACTTTCTAATACAAGCGCATCATTTTGTATCAGTAAAGAACCTGTATTATTGTCTATATAAGAGTTTGTTCCATCATGATAAACTTTAAGATCACTTCCCGTACCAAAATTAGCTTTGGAATTATCAGGAAAGGCTGCGGAAACTGAAACTGTTAAATTAGTAGTGTAAACATCACTGAATATATTATTGCCAACTGGAAGAACAGTTGTACCATTAGTAACATAAAGACCAGTATTGGCTGGTGCAATAGTAGCACCAGTATTACCTGCAACACGAAGAATAATATCAGCACCTGCACTGGAATATGATACAGAATTTTTAATAACATATGTTTTTGAATTATTAGGAATTAGGACATAAATAGCTGAATTTGGATCACCAACAGAACCATTAAATTCTAAGACAGCAGATCTAGCCTGATCGCCACTCCCTTGATTATTAGTAAGAGTAACTGTTACAGCACTGCCAAGAGTTATAGTTTGATAACCAGCTATTGCTTCATCTACAAGGCTGATAACTCCTTCATTAAGAATCTGTCCCCACGTATTAGGATTATCTCCATCACCTTGCTTGGTCAGACGAAGATTACTTGTGTATGTTGACGCCATTTACTTCTCTCCTAATAATCCCTTGTAAGTCTGCATCTTTCTTTGGCT
>Ga0114902_1001042_pt1 | contig 12826 bp, 21 predicted proteins | sample MalvireepMed_s12_FD_87291 | JGI IMG/M metagenome (GOLD analysis project Ga0114902, IMG submission 87291) | Marine viral communities from the Global Malaspina Expedition - Malaspina viral metaG DeepMed_s12 | ecosystem: Environmental > Aquatic > Marine > Oceanic | place: Mediterranean Sea... | reverse complement strand
GCTGAGTTTTACCAAGAAGACGTTCTAGACTTTAGCAAGAATTTAAAACGCTGCATAAAAGAATCCGACGTTATCATTCCCCTCGCAGCAATAGTAGGAGCTCCTGCCTGCGACAAGATCCCAGAATACTCAACGGCGATTAACTATAGGTGGTATGAGTCTCTCTTAAAAGAAGACATTCAAGACAAACTAATTATTTATCCCAATACTAATTCAGGGTACGGATCTACTGGCACAGAAATATGCACCGAAAAAACCCCATCTAATCCACTTTCGCTTTACGGCCAAACAAAGCAAGACACGGAAGATTTTTTACTAAACAATCATTCTAATGCCATTTGTTTTCGATTAGCCACTGTTTTCGGGTGGTCTTACCGTCCTCGGTTAGATTTACTTATAAACAACTTAACTTATGAGGCCAAGTTTGATGGTCATATTGATGTGTTTGACGGACATTTTAGAAGAAACTATATCCATGTGCAAGATATATGCCGAGCATTTAAATTCGCCATAAATACTTCCGATAAAATGATAGGAAATATCTATAACCTTGGAAACGATGACGCTAATATGACTAAAAAAGAATTGGTGGAATTAATTTGTGGCCTCTCAGGAGCCTCCTTCTCAGAGGTTTCCAACAAAACAGACCCCGATAAAAGAGACTACGTAGTGAGCAGTCAGAAACTTTACAGTGCAGGTTACTATTCAGCTTTTGGTTTGGAAAAAGGGATTAAAGAAATTCTCAGATTTCTTGAGTTCTTGTCACCAGACGTATCGACCCGGATGACACAGACCTCTCATATGTTTAATTACTAATGATTATCAGCAGAGCCCCTTTCAGAATCTCCCTCTTCGGAGGGTCTACGGATTATAGCTCATTTTTTAGCGAGCATGAATCGCTTTGCATAGGGGCTACTATAAATAAATATGTTTATACTTCTCTCAGATTTCGACCTAAGGTAGTAGCTCATGAAAGCGTTATAGCTTATTCACAATTAGAAAGAATTTCCAAACATTCCCTCATAAAGAATCCTCTTATCAGGGAAGCTTTAGTTAAATTTAATGTTGACAGAGCTGTGGACCTTCATCTTTTTGCAGACATTCCGAGTAGAACCGGACTGGGGGGCTCCTCTGCGTGTTGTGTTGGGTTGTGCTATGCTATTCGTAAGCTATTAGGGCTTTCTATTGACAAAAAAGCAGTAGCCTTAGATGCAATTGATATTGAAAGAAATATTCTGGATGAAGCGGGAGGGATACAGGATCAAATTTGGTCAGCTTATGGGGGACTAAACTCCATAGAAATCGAAAAGGGTGGTTCCTTTCATGTGAAACCATTGCCTGTCAGCGAAGACTTTATTGGCGATTTTGAATCCTCCATTTTCCTTGTCTACACAAATACCCAAAGAGATACAAGTCAGATAGCGGCAAGCCATGACAGTCAAAATTCCGAAGAGGCGAGGCTTTCCATTAAGGCTATAGCCAAAGAAGCATATGGGGCGTTTTGTTCAGAGAGCATTCCATCTATCGGAAAGCTAATGATGGATAGTTGGAACCACAAGAAAAGGATATCAAATTCTATTTGTACCCCTGAAATAATCGAGATAGAAGATTTTTTACTGAAAAATAAAATTTATGGGCTGAAGCTTCTTGGAAGCGGAGGAAGTGGTTTTATAGCGGTTCTATGTGACAAAAAAAATAAAAAACTACTTGTTGAATCCGTAGAAAAAAAGTATCCAGTCCTAGATTTGAAGGTAGAATTCAATGGAGCTGAAAGCATACTAGAGGAAAAAAAATGAAAACATTATTTATTGATATTGATGGAACTATTCTTAAGCATCAGGGGACTTTTAGTGATATATCCCTCAAAGAGGCAACTCTTCTTCCCGGTACAAGAGAACGTATGAACGAATGGTGCTCCAAAGAGTATAAAATAATATTGACTACAGCGCGTCGGGAGAGCATGCGAAACACAACTGAGTTGCAGCTAGACCAACTGGGAGTTCCGTATGACCAGCTTGTGATGGGTCTCAGTAAAGGCAATCGCATTGTTGTTAACGACCGACGACCTAACGGAAACGACACATCCTTCGCAGTCAACATTGATAGAGACGAGGGTCTTGGAGATGTTGAGATATGAAAGTAGTAGTTATATCAGGCTATTTCAATCCGTTGCACACAGGGCACTTGGATTATATAGACGGAGCTGCTAAGCTGGGAGATAGACTTATTGTCATCGTCAACAATGACGAACAAGTTAAATTAAAGGGCGCTACTCCTTTTATGGATCAGGTTTCTAGGATGCGTATAGTTAACGCTATTAAAGGAGTGGGTCGTGCAGTGTTGTCTGTAGACACAGACGAGTCCGTAGTGCAAACATTAAAATCAATTTATAGCGAATACTCAACCGACTATTTTTTTGATAGCATGACGTTTGCCAATGGGGGCGACCGTACGGAAGGGAGTTCGCCAGAAGAGGCGTACTGTAAGTGGAGAAAAATCCACACAGTTTATAACACAGGTGGAGAGAAAACACAATCCTCCAGCGAATTATTAAAATTTAAAAATAAGGAACATTCCAATGGTAACACTTCAAGACATGGCTAATGGATACATCGAACAGATAAGATTTCGTGTAACTCAGAGTGAGCAACAATTAAACGAACTAAAACAACATCTCGAAGAATGTGAAAATGAAGTTCAGTTTGGCCAAGGCAAGAAGAGTCTAGGGGATATGGAAAACTATGTGCCTACGGACGAAGAGGGATGTTGCAAATCAGCTGATGACTCAAGCGTTCCGTTGACTTTAAAATCTTTGGACGACATAGGGGTCAGTCAGTGAGACTAGACCACATAGCATACAGAGTAGCCAATAGGGACGAGGCGTTGCAGTTTTTTTGTCTAGCATTTGGTTATTCGGTAGTCGATGAATTCGAAATTAGTTTTGACGACGGTACATCAGCAATGTGCACAGCACTACAGTCTCCAGAGTCCTTCGCCTTACCTAATGGAGCTAAAATGCATGAGGGGTATCATTTAGCACCTGAGATTTTTATATCTGAAGGGGATGAAAAATCTATTGTAGGAAAGTGGGTCGAAGAAAAAGGGGGCATCGGAGGAATTCATCACATAGCATATGAGGTTGACTCGGTAGAACAAACCATGAAAGAATGGGCAGAAAAAGGCTATGCAGAATTTACAACAAAAGAACCTTTGAAGTGTCCGGGCTTAACTCAATGCTTTACTAAGCCCAGCGACCTTACTGGGGTTATTTATGAATTCATTGAGAGAGACCCAGAAGCAAAAGGATTTTGTAAAGAAAACGTAAAAGATTTAATGGAATCAACGCAGCCGCGTGATTTTGGCCCCAACTATAATGAGGCAGAAAAAAAATATTTCAACCGCGAACATCCGGGAATGAAAAAGGAGCTTTAAAGTGGTACAAAACTTTGCAAATTATTATGATGGTAATTTTCAGACAGAGCGGCTTCCCAAAGGGACAGAGCTTGCCGGAAGATTTGAAAATATAAACCCCTGCACGGGTGAATCAATTGGGAGCTTTCCTAAGTCCACTTCTACAGAAGTGCATCACGTCTGCGACATTGCCAAAAAAGCCTTCCCAAAATGGAAAGCCTTAAGCAGGTTCAAGCGGGCGGAATACTTGCTTAAAGTAGCAGAAATAATAGAGAGAAGAAAAGAAGAGTTAGCTCAAGCAATTTCAATAGAGACAGGAAAGAATTACAATGAGTCCGTTGCAGAAGTTAATGAAGCCTTACACATGGCACAATACGCATTCTCTTTAGGAAGAATGCCTCACGGAGAAGCAATTGCGTCCGAAATTTCTGAAAAAGATTCGTACATGCTACGAAAGCCGAAGGGCTTGGTGGCGATTATTAGTCCTTGGAATTTCCCCCTTGCTATTGGTGCTTATTGGTGTGCTGCTCCTGCTTTGGTGGAGGGCAACACTGTCATTCTCAAGCCCAGCGAAGACGCACCTCTTTCTTCACAAATAGCCGCAGAGATATATCATGAGGCAGGAATACCAGCAGGCGTTTTTAATTTGCTACATGGGTGGGGAGAAACGGGCGACTGGCTAGCAAGAAGTGATAAGGTGGATCATATTTGCTTTACTGGAAGCGCAGAGGTTGGCCAGCACATCAGGCGTGTTTGCGCTGATAGTTGGCACAAAACCTGCTCCTGTGAAATGGGTAGCAAGTCTGCCGTTATAGTTTTTGACGACGCCAACTTTGATCTGGCCGTGTCTGCAAGCGTAGCAAGCTCTTTCAAGCTGTCAGGCCAACGCTGCGTGTCTGCCAGTCGGCTAATTGTACACAGAGATATTTATGATGAATTTTGTGATTCATTTTTACACTACGCCAAACAAGTAGAAGCGGGACCACCTCTCACGGACATAAGGTTTGTGGATGGCGGAGATATGGTTCCTAACGATTACTATATGGGTCCATTGATTAATTCCCAGCAGCTCCACCGAGTTCAAGAATACAACCAAATGGTCAGAGAGGATAGAGAGGCGACAATTATATTGGACGCATTTCACAAGACACCGGGCTATTTTATTTCTCCGATGGTCTATAAAACAGAGTGGAGAAACGTACCTTATTTAAAACAGGAGGTATTTGGACCTCATGTCGCAATTATTCCTTTTGATACTATTGACGATGCTATCCGTATCTATAACGATACGGACTATGGTTTGGCTGTCGGCGTCGTCACGGAAGATTTTAAGAAGGCTAGGATTTGTCGTGATCGCTGTGATTATGGGATGTGTTATTGGAACGGAGGTAGTATTGCTGCTGAATCACATCTTGCTTTTGGGGGAGTTAAAAAGTCTGGGAACGGTTACCCCTCTGCTGCTAGAACGGTCAGGGCAGTTACCCACGAAGTTTCATGGACTGTTAATCACGATGATAAATTAAGCTTTCCACAAGGGATGAAATAATGGGTGTTCCCGCGTTAGTTTTAGCCTCTATACTATATCTAATAGTATCCTTAGATCTTTTATACAAAAAGAATTACCCTTTGGCTATAGTTTTTCTATGCTATGCCATAGCAAACTTATCTTATATATGGGTAGGTTACCACATGAAAGGTAGCAACGCATGAAAATAGCTTTATTTGGCACAGGACGGATGGGACGAACCATAGCCTATATGATCAAAAAGTTAGGCTCCCACATCGTACATACATGGGACACGGAAGAGCGTGGGGTGTTCGAGGGGAGGGTAAATCCCATTAAACGTTTTTGTAGCGACCATCATACTGCCTGTAATATGGAAGATATAACTCCTATTGTCGATCACTTTGATCTAGTCATTTCTTCGTTGCCGTATCACCTCAACTTTTCTCTAGCAAAATTATGCATTGAGAAAAAAATACCCTACTGTGACCTAGGAGGGTCGGTTCCCGTAAGCCGACAGATTAATGACCTAGCTAAAGCAAATAATGCCACCGTCTTTACAGATTTAGGTCTTGCTCCGGGGTGGGCAAACATACTGGCCGAAGAAGCCCTGTGCGCCGCACCAGAAGCGCCACACACAATAAAAATGAGGTGCGGGGGAATTCCCGTGAACATAACAGATCCAGACAAAGACCCCTTTAACTACAGGTCAACTTGGTCTCCTGAAGGATTGTACAATGAATACATGGATGAATGTCAAGTGCTGCGAGACGGACAAATAATGCCTGTGTCGTCCTTGAGTGAACGAGAGATAGTTAAAATTAATGACTTTCCTCTGCTGGAGGCTTTTACAACAAGCGGAGGGGCTTCACACACGTTACCCAGCATGCAAGAAAGGGGGGTACAGAACTGCTCCTATAAAACCCTTAGATATAATGGTCATTTAGATCTGATTATATATTTCCTGCGTAAGAAAAAATTTGATGAAAAACAACTGGTTTCATTGTTTACGAATGATTTTATTAAAGATGTGGTGATCGTAGAAGCAGAGGCTAAATGGGAAAATCTGACATATCGTAAGACTAAAGTGGTGTATTCAACAAAGGGTCATACTGCTATGCAAATGGCAACCGCAGGAGGTCTTGTGTCGGCTATTTTCGCATCTCCTTTTGTTCGGCACGGTTCCCCCCTCACCTATGCAGACGTAGACATGGATTTATTTAATGACAATATGGAAAAATTAGAAATATAATAAAGGGGGCGAATCTGGTATCGACTGAATACGGAAATAATAGTCGCATGGAGTGGCTGGTCAACGGGCCACTATAAAAGTTGACCTATTTTTACTTGCCGAACCTAGTTTAGCAATAGCAGCGTAGCTGCGGGGGTTGCACAGGCCTTCTTACCCAATTGTGCTGACTTCGATAACTCGAACTAGAGAGGGGGTACTCGAATTAAATATCTCGAATGGTTGTATTCAACCTGACTCCGATAATCGGATAGCTTCGTTGGATGTGCGATAACACCTAACTAACCATGTAGAAACTATTACGGAAGTATTGCAGGACGCGGGTTCGAATCCCGCCGCCTCCACTTTGACAGGTAAGACTATGAACAAATATAGCAAACGTAGAAATCTGGGCGTGGGTTTTGGGAAAAAAGAAAAATACCCATACCCAAGCAGGCATGGGAGCCATGCTTCAATGATAAATGAAGAGAAAACTAAGGAACTTGAAGCCCTATATGGGCACTCTGCCCAAGTTGTCTTGGAAGATGAAAAAGGATTTTATATAACAGAAAAAAGAAGGTTAGACACAGGGCTGGCAGACCCTAATAGATATCCATCAAGGAGAACATAGTGAATGCGTTTTTGGTAAAATATAGGGTTGGGAATAAAACTACCGAAGAAAAAATAATGGCCTCTAGCGAAGAAGAAGCACGTTCTATGATGGAGACCCATCTTAGATGGGAAAGTCCCAAGAAAAACGTTAAGATTGTTTCAGTTAAGCCTTTGAATTCGTCTATGAAAAGAATGAAAAGTAGCAGAAAAAACCAAGACCCTCTAGAATATTAAAAAATTTACATAATCGTAGGAGTATAATGTAATAGAAGGTTGCCTATTGCAGGAACCTTGACAATTTAATCTCGCTTTTTAAGGAGAATTATTATGAGTGATTTAATTACTAAAAATGATCAATTGATGCGTGATTTCTTTTCGCACTCAATTGGCTTAGATGGCTTATTTGACAGGCTTATCAATTTTAAACAAGTCAAACCCAGCTTTCCTCCCTATAACATTATTAGGGATGGAAACAAAACTTTTATTGAGGTGGCTCTTGCAGGCTACAGCAAAGAAGATATTGATATTATAGTCGAGGATGGTGTTCTCTCAATCAGGGGAACTGGATACTCAGAACGTCAGGGTATTGGTGAATGTCACAGAGGTATTGCCTCCCGCAGATTTACCAAATCTTTTAGTCTGGGTGAGTACGTCGAAGTTAGTTCGGCTGAACTTAAAGATGGTATGTTGACTGTGGAACTGGAGGAAGTATTACCACCAGAGAAACAACCCAAAACCATAGAAATTAATTGATCGTAGGACCACTTTTCGGTGTATGTACACAGGGGAATGGAGCGATGTGGGCTCTTTCCCCTGTGTTTTGACTATTTATTTAACAAGGAGAATAAAATGCCGGGACAAGACAGACGCAACCCCAGAGAAGCAGCCAAAGAAGCTTCTCCGAAACGACCCACGAGACAACCTAAAAAAGAAGAAAATGAAGTAAGAAAGGAGAATAAAGATGACTGATATAGATCATAAAGATAAAGATAAAGATGAGGATGTCTATGTAGGTCCTCCAGATTATATTCCAGACGAAGACTTACCTCCTAACTCTGTTGCACAAAGAGTAGCTGCCGGTAGAAAATACACTCCTCATCCTACGCACGACTACAATTCGACAACTGGCGAGCTTGTCCCTAGAGTAAAAAAATCTGTGGAGAAGAAGTCCTTTTTCGACAAAAAGAAAGGATAGCAAAATGCCCCTTCAAAACTGTACGGACTCAGGCAAGTCTGGTTGGCGATGGGGAAAAGGTGGGAAGTGTTACACAGGTCCACAGGGCAAGAAGAAGGCTATTCAACAGGGAATCTCTATTGAAGGTCCAGAGAAGTTCCAGAAAATGGCTTCTTCCGGACGCATAGACATTTCCGAACATGATATTCCTTTCGTATCCTACGCCCTCTGTGACGAAGGATATTCGTTGGAAGCTATAGTTGCCGTTGTAGCCACGCTGAGAAGCTGCTTGTCTAAGGGTGATGAAGATGCTGGCTATCCTCCAAACTGCAATTCTGGTTATGAAGAAAAGGATGGCAAGTGCGTGCCTATAGATGATGTTGAAGCAAAAGAAATGACACGGAAGAAAATTAATGATCTTCCTGATTCCGACTTTGCTTACATTTCTCCGGGCGGAGAAAAGGATTCTAGCGGCAAGACCACGCCACGCAGCCTTCGACACCTTCCTATTCACGATGCAGCACACGTAAGAAATGCTCTCGCAAGACTTTCGCAAACCGACATTCCTGCTGCCGCCAAAAGGTCGGCACTACAAAAAATAAAAAGAGCAGCAAAAAAACTGGGAGTAGAGGTTGGCGAATAGTGAAGTATAGAGACTTAGCAGAACACATTGTTGATGAACTTGGCGGAGAATCCTTCGACAGTACCGCTGACCAAGTTGAAGACATGTTAGAAGATTACTTCAGATTTAATGAAGAAGAGAAAGAATAAAATAAAAAGAGGTCTTACGAGCCAATGAAGCCTCCCATTCTTGGGGGGCTTTTATTTTGTTGGTAGAGCATTTTTTTGTGTATATAATAGGGCGTTAGGAGATTTTCACCAAGGACTTCTGATATCTTAAAATAGAAAGGCAAGGTGTCACAGTGAACCCTATATCTAGAAGAAATATTTTATTGTATGGCTTAGGAGGTTTAGGAGCCACTTTTGGCTTTTCCATAGAAGCTGCCAATGGGGCCATAAGAAACCGAGGCTGTCGTTGCGGCGTTAAAGCTTTTCGAAATTATAACAAAAAATTTAATCGAGCTCCGGATAAATGGGGCAAAAACCATTTGACCTACCTTATGTCTGGCCGCGATACGAACGATATGGATGCGGAAGTGTGGGATACTCAGTTCAAGTTAGCATTTGAATCGTGGTCAGTGGTGTGTCCTCTTACTTTTTCTAAAGTCCATTCTCAGGACAAGGCTGATTTCGTTATTGGTGTTAGCCGACGACGCAGATCTAGCTTTGGTAAAAGAGGGGGGGTTTTGGCATGGGCAGAGATGCCTCCGCGAAATGATTACGACGGCCAGCTTCGCACCATGTTTGATTTAGCAGAAGATTGGGTGCTTCCCGGAGCAGACTATGGAATAATTCTTCAGGCGGTTGCAGCCCACGAGATAGGCCATTTGCTCGGGCTTGGCCATTCTGTAGAGAAGGGCACGTTGATGTACCCTTATATTAATGACGCTTTGATACCTCAAGCAAGCGATATTGCAGAAATTCAAAGCCTTTATGGTAAAAAAGAATAATTTTCAAATTTTTTTCTTCCCTTTCGCCGCTTGCGAGGTATAATACCTTTAGTCAAGCGGCTTTTTTATTTACTTGTGGATTTTTAATAAAGGAAAACTGATGAAAACTGCGGAAACTACTAATTGGACAACGTTGCTGGCGACAAAAAAGTGCCAGCGAACCCTTTACAACTTTGCTGTTGGTAAAGCATCTGTTAGTCAAACGACTAAGGCACTTGCATTTTCTGAAGGTGCCGGTGAGTTTAGACAACTTGTTAGAACGCATGGCGCTACTTATGCACGACGTCTCACTCGAAAGGCCCTCCGTTATCGTGGGCTATCTATCTAAGAATTTTTAAGGAACTTTTAAATGAGCGATGTAAACAAAGTTATTATCACCGGCAGGGTCACTAGAAATAGTGAATTGCGTGAGACCCCCGCAGGAACCCCCGTCACAGACATCAGTGTGGTTTCCAATCGCATTTGGACAAAGAATGGGGATCGTCAAGAAGACGCTACCTTTGTCGATGTTACCATTTGGGGTAAGCAAGCTGAGACGCTCAGTCCCATGCTTACAAAGGGACGCCATATTATGGTTGAAGGACGACTCAAGCTTAATAGCTGGGAAACAGACGAAGGAGTTAAGCGTAATAAGCTTACCGTGGTTGCAGAAAGCGTTAATCTTACGCCTTCTAATCCCAACCCGCAGAGAAGTTCAGAACAAGCTGCTCCCGTTCCTGTGGCAGTAGGGGCTTCTCCGCAGACTGAGGACGACACTCCGTTTTAATTATTTTTAAGGGTAGCTCCCTTAATAAAGGAAGGTGGCTGAATAACCGCAGCAAGCAAGAGGCGGTAAGGCACGAAACCTGTAGAGTATGACCAAAGGGTTGAGGCTACAGGAAGAAGTACAAAGTAGGGAAGCCCGTCAAACGGTGGACAGATTTTGCCCTGAAAAGTTGTAGGTAACTAACTGTTAATCCTACCCTTCCATTTTTTTCTTTTGAGGAGTGGCTAGAAGAAGAGAGCTATGACGAAGAATATTAATATACTGGCTCCGATTAATAATTTAGGCTACGGTGTAGCATCCATTAACATATGCAAATCTCTCTCAAAGAGAGGGTCAAACATATCTCTTTTTCCCATCGGGCAGCCTGTTTTTTCATCTCAGCAGGAAGCCAATGATATTAATCCATTCGTCCAAGCACAAGGGGACTTTGATTCGTCGGCGCCGTGCCTGAAAGTGTGGCACGAACATAGCATGGGAGAAAGGGTGGGAAGAGGCAAGCTTGTTGGCTTTCCGTTTTTCGAAGTAAATAAATTTGATCCCCCTCGCAAAAATCACCTTTCTTCTTGTGATGAAATTGTTGTGGCATCACAATGGGCGCAAGAGATAGTGGAGAAGGAGATCCCCTCCTCAAAGACTCATGTTGTTCCTCTTGGAGTGGATACATCTATATTCATTAATAACAATCCACCAGCAGCAGACAAATTTATTTTCTTCAACTGCGGAAAATGGGAAAAAAGGAAAGGTCACGATCTTCTTATATATCTTTTCAGAGAAGCCTTTAAGAGCGAGCCGGATGTTGAGCTTTGGATGATGTGCAACAACCCCTTTCTCTCTCCAGAGCAACACTCCCAATGGGTAAATCTTTATAAACAAGATCCAAGAGTAAGACTTTTGGATCGTGTACAATCGCAGCTAGAACTATCGCACATAATGAACTCTACAGATTGCGGTATTTTTCCAAGCCGTGCAGAAGGATGGAATTTAGAGATTCTGGAATTGATGGCAGTTGGAAAACACATTATTACCACAAATTATTCTGCACATACGGAGTTTTGTAATGAAAAAAACAGCATGCTAGTCACCCCTAAAAACAAAGAGCGTGCCATTGACGGTCAATTTTTTAATGGCTTTGCTGAATGGGCATCTCTAGAGGGCACAGAACAAGAATTTATCAGGCACATGCAAGACATGTACCAGAAATGGAAAGAAAATGGCAGACAAAGACTTGTCAATGAAGAGGGGGTTAAGACTGCCGAAAAATTTTCGTGGGACGCAACAGCCCAAAAACTAGGGGACATATTATATGCTAATTAAGGTGCAAAAGGTGTGCCCACACATCCCGCTTCCTTCAAAGGGTCACCCCTCAGACGCAGGCTGGGATCTATATGCCAACGAAGACTGTACGATAGGAACTTGGACACGAAGGCTTGTTGATACAGGAATCAAGCTCGAAATACCAGAAGGATATGTGGGATTGATTTGGCCAAGGTCAGGTCTCTCGGTTAAAAAAGGCATTGATGTCTTCGCAGGGGTTATAGATTCGGGATATCGTGGTGTCGTAAAGGTGTGCCTTTATAACTCTAGCTTTGAGAATGTTGATATTAACAGACACGACAGGATAGCCCAAATTATTTTTCAAGAAGTCCCTTCATTCAACATTGGGGAAGTAGAAATGTTAGACGAAAGCCCTAGAGATGATGGGGGTTTCGGGAGTACCGGAAGATGAGTGATCGACTAAATGGGATGAGGACTTATTTAGCTGGGGCGATGGACAGGGTTCCTGATGGAGGAACAGGGTGGAGAAAAACAATTACCCCCTCTCTTCAAAACTTAGGCGTTACGGTATTAGATCCCTGCAATAAGCCGATAGAAATAGGAATTGAGGACGATACGAGTCGAGTTTCAATCGACCACTGCAAAGAAACTGGTCAATTCGATAAAATAAGAAAAAAATATGGAGTCATTAGAACTTTAGATCTCCGCTGCATAGACATCTCTGATTTTATTATTGCTAGTATTGATACAGAGGTACATGCCTGTGGAACGTATGAAGAAATTACGATTGCTAATAGTCAAAAAAAGCCTGTGCTCATATGGTGTCAGCAAGGAAAAAAACATGCTCCCAACTGGCTATTTTTTATGTTGCCTCACGAGCACATATTTGGTTCTTTAGAGGGCCTTATTGGCTATCTAAGGCACGTAGATTCAGATGATGATGTTGAGCACCACAAAAGATGGTTCTTTTTTGATCAATCCAAATTACGGTCTACCTGACTTGGCATTAGATACGGAAAGAAAGACAACAAGGCCGCTAAAAGCGGTCTTTTTTTGTGTGAAAGGGAGTATAATATAGTATGAAAGATTTGTTTAGATACTTCAAAAGTTTGATTAAAAGAAGGGACATCCCTTCCTCTCAAGATGTAACGCCCGACCTCCCAGATACTTCGGGATGCATTCATTTCTTCTGGGACTCGCGGACAGGAGATTTTAATGTAATTTTAAAAGTAGATGAAGACACTGAAATGTCTGCTGAAATTCTGGGAATGCTTATGTGCTATAT
>Ga0114902_1001019_pt1 | contig 13052 bp, 12 predicted proteins | sample MalvireepMed_s12_FD_87291 | JGI IMG/M metagenome (GOLD analysis project Ga0114902, IMG submission 87291) | Marine viral communities from the Global Malaspina Expedition - Malaspina viral metaG DeepMed_s12 | ecosystem: Environmental > Aquatic > Marine > Oceanic | place: Mediterranean Sea... | reverse complement strand
TTCTATTAACAACGCGCGTGCTCGTTGGTTATATCTCTCCCACGCCTCGCTCGTTGTCCCCGACGGCGTGTAGGGGTCCAACTCCAACCTCATACCCTCTACTTCTCTTACAGGAGATTCTGGTCTGAATCTGACTTGTGAGCGGTGTGTTCCTGTTCTACTCTCGTCGGCGCGAACCTGCTCTCTTGTGCTCGGTAGTCGGGTCTGTCCTGTATCCATTATCTCCTGCCTACCTCTTCTAATATAATCACTTATACCACCGAGTCCTGCCGTCCCCTCAGGGGGCAAAAACCCAGTCCTCCTAACTTCTGCCTCCCAATCGTCTGCTCGTTGTTGTCTTCTATGACCTGACAGAGTCCCCACAAAACCTTCATCCTCCAATCCAAATACACCCTCACCCGTAGGTTCAACTACCGCGGGAGTAGTGACAGGAGGTTCTGGACTGAGGCGAAGCGGGCGGTCTGCTTGTTGCTCTGCTTGCTGCTCTGCTTGAGGGGTGCGTGGTGTTAAACGTATTATCTCTTGTGCTAACTCTGTTTCTCTCTCCCCTCTCGCCGCCCTCTCTGCTTCTAACTCTGCCGCCTGCTCCAACGTCCGCGCGTGAAGGCGTTCCATCTCTGCTCTAAGCGCACCAATCTCAGCATCACTTGCCCGCCCGTGCTCCGCTGCTCTCTCTGCCTCTTCATCAAATCTTTCTCGTTGCTGCCTCATCATATCTGCTAACTCCTCTCCGTGCCTACCTTCTAACTCCGCCACCAACTGGTCGTGAAGTGCTTGAGGGACACGCGCTCCTCTTACAACTTCCCTCCCATACACTCCTCCACCAATCGCAGCGCCTCCACCAGCGCCTCCTCCACCACCATAACCCGCTGCTATCCTTGCTGCTACATCACCAATACCTCTATAAAATTCACGAGTCTCTCTCGCCATTCGCGCTTCTCTTACGAGGTTTGCTCTGTCTATTAGAACTCTCTCACCTGCCCGTTCTTCTGCCGCCACTATTCTTGCTTCTTCTAACTCAAGTCTTTTTTTAGATTGTTCTAATGCTATCTCCCTCAAATCTCTCTCTTTATTTATTTGTGATTGTTGATGGATTCTTAATATTTCTTCTGGGTGAATAGTTTTCTTTCTTTTACCCTTTGGTTTCTTACCCCTACGTCCCTTAGGTCTTATATAACCTCTCCTTGTCTTCGCTTGATAGATAGCAGTCTCAGGCAAGATAGGGTCATCAGGTCGTGGATGTTGAGGCGCTGTTTTAAATACAACTCTTCTACTCATTATAATAATAATAGATATATTTAAGTTTTATTGAGTTTCTCAATCTTAATCTCGGGAGAGAACTTGAACTTATTATTCTTGAACTTGTTTTTTCGGTTGATTGAGATATCACTAACCTGTTGATAAGATAAACATAACTCATCACAAATTTCTTTGAAACCCCAATAGAGTTTGTCGTGTAAGACATTATCCTGAATTGATACGACGCATCGCCATCTATTTCCTCTTTCTTTAGTCATTATGATATATATAACATTCAATTTTCCCTTTAAATAATTTATTGTTATTTTAACAAATTACAAAGGGATTGATTGGTATATCATACAATACTCTAATATATCTCTTGGTTTAATAAGTCCGTGAAAGTAATTGGATAAGACTGATGATTTTAATCCCATAACTTTACTCATCTCATTAATCGTATTAAATTTCATAATCTTAAAAATATCTTTTTTATCTTTACCTTCAAACAGATAAACATACCAAAAGTTCTTTTTCATTAGTATAATAGTATATTATAAATTAATTACTTTCAATATACACGCTGGGTAAGACCCACCCGCATAGATATTGTTATAAGTTGAAGAAGTCTTCGCATAAGGGTTGATGGTATAACTACTCGCAATACTTAAACCTTCTAAATACCAACTCATCACGATGGTTTGTCTATCGTGTTCGTCAGCGTAATGGATAAGTCTTTCTGTGTTTCTCGTCCCAGTTCCAGACCCTCCACCTGTCCCTCCACCCCCACTCCACTCATTACCACTACCATCACTCAATCGTAGATAAAACCACCGATTACCTGATGAAGAAGAGTTAAAGATTTGGAGTTGAACTTCAACTGATGTTGTTTTAGCAGTAAAAGAGTTAGATAGATTACCACTAAAGATTTGTGCGTAAGAAGTTGTTAAAGAATCACTATCAAGAGACGATGGGTCATAGACATCAAACACCAAATAAGGTTTAACTTTTTCAGGATAAAGGAGGGGCATAAGGTTAGTTGCGGATGTTAAATCTATATAAGTCGCAGCAGTTTCATCACCTGCTCCACCTCCTCCAGTCAAGGTTGTCCCACCACCAGTATAAGTTATACCAGTCATACCTGTTATAGCAGCGTCTAAATCTATCTCATCAGGATTGGCGGAGGTATCAATAGATATATTATTACCTCCAGCATAAGTTGTATCTGTCGCTGTGCTGTTAATAGTTATTGCCTCACTCGCGTTATAAGTTGCTGCTGGACCTGAACCACTAACAAACTGAATATCTGTCCCTGCGGTTAAGTTAAATAAATTAGAACCGAGAGACACTCCTGATATAGTTGAGTTTGCTAAAGCACTATTAGGGATACTTGATAAATCAATCTCCCCACTTGTGATTACTAAACCCGAACCTGATTTTAAATCTGCTGAAAACGTTGTCCCAGTTAAATCTAAACCATCTCCCGCACTATAAGTTGTATTGGTAGCGTTAAGAGTATCAGCAGTCGTCGCATCCCACGAAGAATTACCTGATGCGAGAGTTAAGTTTGTCCCCGCAGTTAAAGCGTGGTTCAATCCGTGCCCGTGTCCCCATTCTACAGGTTGGTCTGCTCCACCACTTACAATAACTTGACCTGCTGTGCCGTCGTTAGCGGATGTTGTTAAAGATATATTATGTGCTATAGATACATCATCAAAATTACCAGTTCTTAAACCAGTTGTGCTACTCATTATATAATAACGATAAAAAAAAATAACTAATCAAAAACGACTATAAATAAACCTCTATTAATTTTCAAGATAGGATTAAAGGTGGGCGTCCAATTAAGTGGGGGTCTCCCTCGTTTCTTATAGCGCCCTAAATATTTCATTATACAATAGTCAAGATAATATTACATAGCATCCCACGCATCAGGTCGGCAGTCATCATCACTCTCCTTCAAGTCCTTAATCCAATCGTGGTAGGGACCCCAACTTTCTGATTTATCCATAAACTCACTAATTAGTGATTGCTTACCCGCGCTCCAATGCCCTTCACTCTCCTCCAAGTCCTTAATCTTATCTTCAGCAAGTTGTAGGGTCTTCGTCAATCTCTTAATCTCCTCCTCACGCTCAAACAGGATATCACCAAAGTTGAGATTGTCGTTGTTGTTCTTATCAACTAACTTTTCGTAATCAGCATCTGCTTGACTGGGACCACCTGTGTAGCACTTCGCGCGGTCAATCCACTTAAGAATATCCTTAATATCCCACGACAGCGGTCCATCACAACCCATAGCAATCTTAATCTCACGCATCTCCTTCTCAGAAGCATCAAACAAATCTCGGTTAGACTTAACTACCTTCTTGAGTTCTTCATTCTCCTTCTTGAGTCCCGCAATCTCCCTGTTGGTGTTATCCAAGAGGTCATCAAAACACTTGATAGAATTCGCCTTTAATTCGTTGAATTGCTTCTCCATATACACTTTGTCTGCTTGGAGTGTCTTAACCTCCTTTCGGGTGTCTTCAAAAAGCATTACCCCCGCTTTATTCATTACCACACCATCACCACTCCACTCCTTCAACTCCTTCTCCAATATCTCAACCTTCTCTTCTGCGATAATCCTATCTTTGATGTTGTCCTCCATCGCCATAACAACACTATCAATACAATCAAAGTTTTCGTCGTCCTTATCCAACCAGATTTTCTTGATGTTATGGATTGTTGTTTGGAGTTCTTTAACCTCCTCTTCTAACTGGCGTTGAATTTTGCCTTGTTGGTTGTTGCCCGATTGAAGCGTGGCGTTCTCCTCCTTGAGTTTCGCAATCTCTTCTTCATTCTTCATCTCTTCGGAGTTGATAAGTGAAACCTCTTTCTCCTTCTCCTCCAACTTCTCCCTGAGTTTCTTAATCTCCTTAAAAGTCTCCACACTCATACTCTCCACCAGACCCTTCTTAACCTCCTTCTCAAACTCCTCCTTGAGTTCTTCAATCTTACTCTTGAGTTCAACATTCTCGTTATGGGTCTTGGTTTCTTTCAGGAGTAGGGCATCATAATCCATAGTAGAGGATGCGAGTTGGGGGTCAGGTGATATATTCATTCTTTACTCATCAAAATCCAAATATTCGCTCAAATTTAGATTTTTAGGGCGTCTCCACGAAATTGCCCCAGGTTGCGTCCCTTTGCCTAAGTCTTCGCATACCTCATCCAATTCTTCTTTTGGTTGGTAGCAGCGAGTTTGGTTTTAAAGGTTGCTTTGGCGTATCTCTTCTTATCCAAGTTATAGAGTTTATATCCATTCTTAACTTTGTCTATTCTAAACGGCATTATACTTAAGAGATATATTTTTAATGGGCGCACAGAGTTATTAGTGTTCTCCATAGTTGGGTATAGGTTTCATTATTAAAAACCACAGGGCAGTTATCAACTACGAGTAGCAGATAGTTAAAACAGGCAACACTACAATTCTCATAACTACAAGTATCAAGTGTGTTGTTAATCACGGATACTAACATACAATCAATCATTATTAATCAAAGGAGATTAAAAATTTACCCCGTCTAACAGCGAGCATAGTTTTAGTCGGTCTATCCGCTTTGCGGATATAGTTATAGTATTTGCCTCCCTTTCTCCACTCGTGTTTGTGTTTCTGATAATATTCTTCGGTCATTATAGTTTATGTAAGATATTATCGTAAGTTATTAAAACGATATTAAAAGATTTATTAAGATAAAGGAAGGATGAGTGAAGTGGATACTGAGATTGAGGCAAAGATTATTGAGAAACAACCTGACGAGGAGGAGGAGGTAGTGATACCACCTAAACCTAAGAAAGAGAGAACACAGGCGCAGAAGGATGCCTTTGAGAAGGCACGCAAGAAGAGGATGGAGAACATCCAAAAGAAAAAAGAAGATAAGGCAAAAGAACCTAAGAAACCACGGGGGAGACCTCGCAAGAAGAAAGGACCATTACAACCCGCTGCGAACTTGGTTAAACCTGAGAACTATCCTCGTCCAGTTCAACATCAACCACACCCCGCAGTTCAACACAATATCCCTTATCAAGGTGTTGGAGGTATTCTTGGTGGTATGCCGCCAGCACAATACTATCAACCACAACCACAACCACCACCACAAGTTCATAACTATTATTATGGGTCGGCAGCACCACCCCAGAGGGGTGACGCCGCACCACCTATCCCAAAAGATTTACCAATTGTGTCGTCCAGCGAGGACTTTTCAACCTCAGAAGAAGAGTATGAGTATGGTGAGGAAGGCGGTATGACCTTTGATAATCCAACTGACGCGAGATATTATGAAGCACCACCTCAACCCACTATGAAGTATAGATTTGGATAGTTTTTTATATTATCTTATATATAATAAGGATGGCGGAAACCGACATTAAAGAGACTGAACCTGAGAAAGCAATTATAGTGAATAAGTTTAACTTTACTTGTGATACTTGCGACTCTACTATCCCTAAACCTCTACCTCAACAAGGAGGGTTTGGATGGTTGATAGTTGGGAAACCGAGAAGCGGTAAGACTAACCTATTACTTAACTTAACAACAAAAGCACACAAGAACCTTAATCGCAAGTTTGACCGAGTTTATCTATGGTCTCCATCACTTAACACGATGGAGAGTAATCCTTTTGAACTTTTACCCGACGACCAAAAGTTTGAGGAACTAACCCTTGCTAATCTCACACAAGTATTAAGTGAGATTAAGGATAGTAGCGACAAGGTGTTGTTTATACTTGATGATGTGATTGCTGATATGCGTGGTAAGGGTAAGGCGCAGTTAGAGAACAAACTTCATAAGGTGTTCTTTAACAGACGGCACTTGGCGGGTAGAGGTGGGTCCGTATCTATACTCGGCACTTCACAAACCTATAACAAGATTGACCCAAAGATAAGAAGGACAGCATCCCACTTAACTTTCTTTGAAAATAAAAATAAGAAGGAGTTAGATACTATCTTTGAAGAAGTTATCTTAATCCCTAAAAAAGAATTTTATGATGTATTAAGGTATATCTATGACAGACCTTATCAGTTTTTATATATAGATACAACCTTGCCTGATAACAAGATGATGTTTAAGAACTTCAATCAGTTAGAAGTTAATTCACCGAATATCCTTGGTGATAGTTTTAGATTTATGGAGGTTCAATAGAGAGAATGCGCTTCTTTATTGATAAGGCGTTGGTTAGAGGAAATAATATCCTTAATGAACTCAATCCATTCTTCATCGGTTTGATAGGGGAGACCGAGAGCAGTCTTAAGAGCATCATACTTATTCTCTTCTTGTTGTTGGATAACCTCAATCAGTTGTGCTTTTGTTAGTTTGGTTAAATTACTCATTATATAATTAATTATATATTATTATTGTAATCCTAACTTCTTTAGTTGGGATTTAACTTTTGTCTTCTCTTGTTTATCTACTTGTTTTTTTGCTAACTCAATTAGATACTCTCCACCACCTAATAGTATGATGATTTTTTTCAACTCATCATTCTCTTCTTGAATTCTTCTCCACTTATGATAGTGTCCCCACGCTCCCTTTTCATCCATTATTATTATATTGTATTATACACAAAGTCTTAAGTATTTTGCGTTTATAACAAATTATTTTAATGTATTAAGTTATTAATAATGCCTTTTAATGTAGAACGTTGGAACTTAGGACGACAGATTGAAGATAATATACTCCCAAAACTTAATAATCACTTTGATTGCGACTTTCAAAGGAGTAATGATATCTTTGATATCTTGGATTTCAAGGATGAAGAGAAAAAGATTATAGTAGAGGTCAAGGGTCGCACTAACCCCAGCACTCAATATCCTGAAACGATTATCACTTGTGGTAAAATCACAGAGGGATTGATGGAGATAGAAAGAGGATTTAAAGTCTATTACTTTTTTGTCTTCACAGATAAGATAAAGTTTTTCGCCTTAGACCCTGACAATTGCGATTTCAATATTAGATTAACTGGGACTAATCACATCCCTCATTATCTAATACCCGTAGAAGGACTTAAGGAATTTAATGTTGGTGATTAATAATGAGTGAAACTCCAACGGGTTTATCTGGATTTACGATAGGAGATTTAGGTGTTTTCATCGGCACACTCGGGTCAGTTATAACTGGTATCCTTATCGCACTTCAACATAGCAAGTGTAAGAATATCAAGTGTGGATGGGGTGGATGTTCGTGTGATAGAGATTTAGAAGCGGGGGACGCCGTAGGCGCGGCACCTGCGGCACCTGCGGCACAAGCGGACGCGGAAGGCGTGGAGCAGGAGGACATCATACCTGCTGCTAACCCTTAACGAGGCAATTTTGTGGAGACGACCTGAAATTTAAAAATTGATTTGTTGTTTTAAAAACACAATTATTTAAAAGAATGAATTAAATATATAGTATAAATATATGAATTATTCAGTAATCCCTTATGTTGTAGGTAGGTTTCGTGTCGCAGATTGGAGTGATGGTGGTAGTCGTAGGAGAGAGGAGGTTCAATTACTACCAACAGAACCGATAGATTTACAGATATCAGCGCAAGATATAAGAGGTGGCGCTGCCGCGGGTGCTTATGCTGGGGCGCGAATACCGATACCCACTTTGATTGCGGCGCAGTTGCGCGGGTTAGTTGATGAGGCGTTGGAGGTTGCTGCGAATGATGGTATAGAATTGTTATTGGAGGGGATAAGAGAAAGTCCTCCCGTTAAGATTCTGAGGGATGATATAGAAAACGCAGATGAGATTTTAAGTAGAAGTTATTTTCAGATCGTTGGAGTGAATGGGACGCCTCTATCTTTCGCAGGTAGAGAACGATTGTTTAAATTATCTCCACCTGATTTAGTGTATGATAATACCAAGTATTTTAATCCCGATAGTAAATCTATGTTATTAACTGATACAGGTGAGACTGCGAGTTGTGCCTTTCAGTATATCTATCAGAAGTTTGGTAATAAGAAGGGATTTAAGAAGTTAGCAAAAGATTTCAGGACGATTAAATCTCGTGCTACAACTGACCCTCCCCAATTTCATACTTGGGCGAAGTGGTATAAGGATGAACTGAATATTGAAAAGTTAAACAAGAATATCCAACACGGATTGCCTGACCTCAAGAGTTTTGAGATAGATTTGGTGAAGGTTGATGTGATTGGTATAAAGGATGATGAATGGACTGATGATGAGTTATATAATTCTTTATCAGTTTTAGATATTATAAGATGGTGTATGTGGGCGAAGATAAGTTGTTATGCTGTAGATTTTGACGGCAACTATTATCTATCGTATAACCATAATGATATTGTATCTGCTTATAACGATAAGAAAAGCACACACTCTCAATCTATTGTATTAAAGGTTAAAGACAATCACGCATACTTTGTGGATGATAGAAATCTCAAGATTTCAACTGCTTCAATTAACACCAGGTGGAGGGCAGTAGATTTTGATAATCTTGGTGATGCTTTTGAAAGAAAGAAGAATAAGCGGATTACTGATACAACTCCTCCACCAGAGAAACCTGAAGGTATGGAGGGATTGTATGAGTATGAAACTAATTTTGAGAAGTGGATAGAGGATAATTCTAATGATTTCTATTTCTCACCATACTTCAAGATAAGGGATGCTATCAACAAAGGATATTTAGGAGGTAAAGATTTAATGAATCAATTAAGTTATATTGACAAGACACCCGATAAGGATGGGTGGAATGAGGTCGTAGCGGAGATGTCTAAAGAGATATATAAACACAATCCACCACCTATGCCCGAGGATTTCTTGAAGGATGAAGATAAGAGTTATTATTTACAATCCAAGGACTTGAATGGTATTATCTCTATACTATCCCACCAGTATGGACGCACTCCGCAGAAGATGTCGGGTAATAGCGCTCACAAGATAGATAGGTGTTGTTATGGTAAGACAAGATTGTTTAGTCGTGGTTGTATGTCTTTAGACGAATTACCTTCACCCGAAACAATTAACTTAATCAATAAGAATTATCCCAATCTATCTTTAACGAGAATACCAACCTATACCCAAATCGCAACAGAGATATTCAAGAAGAAGTATGATAATACCCTTTATAGTTATCTGAATAGTAATATGCGAAGGGTGTTTATGGATGGTGAAATCAAAGCGGACAATCGTGTAGTCAAAGAAAGCATCAGCAGTGATTTTGCGGTGAGTTTAGACCTTAAACGAGCATACACTACCGCTATGAGGGATATGGATGTTAAGTGGAGTAAGTTTGATGGTATTAACCAATTTAAACGATACAACGGATATTTTAGTCCCAACTACTTCTATCTTGTCAAAGAGATTGGTAAAGGATATCCATTAAGAGGTGGTGGTGGGTTAAAGTTATACCACGGGTGTTTTCTGCGTAGATTGCTTGGTAAAGGATTGGTCGTCATCAAGTATTATAGCAAACCTGTCTTAACTCTTAATCCAGGTTACTTCAAGGAGTTTATTGAAGATTGTGAAAAGATAGAAGAGTTTAACTCAAAACACCTTATCAACTCTTTTATAGGTAGTCTCAAGAAGGACAACCGAATTAAAGGATTTAAGTTTAATTCTACCGAGAGTTTAACAACTTTAACTCGCAAGTTTTATACAGGGAGTATAGTATCTGCCTTGGATAGAAACACAGACTTTAACCGCAAATACAGATGGACGGATGACAAACCAATCTTTCTAACAGCGAATGCTTGTAAGGAGTATAACATCCAAACGGGGCAACCGATACGATTACAGATTATGGATAAGATTAATGAATTTCTCTATAAGTTATATCATACTTATAAAGTTTGTTTGTGGTGGCGTGAAGGTATTAAAGACCCCAAGTTAGCGATGGTGCGGACGGATGCGCTCTACTTTGAGGACGCAGGCAGTAAAGAACCACTCGTGGATGCGTCCAGGGTATCAGGACTACAACTCAAAGAGCAAGAACCTATCCCAAAAGAGGATTGGGATTTTAAGAAACAGGATGAATTATCAGGTATTATGATGCGTCCTAATCGTTGGAGTAGTGTTATTGATGTAGATAAACGTTGGAGTATTGATAAAGGTAGTAAGTTGATATTCAACCTTATCAATCGTAATGGTGCGTGGGTTCAAGGGTGTGGTGGTGTAGGTAAGAGTGAATTGATGATTGCGGTGAGTAAGATATTTGCTCGTAATAGAATTAGATATAAGTTTAAGAAAGCGATTTTGAGAGAGCAAGATAATGTTTATTGGTATCACGAGTTAGAAGAATGGCGTGATAAGAATCCTTGCTTTTGTATTAAACTCGCACCAACTAATAAGGCGTGTAATAGAATTGGTGGTAAGACTTTGAATAAGGGTTTAGGGATACCTGTGATGGGTATTGAGGATGATGAAAATCAGAATTCTATCTCTTACTTTGAGCGTATCATAGCACGGATTGCTGGTGATGGTTTCAAGAAACCTGTTTATGATTATGTATTAATAGATGAGATATCTATGATTAATGGGTTTATGTGGAGTTTGTTATATTATATCAAACAGAGAATACCCCGTATCAAGTTTCTATTGTGCGGTGATATTAAGAGGCAGTTGCCTCCTGTGGGTGAAGAGCGTAGAGATTTTATGAATTCTTATCTTATCAAGGAGGTAGCAGGATTCACCAAGATTAATCTTAACTACAATTTTAGGTCAGGTGAGACGGGCAACTTACTATGGGACGAGTGGAGCATCAATCCAGAACGCTTTCAAATCAACCCCGAAGCGCCCGACACTATTATTAACTTGTGTTGGACTAATCTAACTCGTAAAAGAGTTATCAACGAACTACAAGAAAAATATAAGGTGCTGAACCATACCATACTTAAGGTTTGGGATTTTTATAAAGCACCCTTATCCAAATCTAATCCAGTCAATCAAGATGACGGACAAACAGAAGAGTTACTTATCTATCGTGGAGCAAGATTGATTGCTAACAAATCTATGGAGGAGTTGGGTGTTGCTAAGAATGAGGTGTGGATTGTATTGGATTTTAGTGATGATATTACTTTGAGTTATGAAGGACGACAGATAGAACTCACAAAAGAGGAGGTATATAAGGACTTCTATTCAGCGGCGTGTATTACTATCCATAAGTCCCAAGGAGATACGTATGAGGAGTTTTACACCATTCACGATTGGGAGAAGTTGAGTAAAGAGGGGATGATGAAGCGGAGATTGAGGTATGTAGCACAAAGCAGGAGTAAAAATCCATCGGGTAATATCACCTATAAATAATCTCAAGTAAATATAAAGGATGGATATTGAACGATTGGATGTTGATAATATAATTGAGGTTAAACTCATTCGCAGAGTATTAAAAGACAAACCGAAACTATTGACTATCTTTGAGATGTTATGTGTTGTCGCAAGTCAAAAGTTAAATAGTGAAGGTGAAAGGATAAAAAAAGATCCACCCATAGAAGAAGAAGAAGATATAACTAACCTATTAGAAAGTGATACTGATGATGATGATTCTAACTCCGACTACCCCACTTCATAAGACTTTCAAGATAACGACCCTCCCAACCTTTTGGATTTAGATTTACAAACTGCTTTAGTGAAGCGCTATCCTTTTTAACCCTATCCCATACCTTTTTACCGCCTCGGCGGTTGGAGCGGTGAGCGAAGTTTCTACCCAAACTATAATCAAAACTATCCCACGAAGACCTACCCGAGGTAATGTCATCACGATATTCGGCATTCAGCAACCAAAAGGCAGGCGTCCATAATAATTGTTTAACTGGGAGATGTCCGCGTTGAGTTACCAGTTTGTCAAGAGTATGTGCGTTATACGCATAACAGAGGTCTTCACCCTTTAACTTTTCGTGCCAAAGAGGACACGCGTGAAACTCACTAATAAACGCAGTATCAACAACCTTATCTCTGCTGCCTCCGTCGTGGTCTTTTTGGCGTTGGCGTATGAAACTAAAGTGTTGTGTTTTGGAGGATTGACCTGTGTCTCCATAATTGTGGTCGTCCGCGTTAGAACTTGGGTTTCTAATATCTTTTCTTCTAAAACGCAAAACATCTACAACTTTCTGTCTATGGTTAGTAGGGGTAGGATATATTCTATCTAACCAATCAAACAGATAGTCTTGTGTGTCAGAATTCATAACCGCACTCGCAATAGTGCTGAGTATGTTAAATACAAACACGTTGTCTTTAACCTTACCTTCATAATCAACTCCCCTCTTGATTTGCCAGTTGTCAGGATTGTAGGCACCATTACCTTCAAAATTAGACACCCTCATAAGGAGTTGGATGTCGTGGTTGATATTACAATTACTTTGGATTTTGTCATAACAGAATATTTTACCCGACTTTTCATACAGACTACGGCACGCGTCCATAACGTCTGATACAACTTGAGGTGGAATGAGACCCCCAAAACCACCAAGTATCACCTCGTCTGTAGGCATATAGAATGGGTTGTTGGAGGAGGCGCGGATGAATGGGATGAGTATATATATAACACTATCCTTGTTGGCGGGTGGTGCTTTTGGATTGAAGGCGGCGTTTAACTCATCCACAATAAGACGGCGCTTGATGCTTTGCTCGTATCCATCGGGCATCATAGACCCGAATGGATTACTGAGGAGAGCAGGTATGGATGAGGGTTTGTAGTATCCTGATTTGCCCTTCGCACCAATCTTATAATACCAGTCCTGCGTATAAAACGATGAAGGCAGAAAACTACCAGTTGCCTTAAGACACGCAAGGTTAAGAATCGTCCCCAATTCATTCTGCGGGGATGAGTTAGGTTTTGGGAT
>Ga0114902_1000995_pt1 | contig 13199 bp, 6 predicted proteins | sample MalvireepMed_s12_FD_87291 | JGI IMG/M metagenome (GOLD analysis project Ga0114902, IMG submission 87291) | Marine viral communities from the Global Malaspina Expedition - Malaspina viral metaG DeepMed_s12 | ecosystem: Environmental > Aquatic > Marine > Oceanic | place: Mediterranean Sea... | reverse complement strand
GTGCCAAGAAATGCAAGTGCAACGTCTGCACTTACTGGCTCCACGACATATGGAAACTTTGGCTTTGCTGGAGTGAGTGACGATGGAATGCCATTGGTAAATCTTATGTGGGCGCTGCACATGGGAATAAATCATTTGCCCAAAATCAATGCTACACAGTATCAACAAACTCATGGCGGTAATTTGTTATATGGTAGACATAACTATGACATAAATAATTCTTTTGAGGGAATACCATATTTCTATGACTTTGATGCTTTAAATTTCTATAACCAAGTAGTTGGAGTTTTAGGCCCGCAGTTTAGAGTTCCCGGACCTCTAAAGAGTATTAATGAAATTATTCAATTTCTTTGCGAAGAAGCTAATTTTGAATATTATGTTTATATAGATATTAATAAAAATGAAGGATTTGGCGGAACTACCCTCAGAGAATATGATGCTAATTGGTCTGGCCCATCGAATTGTAGTTGGTCTAATTTAAATGAAAATAAGTTTACTGAAACAAATGGTAAATATGGCGGCACAATTAGAATTCAGACCATAAATAAGAATACATTTTTTAATAGCAATAGACCATTTAGTAATATAGCGTATAGTTTATTAGGCTTAGAAGTTCCAGATTTAGATGTAACTCAGTTCACAAATGCGGGCGGTGCGCATCCGGGAAAAAGGCCCGGACAGCCCGGATACGGTATTGCTGATAATACTACCACATATATGGACCCATTAGACACCAAAGGTCTTGATGATGTAGCAGGAGGCTTTACGGATGTAGGAACGCAATCATTGGCAGATGGCGGTGGTTTTCCGACGACCGATGGTTTATTTGATATGTCTCAAATAGACAATATAAAAGTAACACAATCTAATGTGTCTTTATCAACATCTGATATGGTTACTATGAAGGTTATAACTGGTGGATATCAAACCCGAATTGTTAGCGTCCCTAGATCAATGATTAAATGCTATTGGGGAGATATTTCCTTAATAGGAAAAGCAACCGATCCTAGAACAACAAATGATACTGCGACTGATGAATATGGATTAAATGAATCTTCTGTCACAAAAATTCCAGTTGTGACGCAGCAGTTAGACCCAAGAGATATTGATGACTTTATTTTTGTGGATATGCAGTCTATATATGGTGGTTTAGATATAAAGAGAACATTGCGAAATGGAATATATGCCGCCTCGATGTTTGAAATAAGATTAGCTATGGCTGGTTTTGATCAATGGTATAGCTGGATGAAAGGCAATAAACTTTTAAAATTTAATAATATACAGGAAGTATTTTTCCCCGGATGTAAGAAAAATAGGGAAATTGACTTTAATGCTCAGGTCACGGCAACTGATAAATTAAATGTTGCAAGCGGGTTAGGATATGAATCAGTTTCAGATTTATTAGACTGCGTTAATACTTTTACTGAGGCAGACACAACACATAATGTTTATAATTATGGATTTGACTCTAGTGGCTTTCCTAAAGATGATATGGACTCAAGTGGTGTTAATTGGCCAACTGGTCTTTTTGATTCTGGTGTTCCATGTTGGCTGGCTGAGAAGCAGCTCAAAAAGATAGTCTTGCCGAAGATGCATGAAATCATTAAAAACATTGGTGATACGCATTATGGCAAAAGTTGGTATGTGCCAGTTCCTTACTTTAAGTCCAAAGTAGATTTAAATGGTGAGAATTTAGTTGGAGATATTCAAAGATCATGGGAATTGGCTGATTCAGCTTATGTAGAACCTTCTTTATATTATAGCAGAGAAATTCCTCAAACTAATGCATTTATTGCTGAGGGAAAAGTTAGCCCATTTGTAAATTATGATAATGATTTTGTCTTTGGTAATGAAAACACAGTCTTTAGTGATACATACACTAGTGATTTACAAAGCCCAATAAATGGAATAGATACTCAGGTCTATAACTTTTCTGAATATGATATAAACTCATTGGCATTTACTAAATATGGAGATAGAAGCATCAAGCACGCTGCTCCTGACAATATAGAAGAAAAGAATGCATTTTTGCCATATGGCTATGAGTATTATTATAATCGACCTATTGTTCCCTTTACTGATCTTACTGATGGTAACAGGAAATTTTATCCAACTGGAATGAAAAAAACAAAGCAAGGCCCGGAGAAGATTGCTGATAGAAAGACACCGTGGTTCTTGGCGGCATTTATGCCCGACAATAATACTAATCCTACTAGCGCCGATAAGCCAGAAGCTGATGGAGCATCTAGCGCAATAATAACACCAGAGCCGAATCCTGCCAGTTGGTGTTGGCAGACTGAGGAAGATCTTTTTGACGCACTTCAAAATCTATCAAGTCTTTCCTATCCAGATAATGGAGATTTTTGTACTCCATATCTTAAAGTAACTACTAGCAGAGTATTTTTACCAATTCTTAAAGGTAACAAGTCATTTGACGAGCAGCCTAAAAAAGCATATACCAGAGCTTTGTCTAAAACTATAGGATCGAAAGCAGGCGGCAGAGCATATCCAAATAAGCTTATAGGCAATCCAATGAGCATGACAAAGCCTTTTCCTGTTTGCGTCTGTCCTAGATCTATTAATTACGCTCAAAGATCAACTAGATATGTATATGGTCCTTGGATGACAACCTTGGGGGCTATTCCATTTAGAGGCAAAGTTGAATACGAGCAGGATGATAGTCTTGTCCCAGAAAATTTCTTAATACCATTAGGATTTGGTAGCTTTGGAGATTTTAGTTTAACGCAAATTAGTGGATTAACTGGTCTGGACTTAGCAGCTCAAGGCAGGGCAAATGCCATAGATAATTTTGCATTATTTGCTCAAGAGCAAGGAAGTATTACAATACAAGGCGCTCCAGCGATAAAAAGAATAGGCGACTCTTTATATGGAATACGACAAGTTTCTGATATAAAAGTTTCTGTAGCTAACAGTACAATAAGCACTTCTTATTCTTTTAAGACAATTTCGCCAAGAATGGGAAAAAATAACAAGGATATTGAGAAGAAATTGACTAAAATATCTAATGCAGTTAATAAGTTAAAGTTAAAATAATGGCAATTCAATCAGAATCAATATTTAGTTTTTCTCCTAATATAGTCATAGCTGGTCAAATCGACTGTGCTATTAGGGCTACTGGCGATATATTATCTACAGGACTAGTTCCCACTGGAGTAGCAGCAGAAGATCCAGCGATAAAAGGGGATTTCAAAGAAGTTAAGCATGTCTCAGTTGGAATTATGTCCTATGGACAGCTATCCAGTTCTTTGGGTATGTTTTCAGAGCGGGATGGATTGACAAATGCTGATCAACATCCTTGGAATACTATAGGGGCTGTTGGGCTGGATGCTATTTTTGCTCCTTATGATAATTCCAGAGGGGGCGACAGCTCTGCTGGCCCAGATACCACTTCTCCGTATTTACCCCACTTTGAAGAGCCGACATCTAATAAGACTATTACGTCTAAAACTCTAGATCCTTTTAATCCTTTTAACTTATTAGCGGTAGAGGGTAAGCCTTATACTTCAGGCACTTGGCATGGAACTGGCCATAATATATCTATGGCTTTGAATTATAATCCATATGATAGAGGTGAATTAGTAACTGGCGTAGTTGAAGGTGGCACAACAGGAAATAAATATGTTGGCGGCCTTGCTGGATCGGGTGGCATATATCCATCTGGAATAGGGAGGCCAGTTGACTTAGTATTTGAAAAAGATTATTTTGTCAGACACAGAGTAGAAAGAAGTGGAATTAGGGCTGTTGGATTTAAAGCGCCTATGGTCCTGTCTGGATGGGGATATGATACAAATGGAAAGGCAGTACCATCTAGTGGCGGAGCCTTGCATCCAGAAGCCGCCTATAATCCAAATGTTTGGAAAACTGGCCCTGTAGATTTAAGATGGGACGACGCAAGAAAAGTTTGGACTGGTGGCGGCGGCACATCTGCTTTTTATCTATGTAAAGTTACTAATACATATAATCCAACTAGTTTTTCATTCGAAGTAGATAGAAGTAGAACTAGAGATCAATATACTAGATCAGCACCTACGTCCAGAAGAGAACTTAATGCTAGTGACGCGCTTTATGATCCAGAATATGTTGCTTATTATGCTAATTCTGATAATATTGGTCAATATGAAAGTTTAGATTATGGTGGCGTAGAATTCCCATATTATGAGGCTTTTATAATTAGAGACACTACCGACACTGTAAATAGTAATAGTTATTATAATATATGGACAGAAGATTGTAGTGACTGTGGCGTCATTCAAAATCAATGCGGAGCATCTGGCTCCTCAACTTTTGGCGCGCATAGCGGTGTATCTACAAACAAAAAAATATTAATTGAAAACCCACTGAGACAGGCATTGGACACTGGAGATTTATGTTTTACGATTTCCACTGGCAGAAGTAAGAACGTAAATACTGGCACCTTTTCTGGAGGCAGCGGATGCTGCGCAGTGGCAAATTTAGTTGTTGGTCCCGAAGGAAGTGGCACCATTCAGGTGGTAGCTTCAGGCAGTGGATATGCCACTGGAGGATTTGCTTTAACATCAGGCTGTGATATGTGTGCAAATGTCACACTATATTTTGAAGAAAGAACCGGAACTGAAGGCAATAATCCGTCCGGCTTGGCCTTAGCTAGTGGCACAGTAGATCCAAGTAGTGGCTTTAAGTCTACTGGAACATGCCCGCTGCAAATTATTCCATCTGATGCTACTGCTGATACAGAAAGTCTGCCAATACATTGGATTCAGCAAGCAGAGTTTAAGAGTCAGCAAATTGTCACTCATGTTGAGTGTGGTGGTGGTGTTTTACAAGCCTGCACTATGAAAATACAAACACAAGGATTCAAAACTTGTGAGCATTGCGGTGAAGATACCGCGTTTATAAATGCTTATTAGGAGATCAAATGGGACATTTAGATTCAGGATGCCATACTTGTGGTAAGGACTGCATTGATGTGGAGTTCTGCTCTGAAGGTGCGTCTTTCAGCAGTGAAGACAAAGGGATCAAATTACCTAGAACTCTAAAAGTAAAAATTATCGCCAATCCTGATTATTGGGGATTTGAAGGCGTCTTAACGTCTGGCCATATTACTTTTGAGCAAGGTCATTATGATTATTTTGAAGGATTTGATGAAAATTGGTGGGGCACTGCCTCATGTGAAGATAGCAGCACACAGCAAGGGCGAAATGAAAAAAGACCAGATGTAACTTATAGATCTGTGTTCGATCCAGATACTGGAACGACAACTCACTATGATGGCACCACCGTAGAAGATTCAGGCAGGGGCGGCGCCATATCTTATCTCATCAATAGAGCGCCGGGACAAGTTGGTGCTGGCGGAACAGCAGATCTTGGAACATGCCCCGAAATAGACCCAACTAAATCTTTCAAGAGATTCCCAGAAAACTTTGGCTGGGCTAATAAAATCCACTTTGATACTTCTCTTTATAAGAACTTAACTGGTGCTTGGAGGATGGTAGATTTTACAGGCTGCTATCCTGCTAACAAAGTGGTGATGTATGATAGCAACAATCAGCTTAATCGTACAGGCTCGCCCAACTATAAGCCTCACGAGGGGCATCTTGTAACTTGCTCAGGAAGTCCAAAACAAAATCTTTTGCCCGGAACTCCGTATGCAGGCAAGTTTTGGGATGCTGCTAGAATAGCAGTTACTGGCCTGAATGTTCTTGATACTGGATTAATCAATAATAGTATTGATGGATCTGATTATGGCAGCACATGTACGCCAAAACAATGCCTTCCAGATGGTAGTGTTGCTGGTGAATATGCTGGAGAAATGGCTCACAGTGGAGTTACTGGAGTTGATCATACAACCATCGTGCTTGGTGGATTCTATAGGCCAACCGGAATAGAGCAAAATTTAGATCTATATATAACATATAGAGATTGGGGTCAAAATGGGCAGCTATCGGCAGCTTCTGGACTAAGAGCTGGACAGGCATTGCTTATCAAAAATAGTGTTGATACATCTTACAATAATATTTATACTATTGCAAAAGCTACTCACTATCCAACTGGAGATTTGAACGGGACTGGAATTACTTCAGGAGTTACTTACGGATTTAGTCAAATTTCATTAGCAGGTACTTATGCTAGTGGTTTGGTCGATGTAGATATATCTGGCGCAGAAGGATCATGGAGTGCCATGAACACCTATGATCCTAATACTTGTTGTGGACTCAATGCTTTAGGAGTAGACGATAGATTCAAAGATATAGATTGCCAGACAGCATACCATTCAGATTTTAGAAGAGTATTTAATGATTCTAAATTTAAGTTACAATCCAATAGAACTCCAACAAATAGACAGACATATGATTACAGCACTGTCTATCCTTTTTCAAATGTCGATGGGCCTAGAAAAGATAAAGGCTATATAAGTGTTGATGCGAGTGGCAACCCAAGTGGAACAAGAACCACAATATCAAGTAGTGTCACTGGATATACTCCCTCCTTCCCAAGAGAATTGCCTTATTATGGTCGTTTTTATCAGACCGATACTTGTGATAATGTCCAAAGAGGAGAAGTAAAACTTAATAGCAGTAAGTCAAAGAATGCTACTTGTTACACAAAAAAAACTACTCTAGATGTATTTCCTGATTGTTATACTCAATACATAAGATACCATGTCTGCGACACAAGCCCTGCTGAGTATAAATATAAAATAAACAGAGTTCCAAGATTATCTTTTGTGTATAGGGGTTGTGATTTTGATGACTCTTGCTCATTTGATGAGTCGGGTAGACCGTATACTGAGCCAACAAGCATTGAAGATTTACGAAGGGGACGCGGCGGTGAAGAAATTCACATGTTTATAAATCTTGGTGAGGCATGGGCCAGCACCATTAAAAAATGTCAGTGTGATGATGGCGGCTATACAGAAGCAAGCATTTATCATGTCGGAGTAGACTCGCCAGTTACTTTCCCGTCATTCCCAGACTTTGATTTAAATCCACAAAAATATGGATGTGATGATGAAACCTTTCAATTGGCAAATTATTTAAGATATGAAATTGGCAGTGAAGATGCTGGCACTAGTCCTGACGCCGGATTGCTGTCGCAAGGTTTTTGTGATACTATACCTAATTTTCCAGCCTCATGTAATGTACGACAGCCATATACGACTTATGGCTATATGATGAACTTATGTGGAAAACGAGGCAGGCAAAGAAGAAAAATAATTGAAGCATTTAATAAATTACATCAGTCTGGTGTTTTTACGCATCTTACACCAGCAAGTGGCGATCTTGTAGATGAACCAATGTATCGAGGCTTTACGATTCCTGCTCCATATCCTTATAGCAGTGGTGATGCATGGCAGACTGTTGGCGCTCTCGATGAAGACTATATTGTTGAGAAGATTGGAGCGGAAGTAGGATACTGGGGTCTTAGAGATGCGAATGGCGCATTGATATCTCCATATTACAGAACAGAATCTGGCTTATTCACATGCCCCGGAGGAAGTACTCCAGATGCTACAGGCTTTATAAATTTCAGCGATAGCGGTAATTATATTCTTGGCTGGCCTACTGATAATGTTCCATTCTTAGTAGAAATAGAAGCAGAGACAAGATGTGTTGGCTGCACCACATCAATGATGGAAACTGGCAATTTAACTTTAAATATTGAGAGTTTAACTACTAAGTTTTTGCACGCAATAGATCATTCGCAGGATGGCGATATGTATGGATATCAGCATTGTAGCTATGAGAATAGTTTTGCTTTAGATGCTACGTCAACTTTCCATTGTGCTACTGGCTTTTCGGACAATCTTTGTTTAGTAAGATATACGGGAATCGACAGTATTGAAATAGTAACTCAGCAAAGTGATAACGGAGACGGATTTTATAAAACTTATGGTGTTCCACATAGCGGTCAAACTTGCCCTGCATTGAACGGCGCACAAATTACACTCAATAGCTTTAGACTGGGAACTAGTGATTATACTAAAGGATGGCAGACAGGCACTACTGGAAATCCATATGTAAAATTATTTACAACCACTGGGACTAACTTTTTAAATGAACAGCCTGCTGGATACAGATTAAGAACTGGCGGCGCAAGTGTTTATGCTAAGTTTGGTCTTGGATGCGCAGATATGAACGTGGGCGGTGCAGGATCTCAAATAGATCTTACAATGCCATTAAGAATGGAAACTGCTTATCTGGATATTGCTAGTGCAGATGCTGTTAGAGTTTCATTCGGAGGTCAAGGATGTCCCGGTCATTATCCAACAAAACTTAGTGATAATCGTGATGGGTACGGTCGAGCGGCGGCAGATTTACTGCTGTACGGAAGATTTTGGGCTGTTGCTCCAGAATATGAAGATCTATTTGAAGCTATGGACCCAACAAAGTTTAGGAAACATGCGGAAACAAGTGACGACATATTATCTGGAGGCAGAATACAAACTCTTACAGATTCAAATGGCCGATCACCATATAATATATTTGGTTTGTGTGTAGGTGACAGAGTATATAAACATGGATGCTTTTTAACAAGTGGCGATGACGGTGTTACTTTAGGCACAAATACTGCTACTATTACCCATAAAGGTAATAAGGGTATGTTCTTTGGTGTAAGTGGCGCACAATGCGGCACTGGAACACTGGGCCAGTTAAGAACTTTATGTAATACTTGCGACAAGGCAAATTATCCCACAAGTACTTACTCAATAGGCGAAGTAATATGTGATCCAAATTGTACTGATGGAACTGAAGGCGGTTTCATAGGCATGGGAGGGGGAGATCGTGGTCAGCATCCTGAGTGGAATATCAAGCCGCCTATTAATTATGAGTTTAATAATTGCTTCTGCTTGTGCCAAGATCCAGTTGCCTTTGCTTATTATGAAGTTACTGGAACTAGTGGTCAACTTGGCCCCTCTGTAGCAATGTTTACTGGAGTCGGCGCCGATGATCCTAATGCTTACTGGTATTCAATGACTAGAGCAGCTACTGATAATACTGGAGTCTCCGGTTGCAGTCCTTCAAATACAGGACAGGCTGGCACTACTGGAAATGCGCAATATTGTAAGGGTCTGGGGCCGTGGCCTATTAACACTGGTCCTCCAAATCATCCTAACATAGCTTACGATTTAAGTTATGTTGAGCCTGAAGATTGGTTTTCCTATTCTCATGGCGCAAACAAATTAGTAACTGGAATACAACATGATTTAGTACGACCAAGAATGGTTATTAATGACACATCGCCCGGAGAGGGGTGCGATACTTTAAGTGTTAAAACATGTGGGACAGGATATAATCAATATGGAGATACTGATGCTGGCTGCGCTATTGATCCAACTAAGAGAGTTAATACAGCTAATTGCAAAGATCCTATCTATAATGCCGCATGGAATGATTCTAAGATAAAAACCAACGCGACTGTTCAAAGAAAAGCTTGTTTTCCTGAGACAATGACTGTAAATAAAATTGAGTGCAAAACATATTTTGGCCAATATCAATATTATGACTTAGTTGTATCTAGAGAATATTATGCGCACAACAGAACTTGGAGAACAGTAAAAGATATAGGAGATTCAAATTCTTGTGCAAATCATATAGTGGGAGCGTATCTATTGCTAGATCCAACTGGATGTACTGGATGTACACCTATACCATATTCCGTTCCTTCAGATTTGGTTACGCCCGTTTACGAGGCTCCATGTAGTGTTCATCCTTCTTTTGGCGCTCATGTCAATCAAGATTTTAAATGGAGCGCGGTAAGTGCTTCTAATTCAGGAGCTATGGAAATTAATTGCGATGGAGTTTGTAAATATGTCTGGGCAGGTTCTTGGAATTTTGATTCTTCTGCATCTGATTGTGCTTGCACTTGTACTCCGCCACCAACTGGCGGGGCTTCAATGGGCGGTATAGGCGATGGGTATTGTTCTGGTATCTTTTAAGGAGTAAAAATAATGGGCTGTTTAGGCGTAAATAGAGCCGCTCTTGAAGGCGATACTATTTGGAATTTTTTCAATTTATTTTACTATTCTGGCTTTCCGCACAGTGGAATTGGATCTAGTGCCGTCTTTGGTATAAATCCTACTGGTCGATATGTTCCAAAAATATCTCAACTTAACAGTGATGGATCATTTGTAAATGAAGGCGTGTGCCCCAAAATTGTATCGCTTGACAGTAGTGACTATAATTTTAGGCCGGATCATGATGATGTAATGTTACCCACTGGGAATTTTTCTACTCCTAGTGGATTATATGGAATATTAGAAACTAATTCAAAGCACAGTTGTTTGCAGGATATTGATGAATGCGGTGGAGAGCTATGGTGTAATAAAATATTTTTCCCAAGAAGAGGCTACAAGGCTTCTACAGAATATGTATCGCCCGGATATTTAATTGAACCACCATATTCTGAATCTTCAATAAATGGTGACGGAACATTAGTTTCACCTTTCGGGTCAAATTCAGTATGTCAAGCAAATGTAGAATGGAATATAGATACAAGATATCATGGATGGGGGCTTGATGGTCAATTTAAGCCCTATGTTAGTACTAGCGAGTATGCAGAGCCAGATTATATAAAATATGAAGTTAAAAATAGATATTTTGATGTGTGCGACGAAAAGATTCTCACAGAAGTTTATCCTTATAATGTAGGAATAGATGATTCAAGAATTAGTGTCAGAGATTATTTACCACTTATCGGTGTGGTGCATCCGGGATGGAGATCAACGGTTGCTACTAAAAGTTGTGTGATACTATCTAGTGGGTGTGGTCATTTTGCCTTACCTACACATACTGATCAAACAATTAGAGTTGGTGCATTTTCTCCTAAAACTTGGTCTACAAATAGATTTGATGCTATGGGCTACTATCTTGATAAGGATGGAGATGGCAGATTTAGATCTACTGGCGTAGAGTATGGATATTTAACTTATAGAAATCAAAGGAATGCTTTGGATTTACCTCAAATTGGAGCTGATCAAAGCGGCATATATCCACCTTCTGGACAACCTGTGTTGCCGCTGGAAAAGGTAGGGGCTTCCGGCGGAGATGATTGCTTATTTAATCCCTTTAAGATTTTAGTTGATGTCGAATGTTCAACGAATAGACACAAGAGACTTGGCATACCAACTGATGAGCCGACAAATTTAAGTTTTATATCTGAATTTCCAAGTATTGCATGTAGCGGTAGTAGGGCATCGCCCGTGTGTGGATGCGAAAATACTGATTGTAATGGAAACTTTCCTCCGCATAGAGATGCAGGGGAGTCTGTTTATGAGCTTAAATCTCAATGGAAACTAGTTGATGTAGATTATAATTCTGGTGTTTCCTGTCCAGCACTCACAGGAGATGAAAAAGGAATATATGAAACAAGTGGTCTTGTGCCATCAACAATAGTTCTTGGAAGAGGAATAGTAATCGCTGCATCAGACGGAGTTTGGCGTGATGGCGATACTAATATGGATGGCGAGGCATCATCAGGAAACTGCGCCGCTGGTAAGTTTGAACTTGCGAGGCCGTTTACGAACACTGGAATATTTGTATATCTCAAAAATTTATTTTGCGATCCAGTCAAGGATTATGTTTACGAAGTTGCAAATACTGTTCCCACTGCTATGTGGGACTGTGATAATTATCTGTATGTCTCTAATGCAAAAAATCACCTTGTGTCAGATCCATGCAATACAGACACTGCCTTATGTGATGCTCAATTCAGATTTCCATTGCCTGTTGAGTGTGATAGATTATTTATAGAAAATGGCGTTACTGAAAATGGCTCTAGTAAAGAAGATAAATTAATAAGTGGTGGATTCACGGGAATATATAATGAACACCCCACCACTGGATGGTTTGTTTCAGACTGCGGATGTAGTTTTTTGAAACAACAGGATAATTCATGTACAAATTCAATAGTTAAGATGGTAATTACTGAATGAGGAGATTAGGATGGAAAAAAAGACAGGATGCGAGTGCCCATTGGCGGGTTTTTGCAAAAAACATAATATGGAAAAAACTCCACATTATCACAAGTTATGTCAAAATCATAAAGGATATTTTGACCAATGGGAAAAGTGTAAAGGTCCGGGGCAGGATCAAATGGAATGTATTCAGCATAAAAATAAGAACAAAGCTGAAAAAGCTCCCAAGCCTCCAGAGAGACCCCAAGAAGAACTTTCGCTTCCAAGTACAGCACAGCAAGTGAAAAACTTTACTGGATCATTCTTTAAACATATGCTGACAGGATTTGGAAAAGCTGATGAGGAGACTTATAATAAAAGATTAACAGATTGCGTCAACTGTGAATTTTATATGGCTAATGTGGGAAAATGCTCTAAATGTGGATGTCCTTGTGCCACAAAGGCTAGTTGGAAATCTTCTAGGTGTCCTGTAGGTAAATGGTAAAGGGCGACATAAGCCGCCCTTTTGTTGAGATAATGGGTTAAATCCTGAACAAATCAAGATAACACTTTGAATCTCAATCTTTGCTATAGCTGTCGCTATCCATTTCTAAATAAGTACCAATACCTAGCACTAAAGCATCAAGATAAGTAGGGTCCAGAGAAAGAAAATGCTGGTCTCCTCCCATTACTTGCCTGACAATTGGGCGATCCCATTTCATTTGCTGAAATTCTTCTTTATCAATTTCATGCTCTTGAATTTCTGAGAAAAACACAGTTCCATCTTGCTTTCTAAATATTAGTCTATAATACTTCATTATTCTTCCTTCTTAGTGGTCGGATTATAAATAACCCATCCATTTGTACCCCTAACGCCATCTTCATCGCGGCGTTTTGCATAAAGGCCACCACCTTTCTTGTTTACGCCAAATGGTAATTTAGCATAGCAATCAGGACATCTAAGCTCATAATACTTGTTCTCATCAACTTCCCTGATGACATGATAAGTATTTTTAGACTTACACTTGCCACACGCTTCATCTTTTAAGACATCATTATTGTGTGCGGCTGATAGCGCATTAAAAAGGTCTACATCAGCAGCCTCACTCATGCTTGGCTGGAGTTTTTCCAGTAAAGCAATCTTCTTCACTAGGTCAGATTCTGAGCAGCACTCAAACTCCACCTCCACATTACCCTTATTGTTTTTCCACTTTGCTTTCATCATTGATTCCAATCATCTTTATAGTTTTTATATTCTGGTTTAATTAGACTCTCATCATTTGAGAACTTGTTAATTTCTTTAATC
>Ga0114902_1000994_pt1 | contig 13203 bp, 7 predicted proteins | sample MalvireepMed_s12_FD_87291 | JGI IMG/M metagenome (GOLD analysis project Ga0114902, IMG submission 87291) | Marine viral communities from the Global Malaspina Expedition - Malaspina viral metaG DeepMed_s12 | ecosystem: Environmental > Aquatic > Marine > Oceanic | place: Mediterranean Sea... | reverse complement strand
TCTTATATCCTGTATTCTGTTCAAGCAAGACTGTAAATTGTTAAAATTAATCTTATCATCTTTTAAAGCCTGTAATATTTTAGCTCTGTATTGAACTGATAATCCTTCAGATTCAACTGCTAGTAGCTTTCGTATGAAATATTTTTCGTTAGTACTCATCTACCTTGTCCTCTAGGCTTCTTTCTGTATCGCTTTTTACTACCTTTTATACCGAACTTGGAGCCGCGTCCGTCACCAATGGATGTTTTCTTAGGGCCACGTTTCTGTAAGCCATCTCTGCTTCTGAATAAAGACATTATTTCATACCAGATAATTCTCTAACTCTACGGCCAACGTGCTTTTCAAACCCAACATATTTATCAAGGTCTTGCAATGATTTAAATTGAGGTAATCCCTTTGAATATTTGTTCATTAATTGCTCTATAAGAGCTGTCGTCATTTTATCCTTAGTTATATTAGAAGCATCCACTGATTCTTTACCTAAATATTTACCTAAGACTGACATTTGAGCTTTTTCCCATCTAAGTTGGTCTTTTATAGCTTTAAATAATGGAGCCATTTGCTTAGAAGCTCCAAATGGAACTCCAATATTAGCCCATTCTAACATTCCCAGACCTGTACCCTGTATTTGAGTTGGCCTTTGCTGTTGCTGGTCATAGGATTCTTTTATTTGGTCAATATAACTATGAGCAGTTTCAGGAATAGTTGGCAAATCTGCAGATGTACCGTATCTGCCGCCAGTTAATAATGATAATAATGTGTTTTCAGGCATGATTAATCCTATCTATTTACTTGGCCCAGGGAAAAAATCTAAATTGTACTGAGCTCCATATTGACTTACAGCGGCTCTCCACTGTTGTAATTTTTTCTGGTATTGATTTTCAATGTATTCTTCTTTTGCTCTTAATTCAGGACTTAGTTTAGATAAATAAATTTCATATCTTGTCCTGGCTCCTGTAGTACGTTTTCTCCAAGATGTTGGAATTGGACGTTGAGCAGACACAACAGTCTTCAAATTAGTTCTTGCCAATTTCTTAGCTTTATGCGGTATCTTTTTCAAAGATGGGTCTTTATTAATTTCATGCTGGGCCACATAATTTCTTGCAGCATAGTAAACACGAGCCTTCAATTCATCATCATCAGACCAGAAAGCATCCTTTACGTGCCTGTAATAAGGACTACGAGATGTTAACATAGACAATTCATCGCCTATTACTGGATTCTCTCTAAAGTAAACATCAGTAAATTGTCTTTGTCTACGCCTTGAATCATTAAATGACTTTTTCAACGGAGCAAAAACTCTTTCATGTATTTTTACTGCCCTATTGGCTAATACAACCGTTTCAGTAGCTAAATCTTCTACTGCCTGAGGTACGAACTTCTTACGAGCTAGTATAGAATATATATTTTGACCTAATGATTTGACAGACCTGTATACAGCTGGCTGATAAGACTCTATAACATTACCATAATCATCAAATGCGTTACTTGCTACAGCCAATCCCTCAGCTCTTAACGCTAATTCAAAAAACTTATCTGGGTTAGACTTAAATATATTTCTTTGTTCTTCACCTAAAACTAAATAATGAGCACTGTATAATGCAGCTCCACTCAGCGGCAACAGACTAAGATACCGTACAAGTGGAACAGGATTTCCATCAGCAACTAAAGGTTTAATTACAGAGTTAGCTACATTTTCTGTCATTCTGTATGCTACTCTATAAAACAATGTCAGCGGCTTTGCCCAGTTCTTACCCATCCATCGTGGAACAAACGGTAATGCAGGGCCACCTTGAGTAATTAAATGAGACATAGACTGAGCCCTCTGAATCAACTCTGGTCTTTCATTTATTCTAGTACTTCCAAGTCTCTTTGCTTCAGCTATTTGGGCATCTGTCAACTTAACTATATCTGTAAAAAAACGCATAGACGTGTCCCTTGAAACACCGACATTCATAATATTTTTAATTCCATTAAGATTATCAAGATGAGATTTGAATGCTGGCTCTGCTATTGATGTGCTGACAATACGGTTCATAATTTCAGTAATTCTCATCATACCTGGATTATATTTAGCATAGACTATCCTTCCAGACATCAATTCATGAACACCCGCTTCCTTACCACCAATTCTACCTGTTAAATTAGACATAGACTTACGGTCAGATAAAGCATTGAACATACCATTTAACGTTTGCCTGAATCCAAATACAGTTGCATTACTAGCTTGCCCCAATATAACGTTCTTATATCCTGACAATGGAAAAGACAGACCAATCTGGGCTGTTACCATAGTAAGACCTCTAAGCGGCCCATCATATAAATGATTCTTTTGTACAGCATTAATCTGTAACTGTAAAGTCTCATGAGCCCAGTTAGCAAAACTTTCATCAGTTTCTAGTATAAGACGGTCTCTTTCGTTTAATACTTTATCATTATTAGCTCCACCCTTACCAAATAATTTAAATGTAGGTGCAATATGAGCTACTCTTTGACCCTGACGAGAAATAATTTTATCAAAGTTTCTTTCATATACATCTATGACCCTATCAACAGACCTACGTTTACCATGAGCATCAATAACGGTAGATTTCTTTGATACAGGCTTACCGTTAATATCTTTAAATCCTTTTAATTCTATAATTTTGTTTGTTTTAGCTTCAATAGCGATAATAGGAGGAAGTTTGGCAACACGACTATACTGCGTTCCAAATACACCAGCCTGGTCTTTCCAAAACTTATCAATATAATGAAGTCTCTGAAGAGCAGCTATTTTCTTTTCAAGTGGAGTACCAGCCATATTGACAAATTCAGGGTCTGTGCGTGAAATAATCTCAGCTATTTGCTCGCGAAATCCCTTGTCTAATCCCATCAATTCCCTAAACTCATCCGTTACAATTCTAGTAAGATAATTCTTTTCTATATGATGATTAAATTTGCCTGGAGCACCATCCCTATCGTGCACTGTTACATATTTTCCATCTTTAGTTTCTATTTGCTTACTATTTAATCGCTCTACTTTAACAGTATTTTTATCAGTCCATTTAAATGCGTATCTATCCTTACCTTGAATGTACCATCCACCTTCATATTCACCAGTTTCCCTGTTAAGCCGTCGCAGACTTTTTATATATTCAAAAGATATTCCTTCTGCCGCTTCTCCAACAACTTTACCGTCTACCATTTTGAACTTTTCTTGTGGAGGAGGAGGTTTAGTTCCGCCTCGACTGTCGAAAAAGTCTATGCCTTCGACAAGTCTTATAGCGTCATATCCATTTGCAATCTCTATGCGGTTTCCAGCTGCGTCATATACTTCAAACAAGGGTTCATATCTGGCATCTCTTGTAGATGCATTTCTAACTTCCATTCCACTAGGAATTAAATATTCAGCAACAATCTTATGTTGGAATAATTTATATGCTTTTTGTATATCCTCTATTGGATACTTGTCCATTCTAGGGTCATACCAGTCTTCAAACAATTTATCAAAGATAGAAGATAGATTTTTATAATCCTTTTTACCCAAACCATAAACTTTTTTCAGATTTATTTTAAACTCTGAAAAATCACCAGATATTAATTGCCTGGTAATTTCATGAGTTATCATATCCCTACCCCAACTACTTGCAATACGACTCTTTGCTAGCTGTAGTGTAGTATAAGCTGGTAGAAAGAATTTCTGAAGCTCCGTTAATACTCTTCTCCATTTAACCTGCATATGGCTCATCACATTCGCTGGGGGCACTGTAGATGAAATTTTATTTTGATATGCTTTTGTATTATCTTTAGAGCTAAGCATAGATGATGCTACCTGCAACTCTTCATGAGTCATATTTTTTGATGAGCCCCTACTTTCTGGAAACCATTCATTAAGCAGAAATTTATATTCTGCATCTGGTATTTTCTCTTCCCTCTGTACTTTCTTCAGTCTTCCTCTTTGACGTTCCAGTTCAGTGTATTCTGGGCCTTGTAGAGAAGATATTTTATCAATTTTACTGGTTAATAGTTTTTCTACACCTTCAGGATTCATCCAATGGTCAAGGGCAAATTGCTCAGCTTCTTCTTTTGTTTTAAACGTAGCAATTTTATTACCCTTCATGGCCTTTCTTTTATGCGTTACGATTTTATTATTTTCTCTCGCATCCCACTTAAGCCAAACAAAATAAGGCTCGGAATTTAAAGGGTCAAACTCTGGATAGGCTTCATATGTTGCTTTATCAATAGTTAAATCTCGTGGCATTTTATTCATATCAGGCCACTGTTCAGCCTCCGCGCCTTTAAACTGTTGAAACTTTGCTCTTTCCTTTTCTCTCGTAGCTGATAAATCTTTAGCGATTGTTTCAACTCTATCCGCCTCTATTTTCATTGCTCCTTCTGGAGTTGGTATACCATCAGGAAAAACTCGCTCACCAGTTGAAAGTTTAATTTTCTTTATTGTATTTGGAGAATATGCATAGTATGTTTTATCAACCAATCCAGGCCTCGGTGATAAATCAAATATTCCATCTTTACGGAATTGTTCCCATAAGTCTTTAGCAGAAAATTTATATCCCTTTTCAACGGCTTCAGCATGGATTTTTTTAAATTCAGCAACATCGTATGGAGCTTTTGTTTTTGCTCCATAAACTGATGCCCTATTTTCATTCCAAGACCTCTCGAACCATCTAACCATACTAGATATATATCCTGTATGAGTCAAACTCGTATTTCCCCTTATGAATCCAGGTTTAATACCAGTTTCTCTAGCAGCTTCATCTATAGCTCTTTTACCAGGACGAATCATTCCTTCTTCTTTGACAGTAATACTTCTAAGCTCTTTAGCTCCTCCTCTCGGAGTATCAGTAAATAATTGTTTAAATATTTTACTTAAAGGATTCCATATTAATTGTCTAATTAAAGGTCTACTACGTTGCAGCGACTGCTCAACTGGGCCTGCTGTCGGGTCAACAGGAGGCTCTTTATATTCTTGTTTTACTACTGGATTTTCTCGTATTTCCTTAACTTTTGGACTATCTTCAGCATACTCTAATAATGGTTTATCAGCACTATTTGCTTTTTCTATAGCTTTTGCCACTTTTTCAGGCATCTTACCACCAATAGCAACTTTTGCTCTTCTTGCTCCTCCATGGGTGTTTATTTCAAAAACAGGTATCTGCCTGAAATAATTTGAATATCTTGTTGGTTCTTTCTGCATCCAACCAGGAGCAATAACTTCACCAGGCTTAAAATCATTTAAAGTACCGACGTACTTTCCAATACCTGCTCTACTGTAGTCTAATTGTCCTGTATTCTCATCAAACTTTGGTATTTTAACAAATTCTCCTTCTTTTAAACCAGCGGTATTAGGATGAAATCGTTCACCAGTAGAACTAATAACTTGCTTATAAGCCTGTTCTAATTTTATTCAAGAGGTATATCTAATTTTTTCCCATTCGCCAATTTCTTTATCTAGTATATATTTTAATCTTGTTTTATTTACATTTGGCTTTTTTAAATCAAGCGTATATTGTTCATATAACATATCCATATTACTAGAAGCTTCGTCGACCTTACTCTTCCACATTTCTACATTTTCTACGCCGCGAGTTATTTCAAATGGGTCTCTAACTTCTGTAGATACAACAGACTTAGGCAATTCTCCAACTTCCATACCGCGAGGAGAACCAAGAGCTTTTCTTAATAGCTTTTCAGACTTCTTATGTTCTTTTAAATCTTGCTTTTGTTCAACGGTTAATTCCTTACCAACTACACGCTCTCTCTGTGGAGGTGTATTTTTGCTGAATTTTTTACTAAATTTATTCCATGCATCTGGTCTTGAATTCCCCTGAATAGCTCGTATTTCACTTGTACCTAAATCCTGATATACTACTCTATATTTTGTTGTTTTGCCTTTGACTGGTTTTTCTACTCTTAATAGCTCAACTGTTCTATCAGGGTTCTGTCTATCAGCATATGTAGGATATTTTAAGGCTTTTTTCTGGGCCACATCAATAACACGAATCATTCCGCTACTATCTTTTATTGTAGTCAACTGAGATTCAGATAGGCTTGGGTCAGCAAGTCTAAAAGCTGTACCAATCTTTTCTTTTATCTGTAACGCACTAAGCCCCTGCCTTGCATAATGAAATGCCACCAAGGAAGACCCGTGAATAAGACGTTCTTCCATAGTCATATCAGATTGACCGGCATCTGAGTACATTCCAGCTCCCATCAACATACCTGGCTCAACACCATACTTTACTCCCTTAGAAGCATATCCAAGCATAGTTGGAAGTCCAGCAACAGAAAAGATAGCACTTGCTATTGTATCAGCTCCAAGTTGCTCCAATCGTCCTTCTAATTTATCATATGGGAGTTTAGTTTGTCCGTATAGACCAAAAGTGACAACATTGTTAGAAAATAAATTTAAGGCTCTGGCAAGCTTAGGATTTTTCTCAGCAATTTTTAATATAGTTTCTCTGTACGGCTTTGTTTTGCCAAGTAATCCTGTTGGTGTGGGCAAAGACCTTGTACGAATAGCTTCTTTAAATATTTTATTATTAGATTGAACGAACCGATTGGCTCTGTCTAATATTTTATCAGCGGTAGCTGTTTTACCAACTTTTCTGGCTCTATCAGCAAGCTGAAATAATTTTCTTGCCCGATTGACTTTATGTATTACATTGGCACCTCCAGATGCAATACCAGGTACACCACCACCAGCTAAAGAGAATGGAAGCATTCCTACAACAGCTCCACCAAGTCCTCCAAGGGCTTCAGCCCAAAGTTCTGATGATTCGTCGGCTGGAGTAAGATGAGATTCCATTGTACCGAAGTGTGGTATAGCGGATAGCTTTGCACTATCCCAGAATCTCTGCCAAAATGTTGCGTCCCTATAGGCTTGGTCAGGCTGTAAAGAACCTACTTCATTAGCATTTCTTTCAGCTCTCTGCATATCAGTTTCTACACCGCTAACATCTATACCAAGTGTATCCATGCTAAACGGCTGTCTAGAAACTACAGAATCTACCCACATCTTATGTACTTCATCTAGAGTTGGTTGCCTATACCCATCAATAGAAAATCTGTACCCTTGATATGTTACATCATAACGATATAAATCTTGTTGAGGCATATTATTTTACTTAGCGGGCTGCATCCAATTAGTAGAATCTGATACCCATGCAGAATCTGAATCTACTTTTGTAACGCTATTAACTATAAATGAATTAGCCGCTGCTCGAGTTACTCTGTCTTGTAATGTTCTACCTCTTGGGCTTGTAATAACAGTACTTTTATCAAATAATGGTTTTCCAAATAACTTCATGAACTCCGTCCAATTATATTTTGCTCCATTAACAATATATGTAATCTTATCAGCTGTAACCTCATCTGGTATTGTTCCAGTTGGCGATTGTATAATTACTGGATATCTTTTACCAGTTTTCATATTCATTACCTCATCACCGCTTTGAAGAGTAGCTCTTTCATTTCTAATATGAGCATGACCACCAAACATACGCTCTCGCCAAGTTTCTTTTTCGCCAGTCCTAGGCTTATATAATTCTGGCTCTCTTGGTTCCCATCCAGGTGGTTTACGAAATGGAGTAAAACCTTTTTCATGAACTGGTTTTTCATATACCATTCCTCTATAACCTATTCTATCATCTCTATCTCCCCAAGTAAATTTAATGAACGATGTTCCATCTTTTATTAAATTACCTCTATTCGCTGCCATCATTTGCTTTGCTGTTTTACCATCAAAAACTTTATCATACGGTTTCCCAGTCACTGGATTAGTTAACCTAACTTGTGAATCATTTGGTAATGATACATCCTGAAATGGAATATTCAGTATAGGTTTATAAACAGTTTGCTCTTCTGGCGGTGGCGGTTTAGTTCCATTATCTACAGGTTTTTCTTGAGATGGAGCAGTTCCAATTTTCCATCTGTATAAAGCATCGGGAAAGCTCATATTAGGAAGTTTATACTTGTCAGGAAAATCCTGTCTCATAGATACTCTAGATTTTTCCAACAACATTCTAGCATCATATTCTGGATGTCCGGCTTGATAACCTACACCAAACTCTTCTTTCTGAGCAGCCGCGTGTGTCATAAGTGTAGTATTATAATCATCAATAACTGTTAATTTATCAGCGCTACGTTTAATATTATCAAGTAATAATTGACTAGCCCCCTCAAGATTATCCTCATCTATGTAACCCATAATTGTAGATGCATTCACATCACTAATATATCCAGTTCCACCGTCTGGTGAATTTCTTACAACAAACTCTCTTAATGTATTTTTTCTATTATCTTTTTCTAATAGCATGCTACGAATACGTAATTTATTATTCGCTACAGCAACATCTTTACCTTTTGCCATTTCTGATAATTGAAGTGCATTATTATAATCTTCTCTGATATTTCCTGTAGTTCCAGCTAGTCTGTCAAATTCAGTTCTATAAACTTGTTTAGCCTTTGATGCATCTGATAATCCTTGAAAAAACTCAGGCCCTCCCTCTGTTCCAGATAAAACTTCTTCTAATTTTGGTAATATAAAATGCTTATCCTCATCAGCAGTTGCTCGATAAATATCTATTATATTTTGAGTATCACGATTTGACAGAGTATCAGCTCTAGCTTGTTTTTTATCCCTGTATTCAGCGACTAACATATCGCGACGCATCTTTGTATCAGCTAAAGAAAGCAGGTTATTGCTTATATTCTTTACGGCTTCTGCCCATGGGTCTTGATATCCGTATCGTGATAAGTATCTTAAATCATCTAGTACGCTAGCCATAATATCTCCAATTATTCGACAATAAAACTATATTCATCTTCGGGGCCAGTTGTATCTAATGGGCCTGAAGGGCCTCCAAGAGAAGTTCCTTTTCCTCCAGCCCCTTTTCCTCCACCAGTATCAACATATCCAACGCCAGTACCAACTCCTTCACCTGTACCTTCGCCATAAATATCAGCAGCAATATCAAAACCTCTACCAAGCGATGACATAATTGTTTGTAATAACTGTGAATATTTATCAGCAGTAGATTGACGAACAGATGCTAATCTTTGTTTTAAGGTTTCACGTAAGCTACTTCTTTGTAAAGATTGAGCAGCTCCTCTTTGACCAAATCCAGCAAATCCTCTACCACCAGTGAACGCACCAGACATTCCCATTCCACCTAATCCTTTGGTTAATGCCTGTCTTGCAGAAGCTAATTCAAATCCTCTTTGTTGTGAGCCATATCGATGTACATTTCCAATTTGAGATTCCAAATCCATAAGACTTGGCAACCCTTGAAATCTATTAGCATATGCTAGGTCAGAAAGTCCAAATAACTTTGCATATTCTTCAGAGCTTACACCATCAGTACCAATAAATTTTAAAAGGTCTTGTTGCTGTTTTGAAGATAATGTACTTAATTTGGATACAAAATCTTTTAATAAAGTACTTTGTTCGGGAGCATTAGGGTCATAATCATCATCACCACCATCAGTAGGGTCTACAGGCTTAGGCGTATAAGTAACTTGATAACCTTGACCGCCCTGAGTACCAACCGTTTGTCCAAATCCAGCCCCTCCCCCAACGTTACCCATAGCAAATGCAGTAGCTGCTGGCTGAGCAGTTCCAATATCAGGTAAACCGCCTTCTGCCCCTGGTGCAGTACTGCCGGCTCCAGTATCTAATTGTAATCCTCCAACAAACTTAGTCGCGTCCTGTGTAGCTATATTAGCGCTAATATTTGACATTGGTAAATTGGGATTCATATTTGATAGACCTGGCTGTTGCTGAGTAGTCTGTTGTGGCAAATAAGATTGCACATTAGATACTAAAGAACCTAACTGATTATAGGGATTATATTTTTCTGTATCGTCAAAAGGATAAGCCATTATCTTAACCCCCCAATCCAAATGAACGCTGATACGGTAATAATCCAATCGCCTGTTCATATAATGCATTCATAGGAGAACTACCCTTTAACATTCCTGGAACATTTCCTCCTGGGCCAAATGCATTAGCCCATCCAAGTCTTTGAGTGCTAGTCATTTGAGGGCCAATTAAATTCAACAATTTATCAGATTGAGTAAGATAATCCTGTGACATTACAGTTTGTCCTAACACATTTGATAACGACTCTGGTCTTTTAGTGGTCATACTAGTAGCAGCATCTCTTAATGAATCAAGTCCTGTAGCGAATTGTTGTATTTTTAAAACATCTAATGGAACATTGAAAGCAGTTGTAACAGCTGATGGAGCTATTGATTCTTGTAAAGATGAAGTAGCTTGACTTAAAGTATCTTTTATTTGCTGTAATTCACGTTTACCATATTTTACATCAGGAGCCTTATCCGCTATATCCTCTACACCTCTAGCTGCTTTTTTCTTAAAAAAGTAATCTCCTAGTCCAGCAGTAATTCCACCCCAAATAGCTGCATGAGGAACAGCTAGCCCAAGTAAATTTATAGCGCCTTTCATACCAGCTTTCTTTAATATATGAGTCAATCCCAGTCCAGCTAATTTACTGCCAATTCCAATTCTTCCCATTTTACGCTGTGCTCCACCTATAGTAGCTCCTGATGCCTGTAAATACGCATCAATTAATTCTTGAGACGCTACCTTATCTTTAACACCAGCTAATAGACCTTGACCTCCAAAAGCTCCTCTAATCTGTGACAACCCAGTTTGAAATAAAAACGGGTCGTATGTATTATCATTTGCCATATTATGTTCCTGTAAATTCCATGTACCAGAGCTTTCCAAACTCTTTTCGGTACACCCTTAATGTTTGACCACCTGCTAAAACAACACGCTCATCGCCATCACTCATCTCGCCTATAGACGGCTGTTGAGTTGAAGCAACAGTTTCATGTTTCTTTGTTTGTTCAAGTCTTCTAAGTCTTCTATCTATACTACTCATGTAACTCCCCTATGAATAGTTCGATATTCAATAGATATATCATTTATATTAATTGTTCCTGTATTGGTCGGATTAGTAACTTTTATCTGCATACTCTGACACTCAACAGGAGCCGATGGAGTAGCATGCAACACATCCCAAGCGCTTGTCACTGCAAAATTACCAGTAAAATTAGTAAATGAACTACCACCATCAGTTGTATAAGATATTGGAGCCGTTTGAGCGGCGCTTGATTTGTGCGTAACTCTTACTCCATATACTTTTTTAATTCTTGATGGGTCTCCAAAGTCTATATCCTTAGTTTTCATAACCCATTTTGCAGCAGTGACTCCATCTCCATTGGATGTTTCTGATATACCCCGTTGATTAGTAGCAGTACCAGTTGCTGCGTTGGATGTATTGAACACAACGCCACCTTCTCCATCTGATATAAAATTAGAAATTATTTTATCCACACCTTGACTAGTTGCATCTTGGTCTTGCCATACCCATGAACGACTATCAAAATTATAAGTATACACACCATTATTATCTGACGTAGCGGTAATAGCTATATTATTTGCCATTACATAAAGATTGTTATGTCCTTCATGAAACGCAACTTGACAATGCTTAGAATCTGCTTGGCCTATTTTTAGTCTCCAAGTTTTCTGTGGTATCTTACCTTTAATTAAATTAACGACATTATTACCATCAAAGAAATATGCTCCATATCTATTTGCCCAATAGATACCATCTTCACTGTAGAACACGGCTGCTTTTGAAGCGACACCCTTGTCCCTTTCAGTAGATTCTAAAAACCAATTACTAGGGGACGGAGAACCAACATTAAGTATATACAACGTCTGTCTTTTAAATGCAAACAATCTATCGCCATACGTAGCCAGTGCAGTATATTCATCTGAATCTCCCCTGACAACATCAATAAAAAAGCTACGTGGAAATGTTTCATATTTATTAGGAGGAGTAAACATGATTCTATCCCTCATCCTTTTCATTATATTACCAAATGTTAATGTTCCATTTGTAACACTTCCGCCAGTCGTTGATGCAGATAATTCAAAAGTGGTTGCATTAGTTATTGAATCTACATAAGCTCCGGTTGGAATATCGGTTCCACTAACACTCATTCCATATCTGATATTTGCAGTGCTATCCATTGTAATTGTCGGGTCATTATTATAATCGCAAGTAGCATCGGAAAATCCATCATCATCTTCATCGAACATTTGGATATTACAGACAAAAAGCCTTCTGTTCGCTATAACACAATCTTTATATCCTTCACCCCTTCGAGATAATTCAATGCTAACTTCATCTGGACTAAATCCATTTAAAATACTATATGTTTCTATGTTTTCAGATGTAAGAACAAGTGTATCTACACCAGCTTCTGTAGCATCGCTACCAACCGCCCATTGTTTATACTCATCATCCATACTAGTCCTACATCCATCCCGTAAATCAATATCAATCATTAAAGACCAAGGTTCATTAGTTCCATTAGGTCTAATATAAACTCTAGCTCCAGTAATTCTTTCATCATAGGCTGGAGAAGCGTTGACATCTATATCAACATAATCATTGGCAACTGTAGTAAACGTATTACTTGATGTTGGAATATAAAGTTTAGATTCTTGATTTCCCCTATAAATAAAAGTACCTGCTATCTGATATGTTTTAGCAGCAAAAGTTCCAATAGTATCACTATCGGTTGCTGGCGTTGTAACATACAAATGGAATCCAGTTCCAGCAGACGGATAAGATGAACTATGAAGAAGCAATTCTGTAGGTGGTGATAAATCACAATCATTAGCAAACCAATTATCATAAGTATCCTTAGCTACACCAGCATCTTCAAAATGTATTTGTTTTACATATCCATATTGCTTTCTTATAAGCCCTGTATTAAAGCTTCCATCAGCAACTCTTACTGTATCATCGGAAGCAAAAAATACACCATTAGCCAATCTTTCCATTGTAACAGTTCCAGCTTCAGAAGCTTCAGTTGTAAAATTTGTAGAGGTGAGCATGAATGCATTACTACCATAAATTTTTGCCACTCTTACAATTCTATTATTAGCTGATACATCAGAACATCCAGATATTCTTAATATATCATTTTCTTGAAAATTATCAGTAAAATCTATTGAACCGCCAGAGCCCCCTCTTGTAATAGATTGATTTTCAAATTTCAGTTCCTCAGTAGCAAATGTTTTTGATGTAACATTACCCATATCAGCTGCGCTAACATCTCCAGCTGCATCGCCCTCTAATTCTAACGCTGCAGTTTTAG
>Ga0114902_1000981_pt1 | contig 13282 bp, 8 predicted proteins | sample MalvireepMed_s12_FD_87291 | JGI IMG/M metagenome (GOLD analysis project Ga0114902, IMG submission 87291) | Marine viral communities from the Global Malaspina Expedition - Malaspina viral metaG DeepMed_s12 | ecosystem: Environmental > Aquatic > Marine > Oceanic | place: Mediterranean Sea... | reverse complement strand
GTGGCTTGTAGCAATCCAGGCACGCCGAGTTGAGAGTCGCCGCGTAGTTCGAGCGGATCGCAGTAAGCGTCGTCGCAGTGGCGCAGCACCACATCCACAGGTTGCAGGCCTCCTAAGGTACGCAGCCATAGCTGGCTATCGCGTACCACCATGTCCTGGCCTTCGGCGAGATCGATATTGAGATAGTTCGCCAAATAGGCGTGCTCGAAGTAGCGTGGGCTGCCTGGGCCGGGGGTGAGCAGCACGATCGTGGGATTGTCACGGTGCTGGTAGGCCAGCGCGGTCAACGTACGGTGATATTTGTCCAAAAAGCCCGCCAGCCGCTTGAGCGGGGCGTTTCGATACATTTCCGGCAGCGCGCGGGCCATGAGTATGCGGTTCTCCAGCGCGAAGCCAGTGCCAGACGGCGCCTGCAGGCGATCGCCCATCACCCGCCAACGCCCATCGGTATCTTGAATGACATCGATACCGTGAAAGCTGATCGACGGACGGTCGCTGGGTTGCGAGCCATGGCAAGGCAGTAAAAAGTGGGGCGAAGCGAGAATGGACTGCGTAGGAAGAAGCCCTGCATCGAACAGTGTGCGCGGGCCATAAATATCGTCGTAGAGCGCATTGAACAGGCGCGTGCGCTGGGTCAAGCCGACCTCTAGTGCTTGCCACTGCACCTGATCGATCACCCAGGGAAGCGGATCGAGCCGCCAAGAGCGGCCCTGAGTGTCTTCGTGCATGTTAAAGATCACGCCGTTCTCTGCCAGCAGGCGCTGAATCTCTTCATGCTGCTGATAGCGGCCATCCGCGCCGAGTGCTTCCAAGGCACAGAGCAGGCTCTGCCAGCCGGGGCGCAACTGCCCCTGCCGGTCGAGCATCGCATCAAACGTGCCGGGCTGTCCCTTGCCTAGCTGATTCGTGTAGTCCTCAACCAGCCCGGCAGCGCCGAGCCCGAGCAGTGAGGGAGAGACAGGGGCGGTCATGATCCTGATTGTCCTAAGCGAGTAGGGGGCGGATTATCCTGTAGCTAGCGCAGATAAGGAAGCACTCTTCATCCATCAGCGTGGGCTCCAGCGCAAATCGAGCGTGCAAGGCAGCTCCTGGCTCGCCCTTTCCGGTACGGGGGCCTGAAAGCCATGGCGGTGGCCACTGTCGCTGAAGCGTCCCAAACGGCGGGCTTCGGCTTCGAACGCATTGACAGGGAAGGTCTCGAAGCTACGTCCTGTGGGATGTACCACATAGTAAGTGCAGCCGGCTACTGAACGTTGGTTCCAGGTGTCGATGACATCGAACACTAGTGGTGCGTGAATGGGGATTTTCGGGTGCAGCGCCGAGGGTGGCTGCCAGGCGCGATAACGAACGCCGGCCACGGCTTCGCCATTACGCCCGGTGGCGGTAAGTGGCACGGGGCGGCCGTTACAGGTGACGACGTAACGATCACCGCTCATGCCGCTGACTTTGACTTCCAAGCGCTCTACCGAGGAGTCGACGTAGCGCGCGGTGCCGCCTGCAGTCGCTTCTTCGCCGAGGACGTGCCAGGGCTCGATGGCTTGGCGAAGCTCGATCGAGAGCATCGGCGTATGCAAACGGCCGTGCACCGGGAATCGGAACTCCAAGAACGGCGCAAACCAGTCTAGCTCGAAGTCGAATCCGTGATGACGCAGGTCGCTGAGCACGTCGTTCAGGTCTTCCCACAAGTAGTGGGGCAGCATCCAGCGGTCTTGTAGCGCGCTTCCCCAGCGCACCGGCTTGCCACGGTAGGGCGTTTTCCAACAGCGGGCGACCAGCGCGCGAATCAGCAGCATCTGCATTAAGCCCATTCGCGCGTGGGGAGGCATTTCGAAGCCGCGCAGCTCCAATAGACCCAGGCGTCCGCTGTCGCTGTCCGGCGAGTAGAGTTTATCGATACAGAACTCGGCACGGTGGGTATTACCGGTCAAGTCGGTCAGCAAGTGACGCAGCAGGCGGTCGACCAGCCAGGGTTGCACTACTTCGCCTTCGGGCATTTGCTGCAGAGCGATTTCCAGCTCGTAGAGCGCTTCGTGGCGCGCTTCATCGACGCGTGGTGCCTGGCTGGTAGGGCCAATGAACAGTCCCGAGAAAAGATACGACAGGCTGGGATGATGCTGCCAGTAGGTGACCAGACTGGCCAACAGGTCGGGGCGACGCAAGAACGGCGAATCGTCCGGCGTGATCCCGCCCAAAGTGACGTGGTTGCCGCCGCCGGTACCGGTATGGCGACCGTCCAGCATGAACTTTTCGGTGCCTAACCGCGCTTGGCGTGCTTCATCGTAGAGACGTTCGGTTTGTGCCACCAGAGTTTGCCAACTGGCGGCAGGCATGATGTTGACTTCGATGACGCCTGGGTCGGGAGTGATCTGGAAACTTTCCAGCCGCGGATCGCGCGGCGGCGCGTAGCCTTCGATCATGACCGGGCAGGCAAGTTCGCGGGCGCACGCTTCGATACTGCTGAGCAGGTCGAGGTAGTGCTCGAGCTGAGTCAGCGGCGGCAAAAAAATATGCAGCCTGCCTTCACGGGGTTCGACGCACAGACTCGTGTGGATGATCTTGTGCTCCCGATCCTCCTCGGCGCTAGGTTGCTGCTGTACCGATTCGCCTTCCGGGTGGCTATGGCTTGGATGGGTGCTTTGGCCCAGGCGCTCAGCACTGGTGAAGCGGTGCTGTTCGGCGTTACGACGCGCCACCTCTCCGTGAATGTCGCCCAGCGCCGGGCGAGGAGCAAACAGCGACTGCGGTTGGGGCTGGTCTTCCGGGTCGGCCCAGGGCAGGGCAGAGAGCGGAAGGCGTAACCCCATGGGCGAGTCCCCGGGTACCAGGAAAAGGTGGTCGCGTTTCAGCGGCCAGCGTCCGCTCTCCCAACGGTGTGACTGGGCAATCGAGTGGCGCAGTGGCAGCGCATAGCCCACGACCGAGCTCAGATCCTGCTCCAGCAGGCGGGCAAGGCGTCGGCGCTCGGCGTCATCTTTCAAATCGGCTTTGCGTGGGTCTACGTTGACCGGCAGCGTTTGCTCTTTCCACAAATAGTAGTAAGCATCCTCATAGGCAGGAATCCAGCAGCGATGAGCCACACCCAGACGTTCGCTCAGCGCTTGAGTAAAGCGCTGAGCCATGGTGTCGTCGGCCACCACGTCGGGGGCACCTTCCATGCAGGCCAGCCAGCTTGGGTCGCGCCATAGCGGCACCCCATCTTTACGCCAGTAGCAGGCCAGCGCCCAGCGGGGCAGCGGCTCGCCAGGATACCACTTGCCCTGCTGCTGCTGAATCACGCTGCCAGGGGCGTAGGCGGCCTGCAGGCGCGACAATAGCGCTTCGGCGCGTTCACGTTTGTGCTCCCCCAAGGCTTCGGTGTTCCACTGAGGGCTCTCCATGTCGTCGATGGAAACGAACGTCGGTTCGCCGCCCATGGTCAGTCGAACGTCTTGCTGGTTGAGCGCTTGGTCAACCTCGTCGCCCAGCGTCAGAATGCGTTGCCACTGCTGCTCGCTATAGGGTTTGGTGACGCGCGGGTCTTCATGAATGCGCTCGACGCGCATCTCGACGTCGAACTCCACCTCGCACTTATCGGAAAAGCCAGTGATGGCGGCGGCGCTGCCGGTCGTAGGCGTAGCGGCGAGTGGAATATGACCTTCGCCTGCAAACAGGCCAGAGGTGGGGTCCAGTCCTACCCAGCCAGCGCCGGGCAGAAAGACTTCGGTCCAGGCGTGGAGGTCGGTAAAGTCCACGGCGGTGCCGCTAGGACCATCCAGCGCTTTCACATCCGGTGTCAGTTGAATCAAATAACCCGACACGAAGCGTGCCGCCAAGCCTAGATGACGCAGTATTTGTACCAATAGCCAAGCGCTGTCGCGGCAGGAGCCGCTCGCCAGAGTCAGCGTCTCTTCACAGCTTTGTACCCCAGGCTCCATACGCACCAAATAACTGATGTCCTTTTGCAGGCGCTGATTGAGGGCGACGAGGAAATCGACGCTGGTGGTCGGTTCGAGAGAGACGTCTTTCAACCAGTCCAGGAGTCGCGGTCCCGCTTCGGTTACCTCTAGGTAGGGGCCAAGCTCTTTGCTGAGTTCGTCGGGATAGGTGAACGGAATCTTTTGGGCGACGTCATCCAAAAAGAAATCGAACGGGTTGATCACCGTCATGGGGGCCACGAGTTCGACGGCAATGGTGAGCTCTTTACGTGGCTCGGGGAACACCACGCGGGCATTGAAGTTGCCGAACGGATCCTGCTGCCAATTCAAGAAATGGTCGTCGCCTGAAATATTCAGTGAATAGGCGTCGATATGGGTACGGCAGTGGGGGGCCGGACGCAGACGAATCACATGGGGCGAGAGCTTGACGGGGCGGTCGAAGCGATAGGTCGTGCGGTGATGCAAGGCAACGCGAATGGTCATGAGCCACCCTCAAAGAAAGCCAAAAGTCACCGTGCGTATTCCGCATAGCGCGTCGGTGAAGAAAATAAGTACCAAGAAGTATCGTTGGAGTTGAACTATTTTGCAGCTGCAATATGAGTAATGGCGTTTAAAGAGTGTGGAAAATTGTCATCGCACCATAATCGATAACTGGTATGCACTATTTTGGTGCTCTAATAACGATTAAGTACTAAAAGATGAGTGTTAATTTCTTTCATGTATAAAAGTTGTGCCAACCGAGCCTTACAAAGAGAAGAGTAAACGCTAAGCGCCTATTGAGCGTTGAAATAGCGGGGAATATGGCGCGAGTTTTGCGTGTTTATATGGTCAAGTTGCTACGTACATTGCACGCGGCAGGCCTACACTACTGAATTAAGGAAGTTGCCGCTTCCACCCTAGCGCCAGGAGAGCGCCCATGAGCCAAGTAGATTGGAATAACTATGCGTGCCGTGACTTTTACGACGAGCTGTTGGCGGCGCCAGGCAAGCCTCGTGCTTCTGCGGACGAGTTATGTCACATGTTGGCGCGCTTTAGTGCGGAAGAGCTAGCTGAACGTAAAACTGCGGCAGAAATTGCCATTCGAACGATGGGCATCACGTTTACCGTTTATTCAGAAGGGGCGATGATCGACCGCGCCTGGCCTTTCGATATCGTTCCCCGCATCATTCCGGCCAATGAGTGGCGAAAAACCGAGGCGGGTTTAAAGCAGCGCGTACAAGCGCTGAACTTGTTTATCGATGATCTCTATCACGAGCAAAAAGTCGTCAAAGATAAAGTGTTGCCCGCCGAAGTATTGGCTCAGTCGGCCAATTTTCGACCTCAGTGTGTGGGCATCAATCCGCCCCACGGCGTGTGGGCCCATATTTGCGGATCTGACTTGGTGCGCGGCGGCGATGGCACGCTTTACGTGTTGGAAGACAACTTGCGTATCCCGTCGGGCGTTTCGTACATGCTGGAAAACCGCAACGTCACCAAGCGCGTGTTACCGGAGCTTTTCGCCTCGGGCAAGATCTTGCCAGTGGACGACTATGTCGCGCAGCTGTACGACATGCTGGCGGCCATGTCGCCCCGTCCGGGCGACGACCCGCAGGTAGTGGTGCTGACGCCTGGCATCTATAACTCTGCCTATTTCGAACACGCCTACCTGGCGCAGCAAATGGGGGTCGAGCTGGTGCAGGGCAGCGATATGCTGGTCGATGACGACGATGTGGTCTACATGCGCACGGTAGAGGGCTTGCGCCGTGTCGATGTGATCTACCGCCGCGTAGACGATGAGTTTCTCGACCCCGAGGCGTTCAATCCGCACTCCATGCTGGGCGTGCCGGGATTGATGCGCGCTTGGCGGGCGGGCAACGTCGCGCTGGCCAACGCGCCCGGGGCGGGCGTCGCCGACGACAAAGTCGTTTACGCCTTCGTCCCTGAGCTGATTCGTTACTACCTGGATCAAGAGCCACTGCTGCCGAACGTGCCGAGTTATCTCTGTATGTTCGACGAGGACCGCCAGTACGTGCTCGATCATTTGAACGAGCTGGTGGTAAAACCCGCCAACGAATCCGGTGGTTACGGCATGCTGATCGGACCGCGCTCCACCAAAGAAACGCGGGACGAGTTTGCGCGCTTGATCAATGAAAATCCGCGTAACTATATGGCTCAACCGACACTGGCGCTTTCCACTACGCCAACGCTGGCCAACGGTTTGCCTCAGCCCCGCCATGTCGACCTTCGCCCGTTCATCCTCTCGGGACCGGAAACCCATGTAACCACAGGCGGTTTGACCCGCGTGGCGCTGGTCGAAGGGTCGCTGGTGGTCAATTCGTCCCAAGGGGGCGGGAGTAAAGACACCTGGATCGTCGAAACCGACGAGAACGCGGCGGGTGCCGCTGAGCAGAAAGGAGCCTAGCGCCATGCTGTCACGCGTTGCTGAAAACCTCTATTGGATGGCTCGCTACATCGAGCGTGCCGAAGACACCGCACGGTTATTGAGCGTCAATACGCACCTGATGCTGGATTTGCCACGCCATTTACCGCTGGGCTGGGCGCCGCTGATCGAAATGACCGGGACGCTGGATGCCTTCAACGCTCGGCATACCAGTTTCGATGAGCGAAGTGTGATGCACTTTTTGTGCGCCGATGCCGAAAACGGCAGCTCGATTCTCTCGGCGCTCGCCAGTGCCAGAGAAAACCTGCGCACCACGCGGGACGTGGTGCCCCGAGAGATTTGGGAAGAGGTCAACCAGCTCTATCTCAGCGTGGCGGATCACGCGGAGAACGGCGTGAGCCCTCGGCGTCGGGATGCATTTTTGAAAAACGTCATTCGTGGCTGCCAAACGCTAACAGGGCTCATCGAAGGCACCTTGAGCCACGGCCCGGCGCGTACGTTCATCAAGCTGGGCCGTCAGTTGGAGCGGGCGGACATGACCACGCGGATCGTCGACGTGCGTTCGGCAAGCTTGCTGCCGCAAAACCCTGAAGAATTGCTGCCGTTCGAAAATTTGCAGTGGATGAGCGTGCTGAAATCCCTGACGGCGTACCAGATGTATCGCCAGCAGGTCAGGCTGCGCGTGCGTGGGCCAGACGTATTGCGTTTTCTGCTTCAAGACCCGCACCTGCCGCGCTCCATTGCCTGTAGCTTGGAAACGTTGGGGCACGAGCTGCAGTTACTGCCTCGCCAAGATCGCGTGGCGGCCACGGTGTCACTGGTACGCGCCGATGTGGTCGATGCGGACATTCAGGCATTGGCCCACTCGCCGAGCAAACTGCACGCTTTCGTGGACGAGCTACAAATTGGTTTTGCCGCCATTCACGATACGCTCAGCGCTACGTATTTCGTAAACGGCGATGGCGTTCCTCGAGTCACTCAGCGCCAAAGCCAGAGCCACGTGGGCGACCATGACAACGACTGATTAGGCCGTTTTAGGGCTGGCGTTTGCGCGTTGAATGAGATCGTGTAGATACGCCAGCTTTTCATGCACCGCGGGGGCAAGAACCCCTGGGGCTAGATCCAGTAGGCCCATGTCACGATTGAGTTCATTCACCGTCAAGCCTACCTGATGAAACGCTTGTAGCATGCTCTCCAATGAGCCATCGTACTCGGCCCGAGAGAGGCCCATGTGCAGTGCCGTATCCAGCACAGCCACCATGTCCAGATAAAAGGCAAACGTCTCTGCGAAATCCTCCCACGGATGCATGGCGGCGTAGGCGGAGATGAACCGTGTGGGCCAGTCTGCTGGAGCGCCTTGCTGATAGTACTGCTCTAGGGCGTCGCCATAGGTGGGATGGTTGTGGTCGCCGAACACGCGAATGCTGGCGGCTTCGTCTTGGTCTTTGATCAGTAGGTCCCAGTAGTAGTGGCCGATTTCGTGACGAAAATGGCCGATCAACGTACGGTGGGATTCATTCATGTCGACACGCAGCCGCTCACGCTCGACGTCATCGGCCTCTTTGACGTTGATGGTGATATGGCCATTGGCATGGCCGGTATACACCTTTTCTTGGTTTGCCGTGGAGCGCCACAGCCCTTGGTCGGGCAGCGCATCGGCCATGAACGAAAAGCTCAGTGGGACGCGGATGTCCTCGCCCTCGACGCCGTGGGGAAGCTTGAGCAAATCCAGCGTATAGAAAAGCCGCCGTTTGGCGCTCTCCAGCGCTGCCCAGCGTTCCCGGTTGCCCTCGACCTCTAGGTCGGGAATCACCTCGTTGTAGCGGCAGCAGTCGCACAGCGTATCGGCGTGCCCGTCGGCCATCACCACCATCCGGTTGCAGACGTTTTCGACGGCATAGTTGTGGCACTTCATTAGTGCCGTGCCGCAGTTTTCATGGGTACAGCGGTAGCCGCCGCTATCCAACGGTTCCAGCGCCACGATGTTACAACACGCGGGGCACCAGCCAACCTCCGACTCACAGGCCAAGCAGTGGGTATTTTCGAAAAACAGCGGATTGCCACAGCGGCAGCTAAACGTCTGCATGGATACCTCCTTGTGATCACCACAGCGCATCTCACGAGGGTGAGTAGTGATACGTCATTGTCTCAGCATAGCGATGCCCTTACCGAGAGGGAAAGCCAAATCGTCGGGCGGAGGGCATATTGTCTTTGTCCAGTGGCTAATTGACGTTTACGTCAACTTGCTGATATACCCTAAGGGTTCCCTATTTGATCCCATAACAAACACAAGCTGAGGAAACGCATCATGTCCGTTCGTGAAATTCCGATGTACATCGATGGCCAGCCAGTCATGTCGCAAAGCCAAGAGTGGCGCGATGTGGTGAATCCTGCCACCCAGGACGTGGTGGCGCGAGTACCGTTCTGTACGTCCGAAGAAGTCGAGCGCGCCATCGCCAGCGCCAAAACGGCGTTCAAAGAGTGGCGCAAAGTGCCGCTCGGCAAGCGCATGCGCATCATGCTCAAACTGCAGGCGTTGATTCGCGAGAATACAGCGGAACTTGCCGCCTTGATCACCGAAGAGCACGGTAAAACCCTGCCGGATGCCGAGGGTGAAGTGGGGCGCGGGCTAGAAGTGGTAGAGCACGCCTGTTCGATTACCTCCCTACAGCTTGGCGAGCTGGCGGAGAATGCGGCCAACGAGGTGGACGTCTATACCATGCATCAGCCGCTGGGTGTGGGGGCGGGCATTACCGCCTTCAATTTTCCGATCATGCTGCCCTGTTTCATGTTCCCGTTGGCGATTGCAACCGGAAACACCTTCGTCTTGAAGCCTTCCGAGCAAGACCCGAGTTCTACCATGCGGCTCGTGGAACTGGCACATGAAGCGGGTATTCCGGCTGGAGTATTGAACGTCGTGCACGGTGGGCCTGACGTCGCCAATCAAATTGCCGACCATCAAGATATCAAGGCGCTGTCGTTCATCGGTTCGACCCATGTGGGGTCGCTGCTTTATAACCGTGCGGCCGCTGCTGGCAAACGTATGCAGGCCATGATGGGTGCAAAAAACCACTGTGTCGTCATGCCGGATGCCAACCGTAGTCAAGCCATCGATAGCCTGCTGGGCTCTGCCTTTGGTGCCGCCGGTCAGCGCTGCATGGCGAACTCGGTGGTCGTGCTGGTGGGGGAAGCGCGCGAGTGGATCAAAGACATCGAAGCCGGCGCGCGCGGTATGATCGTAGGACCCGGCACCCAGCGCGAGGCCGATCTGGGGCCACTGGTCTCTCCGCAAGCCAAGGAGCGGGTCGAGCGTTTGATTACGGCAGGTGAAAAGGAGGGGGCTACGCTGCTGGTTGATGGGCGCGGCTACACGGTCGACGGCTACCCAGACGGTAATTTCGTCGGGCCGACTCTGTTTTCCGATGTAACGGCAGAGATGACGATCTATCGCGAGGAAATTTTTGGGCCGGTGCTGTGTGTCGTCAACGTCGAAACGCTGGACGACGCCATCGCTTTCGTTAACGCCAATCCGAATGGCAACGGCACCTCGATCTTTACGAACTCGGGCTGGGTCGCGCGACGCTTCGAGACCGACATCGACGTCGGCCAAATTGGCATCAACGTGCCTATTCCAGTGCCGGTCGCCTACTTTAGCTTTACTGGTTCTCGGGCGTCGAAGCTGGGCGACCTAGGGCCTAACGGTAAACAGGCGATTGCGTTCTGGACGCAGACTAAAACGGTCACTGCCCGCTGGTTCGAGCCCGAAAACGTCTCTAGCGGTATCAATAGCACGATCTCGCTATAGCGAGCGGCAACGCGCTGCGCCTCCTCGGTAGAGGAGGCGACCTTCACACGTCCTGAAACAGCGGTAAGCTCTCCGAGAGCAGTTGGCCTATGGGGCCAAGCTGGCTCTCGTGTAGTACGAGCAGGTAGGGCGCCTCCTGCTCATCGCGAACGGGCGCCAGCAGCGCGAATTCTCCCTCTTCGAGGTGAAATTCATGAATTTCACGAAGGCCGTGGGGGGTCTCACATTGTGAGCAACGGTAGGTATCGTCCTCGCCATATACGAGGCGATGGTACATTTTGAACAGAGTGTAGAGGGCAAGCCCACCCTCGAACGCGGGCCAGCGAGCCGGTGTGGCACGAATATCGTCGGTAAGCGCGTTGCCTTCTGCTTCAGCATCGGCAATGGCATCGGCCAGGGGAGCCGCGAGAATAGCGGTTTGATCTGCGGGTAGGGGGGCATTTCGTTCCGCCGCCGCGTGAAAGGAGGTGGCCGCCGCCTCGAAATCTTGCAGGTTGTGCAGCGTAAAATCGGCATGCTGTAGGTCGGCAGGTTCGAAACCACCGTTCTCCCAGCCGTGAATCACACGAAGCGTGACCAGGCCGCGCTGCATAGGCCGGGCCAGCAGGGTGTGAAGCATGACACGGATATGCAACTGACGCTCATCCGTATCGTTCTCGAACGCACGGTACGGGTCTGCGAACAGTTCATGCAAACGCCCTGGCGTGTGCTCTTTTGCTTCGGAGTATGACATGGTGGTTTCCCTGTAAGTACGCCGCTTGGCTAGCCGAATAGCGTACGGCTTTTATGACATTAGATCACTAAAAGTATGGCGAGCGTAAAACCATATGAAAAGAGTCTTTAGTTAGCAATTTGTTACGGATAAAAGTGAGTTGGTAGTGGGACTCTACTTCAAAATAAAAAAGGAGCCTTTATGGCTGCATCGATCAGTCGGTTCAAACTTCCTGACACTCTGGATAATGTTCCCAATGATATTCGGGAAGCCATGTTGGCCGTGCAGGAGAAAGCGGGCTTCGTGCCCAACGTATTTTTGATGTTGGCTCACCGACCCGACGAGTTTCGCGCTTTTTTTGCGTATCACGATGCGTTGATGGAGCGACCATCGGAGACGCTGACCAAAGCAGAGAAAGAGATGATTGTCGTTGCGACCAGTGCCCGCAATCGCTGCTTGTACTGTGTCGTCGCCCATGGCGCGCTGGTGCGTATCTACAGTAAAGATCCGTTACTGGCCGATAATATCGCTATCAACCATCGTGTGGCGGGATTGAGCGAGCGTCATCGGTTAATGCTCGACTTTGCACTGCACAGTGCCATCGATCTGGGCGAGTTTTCAGACGAATGGCAGGCGCGTTTAGAGGCAGTGGGGTTCACGCTGGATGATTGCTGGGACATCGGTGCCATTGCCGCGTTTTTTGGCATGTCCAACCGCTTGGTGACACTAGCAGGAACACCGCCCAACGCCGAGTTTTACCTGATGGGGCGTGTCCCCAAGAAAGTGGAATAAGCAGCCCGGCCCCATGGGCAAGGCTTTACTAACGCACCACTTTGATTGAGGATACTGCCTCCACTCACTGTCGCCAGGGGAGCCCCAATGGGGCTGAGAATGCGCGCAACGCAGACCCTGGAACCTGATCCGGTTCGTACCGGCGGAGGAAGCGCGACATGCCTTACCTAACGTCTTTCGTGTTAGGCGCAGCGTTATGCTGCTTTGCTTTTCTGGGTCTTCGGGCACGTTTCAGTGGCGGCTCGCTGGATGATTATGTCTCCGCCCGTAATTCGCAAACGTCGGCCACCCTGGGGCTCTCCTTTTTGGCGTCCGGTATGGGGGCTTGGATACTCTTTGCACCCCCTGAAATCGGCGCATTCGTAGGGCCCGTGGCGCTACTGGGCTATGCCCTTGGCTCGGCGCTGCCGTTCATCGTTTTGGGTCTCTACGGGCCTAAGATACGCCAAGCACTGCCCGAGGGACGCAGCATTGCCGAGTTTGCCGACGCCTGCTATGGCAAGGGGGTACGCCATTTCGTGGCGCTCGTTTCCGTGGCTTACATGGGCTGCTTCCTGGCTGCTGAACTCACCGCCATCGGGGCGATTACCGCGCTGCTCTCCGACGTGCCTCCCGCCGTGGTGATCATCGGGGTGGCGCTCACCACGCTGGTGTACACCGTCATGGGCGGGCTGCGGGCAAGCTTGGCCACCGACCGCTGGCAAGCGTGGCTGCTTTTGGCGCTGCTGCTCGCCGTCGCCAGCGTGACGCTCTGGCGACTGCCCAGTATGCCGAATGACGCGCAACTCCCGTCGCTCCCCATCGGCAGCTCGCTCAGCGTGGCGTTGACGCTGGTGATCGCCGTGACCGCGGCCAACTTGTTTCACCAAGGCTATTGGCAGCGGGTATGGGCGGCCCAAGACGACGCGAGCCTGGGGCGCGGTGCCTGGTTGGGTGGCGGCTTGACCGTACTGGTCGTCATGGTGATCGGTGGCGTAGGTATCATGGCAGCGATGAGCGGGGTCAGTCTCGGCGAGCCGCCCATGCCGTTTTTTGCGCTGCTTAGTGATGCCCCGGTATGGATCACGCTGCCTTCATTGGTACTGGCCGTCACGCTGGTCACCTCGAGCGTCGACACCTTACAAAACGGCATTGCGTCGCTGTGGGCCAATGGTCACCGGCCCGAGGCCCTCAACAAGGCGCGCTGGCTCACCGTGGCGATCATGCTGCCCGTGATCGTGATTGCCTTGCAAGGGCTCTCCGTGCTGCGGCTATTTTTAATTGCCGATCTGCTGTGTGCAGCGATAGTGGTGCCGGTGCTGCTGGGTTTGTGGCAGCGTATGACACCGATGGCAGCAATAAGCGGCGGGTTGGCGGGGCTTGTAGGGGCCGTGCTGCCTGGCTGGATCGGTCAGGGCAGCGTCAGCGCAGGGGTAATGGCCGCCACGTTCCCCGGCAGCGTACCGACGTTAGGCCCGTTCGTAGGGGCGCTGCTACTCTCAACAACGGTCAGCGTGGCGTTGGCTCTGGTGAGCCGTCAACGTGTCGAAGTCCGTTAATCAAGGCGTTAAGCAGGACATTTCGTTTCGCGTTATGCTGTTAAGGGTTTGATGACCATTTAGGTGTGATCGCCATGAGCCACCTGTTACCCCCCAACGAAACTGCCCGTTTGGCTGCGCTTAACGAACTGGCCCTCCTGG
>Ga0114902_1000976_pt1 | contig 13371 bp, 6 predicted proteins | sample MalvireepMed_s12_FD_87291 | JGI IMG/M metagenome (GOLD analysis project Ga0114902, IMG submission 87291) | Marine viral communities from the Global Malaspina Expedition - Malaspina viral metaG DeepMed_s12 | ecosystem: Environmental > Aquatic > Marine > Oceanic | place: Mediterranean Sea... | reverse complement strand
ATACAGTCGAAAGTTAGACAATTTTAAATTGTGTACAGAAATCGGTCAACAATTTCAGATTTGATTTTACAAAGCTAGATATAATGCGGCTTGCCAGATTAGTTCGAATCCTGTCGCGATCACTCTTTTAGCATTTAAATTAGATCAAGACCCTGTAAATTGTATGATTTACGGGGTTTTATTTTTTTAGCACTACTCAAATAAACTAAAAAGTTTAAAGAGCCCATAGTTGTCAATATAATTATTGGGTAATGTAGATTTTACTTATATAAGATAAAACAGCATCATATATAACTTGACCTCTAATCTATTACGTAAGACTTTAAATGCTTTACTAATCTGTGCTTCTACAGTTTTTACAGAAATGTTCAGATATATAGCGATTTCTTTGTTGGTGAGTCCTTCTTTTCTGCTAAGTAAAAAGACTTCTTTACATTTTGGTGAAAGCTTATCAATTTCATTATAGATCTCAGACATAATTCTATCCAAAGAATCTTCTTCATGATCTAAGGCTATACGTTCTAAACTCTCGTGATATTTTTTTTCAAGTTTTGATAAGGACTTCGTTTTTTTATAATGGTTTATAAACTCGTGATATGCGCTTTTGAACAAGTAGCTTTTTATAGAAGTTGTGATTAATAATTGTTCTCTTTTTTCCCAGAGCTTCATAAAAACATTCTGTAGGATGTCTTTTGATACTGCTTTATCATTGGTTAGAGAAAAGACGTATCCCATTAATGCAGGACTATACGTTTCAATTAGAAACGAATAGGCATTTTGATTCCCACACTTCAGAGCATTGATCCATTTATCGTTGTTTTGCACAGACTAGAAAATTAAAACGTTTTAGTAAAATGTGAATTCTATGATAGTATATCACATAATTTAAATATATAAAAAAAATATTAAGAAAATATTAGGGTTTTCCAAATGAGAACTGTCTTAACTGTATAACTTAATAATAAATGAGCGAAAATAGATTTGAAAATTTATTGATCAAGTACTTATCTGGTCAGGCATCCGAAAACGATATAGAGGAGTTGTCTCTTTGGATAAAGAAAGAAGAGAATCAAAAATTGTTTGATGAATATGTTAAGCTTCACTTTGATGTTTCAACGGTTTTTCAAAAGGAAGAAATTGATCCTCTCAAAAAGAAGCTTCTTTTAAAAATTAGTGAAAGTGAAAAGAAAAAGCTTAAGAGTAACTATTCTAATCGACTGCTTAAATATGTTGCATTATGTTTAGTGCTCATCTCTGTCGCTTACTTTACTTCTACACAATTTGGTTTTTCTTTTTTCAACAAGGGGATAGAAAAAAATATTCAGGAGAAATTTGTCACCTTAGAAACAGAAGAAGGTGAACTCGTAAGACTATTGCCCTCAAACCAAAAAGTAATTACCAATGCTAAAGGTAATTCTATTGGAAATCAAAACAGGAACAACTTATTTTATGATAACGACGTATTTGAAGCAGAGCCCACATTTGTAACAATACATGTTCCTTATGGAAAGAAATTTAAACTTGATTTGGCAGATGGTACTACTGTTCACCTGAATTCAGGAAGCTCCTTACGTTACCCTACATTTTTTAAGAATACAGAATCTCGTTCGGTAAGTCTCACAGGAGAAGCATTTTTTGAAGTGGCTAAGGATTCCTTACATCCTTTTTATGTTGAATCTAATTCATTGCAAATAGAAGTTCTAGGAACCAAATTTAATGTTACAAACTATAAGGAGACCAGCCATATACGAACTGTCTTAGTAGAAGGAGCTGTCAGCCTTAATAATTCTCAAAGTACTGAAACTGTACTATTAAAACCTGGTCAAAAGGCAGAATTAGACAAAGCAGATAAAAGCATTGCTGTTACTGAAGTAGATACATATGAATATACGGCTTGGATGCAAGGAAAATTGATCTTTAGAAACAAAGCATTCAAAGAAATATGTCAGGCTCTTGAAAGAAAATATGATGTGCAAATCACTGTAGAGAATGACGATCTTAAAGAGGAAGTGTTTGATGCGTCGTTTGATATAGAAACTATTGAGCAAGTATTAGAATCTTTTAAACGTAGCTATTCATTTGAATATACACTTGACAGTAACCACATATTAATCAAATAATAAATCAACTTTAAAATCATGAAATTATGAATCACTATTTAAGAGGACCTACTTTTTTAAATAAGAAAAACCAGAAAATGCGCCAACATTTCCCGGTTTTATAAACTGATTTAAAAATTTTAAACCATTCTTAACTATAAGCAAATTATGAAAAAACACTCACAAATACGGGGTGCAAATAGTTCTATTTATATATTAAATATTAAAATGAGCCTTACTGCTGTAATTTTTACATTCATTTCGATATTTCAGATACAGGCTAATTCAACATCAGAAATAAGAATGTCATTAGACCTGTATCAAGTGCCGGTTACAGATGTGATTAACGCAATTGAAGCAAAGACAAACTATAAATTTCTTTTTAATAGAAAAGATGTCGATGTTGAACAAAAAGTATCTATTAGGGTTAATAATCAACCATTAGCTGATATTCTCAAAGAAGTATTTAAAGCCTCTAATATTGCGTATGAAGTATTAAACTATCAAATTATTTTAAAGAAACCCGATGTTGGCGATTCCGAAATGAGTAATCGGGATCAATATTCTATTTCCGGTAAAGTTTTTGATTCAGCTGGACTTCCATTACCTGGAGCTAATATAATTGAAAAGGGAACCAAAAATGGTGCGACTTCTGATCTTGACGGTAGCTTTACACTAGATGTAAGTGATCCTAACGCAATATTGGTTGTCACCTATATCGGATTTACAACCCAAGAAATTGCTCTTGAAGGCAAAACAAGCGTATCTATAAATCTTGAAGAAAGTGCAGCGAGTCTTGATGAATTGGTCGTGGTTGGTTACGGTAAGCAAAAAAAATATTCTGTGATCAGCTCGGTTTCAACGGTAGAGCCAGAAGAGTTGCAAACCAGCTCCTCACGCTCTTTAAGTAACAATCTTGCGGGAAGATTGGCCGGTGTAATAGCGGTTCAACGTTCTGGAGAAACAGGATATGACAACTCCCAATTTTGGATACGTGGAATATCTTCTTTTGCTGGAAATTCGACTCCTCTTGTTCTTGTTGATGGGGTAGAGCGATCGCTCAACAATATTGATCCTGCAGAAATAGCTACGTTTTCAATACTTAAGGATGCAGCAGCTAGTGCTGTTTATGGAGTGCGTGGTGCTAACGGTGTCATTCTTATCACTACAAAAAGAGGTAAAATAGCTAAACCTAGTTTCAACGCGCGTTATGAGCATAGTCTAACACAGCCTACACAATTACCTGAATTTGTGGGCGCTGCAGAGTATCTTGAAGTATTTAATTCTATTGCAAGAGAGGAAGGGATAACAGAGCCCTTTTCGCAAGAACGCATCGATAATATACGCTCTGGGGTTGATCCTGATTTATTTCCTGATGTAAACTGGCTTGACGAAATCACAAAAGATAACGCATCTAGTGACAGGCTTAACCTCACGGTAACAGGTGGTACAGAACTTTTACGATATGCTTTTGTCGCTTCTTATTATGGAGAAGATGGTATTATAGAAAATGATCCAAGGCAACAGTGGGATTCGTCTCCGCATTTAGATCGCTATAACATGCGTTCAAACCTTGATTTGAATATGACACCAACGACCTTGTTTCGGGTGAGTATAGGTGGTTTTCTTCAGGATTTAAGAAGAGCACCTCAAAACGTAAACGAATTATTAAATCGTGCATTTGAGACACCACCATATCAGCACCCCAAGCAGTATTCTTCAGGAGAAATACCTGTTCAGCCAGAGCGTTATAATCCTTGGGCACTCGCCACTCAGACGGGTTATGAACGTCAAAGTGCGAGCAAATTAGAATCGTTGTTTTCTGTAGAGCAAGATTTAGATTTTTTCGTTCAGGGACTTTCTACAACGTTTAAGTTTTCATTTGATCGCTACAATGCAAATAGTGTAAGACGTGCAAAAACCCTCGAATATTATAATCCAGCAACAGGAAGAAACGAGGATGGTTCTTTAGATTTGATTGTTTATCGTTATGGTCAGGATTTCTTAGGTTATGAGACCGGTTCAGAATGGGGTAACAAAGCAGTTTATTTAGAAGGAAGAGTTGAATATTCTAACAATTTTAAGGGAGACCATCAGGTAGACGGGTTGCTTTTATACAATCAGCGTAATTATGATGATGGGTCCAGACTTCCTTACCGAAATCAAGGATTTGCAGGGCGTGCTTCGTATTCCTACAAGCGCAAGTATATAGCAGAATTTAACTTTGGTTATAACGGTTCAGAAAATTTTGCAAAGGGTAAACGTTATGGTTTCTTTCCTTCTGCTGCATTAGGTTGGGTTATTTCTGAAGAAGATTTTCTGAAAGATAGTAAGACCATTTCTAATTTTAAACTAAGAGCTTCTTATGGTCTTGCAGGGAATGATCAAATTGATGGACGTAGATTTGCTTATATAACCACCATAGGTGACACCAATGGCTATCGATGGGGAGTTAACAATGATTACCAAAGAGCAGGTCGCTGGGAAGGAGATTATGGTGTTCCTAATTTAACTTGGGAAACTGTAGCTAAGGCAAACCTTGGTATCAACTTAGGCTTGTGGGAGAGCATTAACATCACGGCAGATGTATTTAATGAAGTGCGCAGCGATATTTTTATGCAAAGGCGTACGGTACCAGGATCTTCAGGTTTTATCAACAATCCGTGGTCAAACTATGGTAAAGTAAAAAATCAGGGTTTTGAAGTTTCATTAGACCTAAATAAGAGATTTAATGATGATTTTTCGATAAGAGGCTGGGGTAATTTCAGTTATGCCCATAACGAGATTCTAGAGCAGGATGAACCTGCAGCTATCATAGGTACAAACCGATCTTCTACAGGGGAATCTGTTGGTCAGATCTTCGGACTTCTAGATGATGGTCTATTTACAAATGAGGACTTTGCAGATGTTGATAACGGTATTTTAAATGAAGATATCCCCGATCATACTTTTGGGTCTGTAAGACCGGGTGATATTAAGTATCAAGACCTCAATGGTGATGGGAGAATTACAGAATTAGATCGAACTGCTATAGGAGGTACGTATACTCCAGAGATTGTTTATGGTTTTGGTTTAAACGCACAATATAAAAGCTTTGATTTGGGCGTGTTTTTTCAAGGGAATGCTAAAACATATCGACTTATAGGAGGAAGTTATTTCAGTCCGGGTTCGGGTGGTGGAGCCTTGGGTAACATCTATACAAACTATACAGATCGATGGACGGTAGACAATCCCAGACAAGATGTTTTTTGGCCGCGTTTATCAAATTCGCCAAATGCCAATAATGATAAAGCTTCCACCTGGTGGCTTAGAGATATGAGCATGCTGCGTATGAAAAATGTAGAATTTGGATATACATTCCCAAAAAGCTTAACAGAAAAAATAAGTAGTACTAATGCTCGTCTTTATGTAAGAGGCAATAACGTACTTACATTGTCTTCATTCAAACTTTGGGATCCTGAAATTGATACAGGTACTGGGTTTACTTACCCACCTATGCAATCTATTGCCTTAGGCTTAGATATTATCTTCTAATAAAAAATATTGAATATGAAATTTTTAAATTATATAACTGTCATTCTTTTGATATTGACATTTACATCTTGCTCTGATTATCTGGACCAAAAACCAGAAGATATACTTACACTTGAGAAAGTTTTTAATGATAAAACCAGAACCGAAGATTGGTTAGCCGGTATTTATTCAAATATTCCAGATCCCTATTGGGGGATGATCAGAGATATTGGCTACGATGCTTTTGGAGATGATATGGCTCCTTCTACCGGCTGGGAGCAATTTGGATGGGATGTAATTGCTAAACAAAGAGGAGATTGGAACCCTACTTCAAACTGGGGTAGCGATTATTGGGATATATTGCCCAAGAGAATTAGGTCTGCCTACATATTTATAGAAAATGTGAAAGAGTTACCGGCTCAGAAAGTTTCAGAAGAAGAGGTGCGTATTATGAAAAATGAAGCACGTTTTCTAATAGCTTATTATAACTTTCTATTAATTCAAGCTTATGGCCCTGTTCCTTTTAATGATGGAATACGTACGGCAGATGAAGACTTATTAAATGAAAGAAGACCCTATGATGAATTAGTTTCGTGGATTGATAATGAATTAAAAGAAGTTTCAGAAGAACTGCCTGCAACCTATAGTGATGCTTCTAAGTTTGGTCGTGCCACCTCAATTATGGCCTTAGCAGTACGAGCTCGCATGCTCTTATTTGCCGCTAGTCCGCTGGTAAATGGTAATCCTGATTATTCAGGATATACTAATAGCTTGGGAGAACCGCTTTTTAACGCTACCTATGATCCTCAAAAGTGGGTTAGAGCGAGTAATGCTTGTAAAGAATTAATTGATGCAGCACATCAGGCTGGTCACGATCTGTATTATGAGTATAACGATGACGGCTCTATAGATCCATTTCTTTCTTATCAAAATATGCTATTTAGAAAAACAACAGATGGCAATACCGAAATACTTTTTGCACGTCCTGATGTAAATCATTGGGAGTATGACAAGCACGCACAGCCTAGAGGTACTGCCGGTAATGGTGGTTTAGGAGTAACACAATCTCTGGTTGATGCGTTTTTTATGGAGAACGGATTACCCATTGACGATCCTAATTCGGGCTACGTTGAAAAAGGGTTTTCTCAAAGTTCAGAATTTAGAAATACTAAGTGGATTGAAGTTCAAGGAAATCAGCAAGGAAAGGAAGGTCAAGTAACCTTACCGAATACGTATAATATGTATACGCACCGCGAACCACGCTTTTATATTTCTGTTTTATATAATGGAGCCTGGTATCGTAGAGAAAATCGTACAACTCGTTTTATGAAAGATGAATGGGACGGAGGCCCTACGCACGATGCACCACAAAATGGATATCTCGCACGTAAAAAAGTACATCCAGATCACGACCCTAGAAACGGAACAAATCCATACAGACCCGGTATTCTTTATAGATTGGGTGAAGCTTATTTAAATTATGCCGAAGCCCTTAATGAAAGTGATCCGGGCAATCCTGATATTTTAAAATATGTTAATCTAATAAGAGAACGTGCTGGTATTCCTGATTTACCGGGGGGTATGAATCAAAGTGAAATGCGTGAAGCCATACACAGAGAAAGACGTGTTGAACTTAACTGTGAAATGGGTTTACGATATCACGATATTAGACGTTGGAAAATAGGAGAAGAAACCTTGGATAGAGAATTTTATGGGATGAATTTCTTCGGTTCACAATATTGTGATGATGAAAACAATCCTGATTGTTATTTCGTAAGAAAACCTTACCAAGAACGTCAATTTTCTAAGAAGAATTATTGGATTCCGATTCATCAAACAGAACTGGATATTAATCCAGAACTAGTTCAGAATCCTTTCTGGTAATTTAAAATCATCCTTTTTTAGTGACAAACCTTTGATCCCAAACTACTGGGATTGAAGGCTTATTCTTCGATCACGAAAAAAGTAACCTTTTAAACAAGCAATTAAAAGCTGCGGGTCTAAGATTTAACAATCAATATAATCTACGCCTATTCTACCTGCAGCTTGATTGCTTTTCTTACTAACACCTTTTAGAATCGATAAAGGGAGTTCAATACTTTATGCTTGCTTTTGTTAAAAAGGTTGCGTTGTTCAAAGGCCAATAGGGCTCATTAAAACATTTCATAATCCAAATAGTATGTCTATTCCAAATTCATTATTCTCCTATTTACTAAAGGTTTTTTTGACCTTCATTTTTTTTATAACGGCTGGGCGTGCTCAGCAATTTAATACCGTCATAGGCGATAGTCCAGATCCTTTTATTACTTATCACGAAGGCTATTATTACCTTACCGGAACCTACGGTGGGGCAGTAGGGGCCCGTCGTGCTCAAACTTTAGAAGGTCTTCGCTCTGCAAAAGCCCATATATTCTATGAACCTAGTGACGGTGGTCCTCCGGGAGACTATTGGGCATCTGAAATCTTTAATATAAATGGCAAGTGGTATATCTATTATACTGCAGATCCAACTACCATTGACGGTACAGATCAACAGCGTATGTATGTCATCGAAAATTCCTCTGCAGATCCTTATACCGGTGTTTGGACCAATCATAGGATTTATGATCCTGCAAATGATGTTTGGGCAATTGATGCTACGGTTTTTGAACATAATGGTTCTTTATACTATGTGTGGTCTGGTAGCGATGTGATTGACGATATTCCTCATAAACCCCAAAATATTTATATAGCAAAAATGTCAAATCCGTGGACACTAGAAACAGAGCGGGTGTTGCTTAGTGAGCCTACTGCTTCTTGGGAAGGTGATCAAGTGAATGAGGGGCCGGAAGTTATTAAGCATGGTAACCGCATTTTTATAGCATATTCTACATTTGGATGTTGGACACCAGACTATCGATTAGGAATGATTTATATGGACGAGAATAGTGATCCATTAGATTCAACAGCCTGGACCAAACATGATTCCCCGGTTTTTCAAAGTAATACAGAAGTTAATGTATTTGGTCCGGGACATCATTGCTTCTTTAAATCTCCAGATGGTACTGAGGATTGGTTTGCTTATCATGCCGTTTCGGTAACAGAAGGGGGCTGCAACGATAAACGATCTGTTCGAGCACAACGACTGTATTGGACTTCAGATAATTTTCCGGTCTTTGGACAGCCTATTCGACAAGGCGAACAACAAATTGTACCTTCAGGAGAAGTAGCACAACAAAGTGGAACCGTTTTGGAGAACGGAGTTTACGAAGTCAAAATTAAAAGTTCAGCTACCTTAGCTCTTGATCTCGATAATTGCAATTTAGACGTTGGCACGAATGTCAAAGTTTGGAATGATAGTGATAATCGCTGTCAGCGTTGGATATTTCAGGCAACTGGTGATGGCTATTATACCATCTCATCTTTACAAAGCGGTCTTGTATTGGATGTAAATAATTGCTCTCAAAATGAGGATACCAATATTAGTATGTGGAAACCTAACGGCGCAAATTGTCAACAATGGAGCGTAGAAGAGGTAGAAACTGGTTTTTTCACTATCAAATCTCGAAATAGTGGAAAAGTTATGCACGTTTCCGGGGGAAGTTCCGCTGGTGATAATCTGGTACAACGCACATACAGCAATCAGGACAATCAAAAATGGTCTTTAGAAAAAGTAGATGATTATGTATTGCCTGACGGAATTTATGTGATTTCTTCTCAAAAGAGTGGATTGGCTTTAGAATTGGAAAACTGTGAAGAAGATACGGGCACAGGATTGATACAGAATACGTTGTCTGATGAATTATGCCAGCAATGGGAAATAAAAGCTACACCAGATGGATTTTACACAATCACATCAGTGCAGAGTGATAAAGCTATAAGTATTCCCAACTGCAGTGACATCCCATCTGAACGAATTATAACAACAGATTCAGGTGATACCGAATGTCAAAAATTTAGAATAGTTCCCATAGGTATAAATGGAGCATTTAAAATTCTCGCAAAAACAAATGAAATGTCTTTAGATGTAGGGGAGTGTTCTTTGGCACAAGAAGCCCCTATTACTCAATACCCCTATTGGGGAGCAGATTGCCAGTTATGGAATTTCAAATCAGTTAACCAAGATACCGGAAGCGTCATCATAGATGGTAAAGCCAGATTTGACGTCCTAACCCCCACATTAATTAGAATGGAACATTCCGGAGATGGTATTTTTGAGGACAAGAACAGCTTTAATATAGTAAATCTTGATTTGCCCACGCCTTCTTATACGACTACAGTTAAGGATGGTTGGAGAGAAATAGAAACAGAAAAACTTGTATTGAAATACAAACAAAATTCAGGTGCTTTTGACGAAACTAATCTTATCGTCACTTTAAACGTAAATGGCGAGACTATAGCATCTACTCCGTGGTCTTCTGAGTTCTTAAGTTATAAAAGTGAAGCAGAAAACTTGAGCTTATTTGGAGGTGCTCATAGAGCCGGTAACCATACAGGATACAGCGGATCTGGTTTTGTTGCAGGCTTATCTCAGCAAGGCGCAGGAATGCAATGGGATCTCAATGAAAATATATCTGAAGGAAATTATACTCTAGCGATCAAGTATGCTAATGGCACTGGTGGCGATGCTCAGCACATCACCCGAACTATGAGTTTGTATGTTGACGGTATCAAAACTCAGATAGCTTTACCCACTACATCAAATTGGGATACCTGGTCTATTTTTCAGAACAAAACCTTTTTGAATAAAGGTCCTCATAAAATCAAACTGATAGGCGATCCAGATGATACTTACAATGTGAATATAGATTATATAGCGCTTCATCCAGTTGCTCAGTTTGATGAAATATATGAAGCAGAAGAAGCTATTTTAGAAGGAACAGCAGCAGTTAATACAAATCATTCAGGCTATACCGGTTTAGGATTTGTTGGAGGATTGGAAACTGAAGGAGCATCAATAACCTATCATTTTGATAACTATTTACCTGCAGATGATTATACGATCTCAATAAAATATGCAAATGGGGCAGCAGGAGATGGGCAACACCTTACTAGAACATTAAGTTTATATATTGATGGCAATAAAACTCAACTGTCTTTGCCCAAAACTGAAAGCTGGGGAGATTGGGACATATTTCAAAAAACAGTTTCTTTAAGTCCGGGACCGCATACCGTTACATTATCTTGTGATCCTGGTGATACATATAATGTAAATATTGATTGGCTTGCCATAAGTCCCGATGGGGAGCCTTTGCCTTATGCAGAGGGTACTAATGAAGAAGAAAATCTAGGAGGTGGTTTGCGCTCGCTTGATATTAAATCTGGAGAGGTGCCATTATGGGATGGCATAATGAGTAGAGCCGGATGGTATTTGCTTGATGATAGTAAAACAGCTCTGGTAGAAGCTGATGGTTGGGTTTCTACACGACCTGGTCACGACGGAGGTTATCAGGATGGTTACTTTTTTGGCTATGGTACAGACTATCAAACAGCACTTAAGGATTTTTATCAAATAACAGGAACTCCACCTTTACTTCCTCGATGGGCTTTTGGAGTGTGGTATTCAAAATACGAACCGTATACAAGTAGCTTTTACAAGGAATCTTTGCTTCCGAAATTTAGAGAAGAAAGGATGCCACTGGATGTTCTGGTAATCGATACCGATTGGAAGTCACCCAACCAGTGGAATGGCTGGAACTGGAATAATACACTTTTTCCTAATCCACAAGAATTTTTAGACTGGTCAAAAGAAGAAGGATTAACTATATCGCTTAATGTACACGCGACGATTCAGCAGGATGATCCTAAATTTGCACAGGCAAACGCTACTGCTGGTGGATTGCTTGACCCCAATAACGATGGACGCTATCACTTTGACTATAGCAATAAAAAACATGCAAAAGCCTATTTTGAATTACATCAACCTTTCTATTTACAGGGAGTTGATCTCTGGTGGCCAGATTGGGTAGATGAGTATGTGGATTTAGAAGTCAAAGGACTGCCTACTGAAACTTGGCTGAGTCATTTGTATGCAAATAATAGACAAGAAAGAGGTATGCGTGCTTTTTCCTTTGCACGAATAGGTGATGGGTATAAAGGCTATGGAGAAGCAGGACCACCCAATATGGCTTGGTCAGATCACCGATATACCCTTCATTTTACAGGAGACACCTTCGATAACTGGGAATTACTTGAATTTGAGTCAAAATTTACCATAAGAGAAGCTAATCTAGGTATACCCTATGTTTCTCACGATATGGGAAGCTTTAAAGGTCGAACCTTAAGTGATGACAAATACATACGTTGGCTGCAATTTGGAACTTTTCAGCCTATTTTTAGATTACATTCTGATGATCACGAGGATAGTTATAGATTACCTTGGCAATATCCTAATGTTACAGAAGAGGCTAAGAAATTTATTAGACTACGTCACGCTTTAGTACCATACACCTACTCACTGGCTCAAGAGGCAGCCTCGGGTGGGCTTCCTATCGTAAGAGGAATGTATTTTTACTATCCACAATTTGAAGAGGCATATACCTTTGACAAACAATATTTTTTTGGTGATAATATATTGGTTTCACCTATTACGAAACCTGGTGAAGTGGCGTCTACAGATGTTTGGTTGCCTGAAGGAACGTGGACCAACTTTTTTACAAATGAAGTTGTTAAAGATGCAGGTATAAAAACGATTTCAGCAGACTTTAATTCTATGGCGGTCTTTGTCAAAGCAGGAGGAATAGTTCCTTTAAAGCCTTATTCTGATTATTTAGGACAAAACCCTACAGACACCCTTCAATTAAAGCTTTATACCGGGGGCAATGGGACTTTTTCTTTATATGAGGATGAAGGAACAGGTTTAGCATATACAAACGGGCAATATGCTGTAACTGAAATGCAGTATGATGATGATGCTAAAGAGTTTACTATAAATCCGCAACAGGGAAGTTTTACAGGAAGTGTAACTGAACGTACGTATACTATTGAAGCTTATAATATACTACCTAATCAGATCTTGTTAAATGATGAAATTTTACCACAAATAGAATCAAACACCGGTGAAGGCTGGTGGCTTACGAACGGAGTTGTACACATACACTTGAAAGAACGCTCTGTACAGGAGCAAACTTCAATTATTTTTAAAGAAGTGTCAGCATCAATACACGGGGTAGACAATAAGACCGGAATGAATTTATATCCCAACCCGTCACAGAGCTCTTTCAAGTTAAAACTTGACCATTTCAGCGAGAATGTTAAACTATCTATTTATGACTTGAATGGTAAAAATGTGCACGAAGCGCATTTTAATAACCGGGATGAAATGAGCATCAACACGCAATCTTTTGCACAAGGTGTTTACCTTGTAAAGGTTGTGACTACAAATGGTATTTTTAGAGATAAACTTTTAATTAGCAATTGATTTGATGTATTAACGCATATCTTAAATACAAAATAAGCTATTGACTAATAATATAGAGTTTAATTTATAAAGGGGTTTAGCAAAAGGCTAAACCCTTTTTATGTTATGAAATCTTTTTAAGCTTTAAATAAAAATCATATAAAGCCTTTGAATTTTGAATAGAGTATATTCGAGAGTCAAATTACAGAATGTCAGTGAGTAGAACGGGCTTAGGCAAAATCTACTAATCACTCTTCAATCTTATATGCACAGCGGCGTGCACCTTCTAGAATGTGGTGTACGCGTTTGATCTGAACGTTTTCTCCAAGTATAGTTTTAAAAGTTTTAAGCTCAGATTTACAGAATCCCTGGCAGGTTTTT
>Ga0114902_1000937_pt1 | contig 13638 bp, 13 predicted proteins | sample MalvireepMed_s12_FD_87291 | JGI IMG/M metagenome (GOLD analysis project Ga0114902, IMG submission 87291) | Marine viral communities from the Global Malaspina Expedition - Malaspina viral metaG DeepMed_s12 | ecosystem: Environmental > Aquatic > Marine > Oceanic | place: Mediterranean Sea... | reverse complement strand
GATCAAGGCCGCAACCCAACTTCGATGGACTTCCAGTTTCATTTCTTCCCTTGGTGGCAAGAGTCAGCGTATACGCTCGACCCCAAAGGTGTGGTGATACCGCAACGGCTCAACGAATACTTTGAGCAGATGGAGCATAAACACGGCATTCCGACGACGGACGGACAGCGGGCTTGGTACGCGAAGAAAAGTGAAGTGCTGCAGGACGACATGCAGCGGGAGTATCCAAGCACACCGGATGAAGCCTTTGCTCAGAATGTGGAAGGCGCGTACTTCTCAACGCAGATGCAGTTCCTGCGTAAGCACAGCCGCTTGACGACAGAGGTGCAGATCAACCCGAGCCTGCCGGTCTATACCGGTTGGGACTTGGGCATGAACGACACCATGGCGATTTGGTTTGCCCAGGTCGTTGGGCGTGAAGTGCATCTTGTCGACTATCTGGAAGGCGAGGGCGAAGGCATTGAATATTACGCCGACATGCTCAACAAGAAGGGCTACCGCTATGGCGGCCACTTCGGGCCGCACGACCTGGCCGTTAGAGAGCTGGGCACTGGCCTGAGTCGTTCCGATGTGGCTAAAGGCTTCGGTATCAACTTTGAAACGGTGCCGCGCATTAGCAACCACGCCGAGGGTGTTCAGGCAACGCGTCAATTCTTGCCGATGTGCTGGATTGACGAGGAGGCCTGCCACCAGGGTGTGCTATGTCTCGACAACTACCGGAAGGAATGGGACGACAAGCGCGGCGTGTACAAGTCGACACCGCGCCACGATTGGGCGTCTCACGGTGCTAAAGCGCTCGAAACCCTCGCGCGCTCATCACTGTTTGCAAGGGCGCAACTGCCCGCCACGCCCGCTAACCGAGAGTCGCGAGGCGGATGGGCCGCCCACACCTGATCTGAGGAGATAACATGCAGACTGAGCTCAACGATCACCTGATCCGACGAATCCAGGGCGAGATTGAGGGGGTTGACAGCGCCACCGTGGAGGCGGGGATTCTGAGAATCCATTATCAGCGGGCAGACGGCAGGGCTCGTTGTCTCGCGACCTCCGTCATTGAGATAGACGACAGCGAGCTAGATGAGTTTATCGAAGGCATTCGCGGGCAGATCTCTATCGACAATCGGCTGTCAACCCGCACCTAACCACCCCGCCGGGAGGCGCTATGATTCACACCACCCCGAACGGCTCGCAGCAGCAGCGGGCACGCACGGCAGCATTGCGTCTCGCAGGCCTGCAAAGTCGCGACATCGAGAAGTTCGCTCGCGATGCGGCGATGGGTATTGCGCAAGAGCTAATGAAGTACGGTATCCCGATTCCCTCTAAGCGCTTTCGCCCGGACGTGGGGCATGTGCAGATCGATATGATTATCATCGAGGAAAAGGTCACGACGCCAGAGCCAGGCATGCGCCTGCAGTTTGAAGTCGAGGGCAACATGGGTGTGACGTTTAACGTCAAGCTGCTGGAGTTTCTGGACGATCCTGCTGGCTACGTGACCAACCTCTTTAAACAGCTAGGCCCGATGCGCCGCAACGTACAGCGCATGCGTACCCACAAGCGCACTGCCGATGCCGCTATCTACAAGGCGATAACGCAGGGTGCTGCTAATGGCTAGTTTGGGGCTACTGCAATACAAATCAGCGTCGGATATGCACGCCGAACAAGCCGCCGAAGCCCAGCAAATGCAGGCTGAAGAAGAGCGCCGCCGCCAGCTAATGGAATCGTCGCTGGGTGCGCACATTCGTCGGTCGTGGGAGTCGGCCAAGACGGCCAAGCAAGAGGTTGAATACCGCTTACTAGACTGCCTTCGCCGCCGTAAAGGTGAGTACGACCCTAACAAGCTGGCGGCGATTCGCAAGGAAGGCGGTGCCGAGATTTACATGATGTTGACGGCCACTAAGTGCCGCGCTGCGGGTGCTTGGATTCGCGATATTATGATGCCGGTCAATGAGCAGCCCTGGGGGCTACAGCCAACGCCAGTAGCCGACGTGCCCGATGAGTACATCATGCCAGTGCTGCAACAGCTCCAACAGCAGGCGATGCAGGCACAGCAGCAAGGCCAGCAAGTTGATATGGCCGCGTTGATCGAGCAAGCGCGAGAGCAGGTACGGCAGCTAGCACAAGAAAAGGCCGAGGAAGCCGCCGAGCGTCACGAAGACACCATTGCCGACCAGTTAGCCGAAGGCGGCTGGAGTGAAGCATTCGAGCAGTTCGTTGACGATTTTGTTACCTATCCCGCTGCGTTTATCCGCGCGCCGATACTGCGCCGTGTTCCTACGCTGGAATGGCTAGAAGGCTGGCAGCCGGTCAAGAGCACCACTATCCGTCCTGAGTTTGAGCGGGTATCACCATTCGATTTGTACCCAAGCCCTGACGCCACTAGCGTGGATGACGGCGCCTTCATCATCGAGCGTGCGCGGTTTACCCGGATGCAGCTCAACCAGCTGATTGGTGTGCCGTCGTTCAATGAGGAATCTATCCGTCGCGTACTGGAGCAGTACGGCCAAGGCGGATTACGTGACTGGCTATGGACAGATGGCGAGCGTGCCGAACTGGAAGGGCGTGGCCATGAGTGGCTAACCCACGGCGAGACCATTGACGGCCTGATCTATTCTGGCGGGGCGCAGGGCGTCACGCTGCTACAGTGGGGCGTCAACCCCGACGAGATTGAAGATCCACTGGCTGAGTATGAGATTGAAGCCATCCTGATCGGTCAGCACGTTATCCGCGTGCGCATTAACCGTGACCCGTTGGAGCGCCGCCCGTATCACAAGGCCAGCTACCAGCCGGTGCCGGGTTCATTCTGGGGGCAGAGCATCCCTGAGCTGATGGCTGATATTCAAGACGTGTGCAACGCCACGGCGCGCAGCCTCGTTAATAACCTCGCTATATCGTCAGGCCCGCAAGTAGAAGTGTACGAAGATCGTCTGCAGCCACAAGAAGACCCGACAAACATCTACCCATGGAAAATCTGGCGTACTAAAGACAGCCAGGTGACCGGCAATAACGCCGCTGTTCGCTTCTACCAGCCCAGCAGCAACGCAGGCGAACTGCTTACGGTCTACGAGCAGTTTGAGCGCCGTGCCGATGACGCCACCAATATTCCCCGCTACGCTTACGGCAATGAGAACGTAGGTGGTGCCGGACAGACCGCCAGTGGCCTATCAATGCTGATGGAGTCAGCCAACAAAGGCATCAAGGATGCGATACGTCACATTGACCGCGGCGTGATGCGGCGGGTTATTGAGGCGCTATGGCTCTACAACATGCAGTACAGCGACGATCCAAGCATCAAAGGTGACGTCAACGTCGTGGCGCGCGGCAGCTCTGCCATGCTGATTCGTGAACAGACGAATATGCTACGTCAGCAGTTCCTGCAAATGACCGCCAATGATATAGATATGGGTATCGTGGGCATCGAAGGTCGCCGCAAGCTGCTAGAAAGCACGGCTGAGAAGCTAGACATGCCAGGGCTGATACCAACCCAAGAGCAGATGGAGCAAAACCTGGGCGAGCAGCAGCAGGCACAGCAAGCGCAAATGGAAGCCCAGCAACAGATTGAACAGGCGAAGGCCCAGGCCGAGGTGGCGGTTAAGCAAGCCCAAGCACAGAAGTACGGTGCTGACGCAGCTGAAACCCAAGCTGATACACAGATCGCCCAGCAAATGGCACCGCTGGATGCCCAGCACCTACTGGCACAGATCGCCAAGTTGATAGCCGAAACGCAGAGAGGCCAGAATGAACGAGCAGCAGTGGAAAGCCCTGTCGCGAATCAACAGCAGCCCAGAGGGCCAGCACCTGCGGGAAATGCTCAATTCCCAGCGCGAGGATTGTCGCAACCATTTGGAGCGATGCCGCGATAACGCAGAAATAGCACGCAAGCAGGGCGAGGCGACTGCGCTCGCTGATCTCATTGAAAAGTTAGAAACCGCGCGTGATGTTATCGACACGCGCTTTAAGTAGCCGGATGCGTCCGGCCTCACAAGCAAGCCGCTTCTCCGGAGGCGGCTTTTTTGTGGGCAACGCTCAACACTGCAGGTTGAACCCGTTACCCGAATCGTGAACCCCGGCCAAGACCGGCTCACAGACACGCCGTGAGGCGTCATAGGAGTTGAAATGTCATTACCCCAGTCCGTACAGGCACAAGCTGCCGCTGCCGCTAAGCACTTTGACCGCGAGCCAGAGAATCCCGACGCCGATAAGGAAAAGGCTCCTGACAGTGAGCAAAACCCGCCACGCGACGCTGAGAAGCCGGACACTGACAAGCCCGATACGCAATCCGCCGAGCCGCCGAAAGACGAGCCTAAGCCCGAAAGCCAAGACGCCCTCTATTGGCAACACCGCTTTCAAGTGCTTCAAGGCAAGTACAACAGTGAGCTTCCAGCGCTGCGTAATGAGAACGAGCAGCTGAAACAGCAGGTTGCCGAGAAAGATCGCCGCATTCAGGAACAAGAGCAAAAAGCTCCCACAACTGATAACAGCGGCATCACTGATGAACAGCTCGCCCACTTCAAGCAGGAGTACGGCGAAGATCTGGTGACGTTCATTGAGCGGATGGCTCAGCCGAAGGCAGCAACCGCTGATGCTGGAAACACCCAGGAGCTACAGCAACGCTTAGACCGTCTCGAAGCTGACAAGCAAGAAGACGCCGAAGCACGCTTCTGGATGAACCTAGAGCAAGCGGTGCCCAATTATCGTCAGATCAACAGTGAAGCGGCATTCCTTAAGTTTCTCAACCAGTTCGATCCACAAACGGGCAGGCAGTACCAACAGGCACTCAGCCAAGCGCAACAGAGCCTAGACGCGAAAGGGGTGGCTGACGTTTTCAAACTCTATCTGAACCAGGCGAAGCCAACGCAGCAGCAGCGCCAAGTCCCCGATGAACAAGTGGAGCCGCGCACAACGAAAGCAACGCAAGCGCCGAATTCTCAAGGCGGCAAGTTGTGGACGGGTGCCGACATTACCCAGTTCTATCGAGACAAGACCGCTGGCCGCTATGCCGCCGATGAAGCGCAACGCCTGGAAGCCGACATATTCGCCGCCCAACGTGAAGGCCGGGTTCGCTAACCCGGCTGGCGGTTCAACGATTCTCGCCGTGAGGCGATAAGAGGTTATTCCAATGGCAGGTCCAGTACGCGACGCAAGTCATCCCGACTACTCCAGCACGTCCGCCTCCGGGTTCATCCCGCAGGTCTGGAGCGGGAAGATGATTGAAAAGTTGTATACGCGAACGTGTTTCGCGGAAATTTCCAACACGGATTATGAGGGTTAATTTTAGCTCTCGTTAAACCCCGTGAATTGCTGGAAACCCCTTAGAGCCAAACCCACCACAACGCAGCTGGTAACGGCAGACGTGATGGTTAGAAAAGGGTTTGGATTGGGCAATCAGCAGCCAAGCGCCCTGGGGACAGGGTGAAGGTTCAACGACTACTCAAAGTAATCCAGGCCGGATGAAATGGGCATGAGTGCGGGGCACTGTTGTAGAGATAAAGAACATGGGCGATACTGTGCAGACAACCAGCACAAGGGCGAACCATGGCAGAGAAAAAGTTTTTTGCTACCAAGGAGCAGCTAGAAGGCGATTATCAGCAGCTAGGCTCAATGTTAAAGATGGCCGAGAAATACGGCGTATCAAAAAAGCTGGTCATGAATTACATGAACAGATACGGCATAGAGCGCAAGAAAAGAACAGCCAAGCAGGTAGATTGCAAGGTGGCCCCATTGCTAGACAAGGGCTTGCCGACCAGTCAAATAGCTAGCGCTGTAGGTGTTTCTGAAACAACTGTTAGGAAGTCAGCTATTCGCCAGGGCAAGAGTGTTAATGATCGCTACCACAAAGGTGAGATCATTACTCACAATGGCTATCGGATGGTTAAGGCACCAGAAGGGCATCCAGGAGCCGACTCTAAGGGTTACGTTCGGGAGCACAGGCTTGTTCTTGAGTCCAAGCTAGGCAGGTATCTTGAGCAACATGAAGTGGCTCATCATATCAACCATGACAAGCTAGATAATCGACCTGAAAACCTTGAAGTGATGACGCTGGCTAGTCACACCAGCATGCACCACTTGGGCAAAAAGGGCAGAGGCCCTGATAAAGCGCCACGCAAAAACAGCAAACAACAGTGAAGATATAGTCTGGTCTTGCGGGAAACCGTAAGGAGCCTGGATAAAGAGCCAGGACGAAGCCCAAAAGGGTGGAAACATAACGGAGATTAAGAGCCAAGGCGATACGGTGATGATCCGCACCACGCCGTCTATCACTATCCGCGACTATGAGATTGGTGGCGGACTCAACTACGAGAAGCCCACTAGCGACAAGGTCGAGCTGCACATCGACAAGGCGAAGTATTTTGCCTTTGAGGTGAACGACGTTGACGAGTATCAAGCCGATATCAAGTTGATGGATAACTGGTCGGACGATGCTGGCCAGCAGATGAAGATCGCCATCGACAAGGTGATTCTCGGTGACGTGTTTGCCGACGCTGCCGCAGAGAACGCAGGCGCTGCCGCTGGTCGTGAGTCTGGCGGGTACAACATGGGCGCGGCGGGTGCGCCGGTATCCGTGGACAAAACCAACATCCTTGATGTGCTAGTGGATTGCGGTTCGGTACTGGATGAGCAGAACGTGCCTGACGACGGTCGCTGGATTGTTCTGCCCGCCTGGATGAATGGCATGCTCAAGAAGTCCGACCTGCGCGACGCGAGCGCCATGGGGGATAACACCTCGGTGTTCCGTAACGGCAAGGTCGGCATGCTGGATCGCTTCGACGTGTATATCAGCAACAACATGTCGAAAGTCACCGACGCCACCACCACACGGCAGGCTACTAACGCGATCTTTGGTCACAAGAAGGCGCTCACCTTTGCGTCGCAGATGACCAAGATGGAGAACCTGCCTAACCCGCAGGACTTCGGCCAGCTGGTGCGCGGCCTGAACGTCTTTGGCTATGAGGTCATTGACCCCAACGCCATGGGCCACCTGTACGCCGAGCGCGCCGCCTAAGCGCTCCATATCGCCACCCTTCGGGGTGGCGTTTTACTTTCCGTGAGGAAACACGCATGACTAAGACATTAATTGAGCAGATCGAAGAAGCGGTTACCAAAGAAGATTTGGAGCCGATTGCCGAGAAGCTTGGCGTTGAGATCAATAAACGCCAAGGCGTTGAGACGATTCGCGCCGAGCTGCTTGAAGCCGCTGAAACGTTAGCAGAGCAGGGCGTCACCACGCCTGAAGAGCTTACACCTAACGAAATGCCAACCGAGCCTGAAGAGCACGAAAAGCCCAAGTATCAAGGGCGGATGCTCAAGCACCTGAAGAATGGGCGCGTCTTCCCGTGGACGGCTGCGCTGGCTAAAAACCGTTACATGCAGGAGGTGTAAGCGATGGCCGTCACGACTGTAGGCACCGTCATCCGTAATGCCAAGCTGGTGTTGCAGGAAGTGACGGCCGCCGGTACCCGCTGGACTAACGAAGAACTACTAGGCTGGTTGAATGAGGCCTATCAAGCCATTGTGCAGATTAAGCCAGACGCTTCTGCGATTAATACGACACTAGGGTTAATGGTTGGAACCCGACAGGAGATTCCCAGCGACGGTATGCGCTTGATCGACGTGGTGCGTAATACCGCCACGGCTAGCCAAAAAATGGGCATCATGGTGACCACGCGCCGCTCGCTGGATACTACTCGCCGGAGCTGGCATGGCGATGAACCTAGTATTGATATTGAGCAGTATATGTTCGATGACCAGGACCCGACGCGGTTTTATGTGTACCCGCCTGCTGATACAGGTGCTGAGGTTGAGCTGATTTACTCGTCTACGCCGTCACCCCACGATATTTCGCTAGGGCTGGACGGCTTGAAAGACGAAAACATCCGCTTGAACGACAGTTATGCGCCGGTGATTACTGATTACATTCTGTATCGTGCCTACTCCAAAGACGCCGAGCACGCGGCCAACCTTAACCGCGCCCAGATGCACATGCAGGCGTATATGGGGGCGCTTGGCCAAAAGGCGGAAGTCGCGCGCGCTATCTCGCCTAACGCGCCGGATAACTCTTCTAATCCGCCACGGACGCGGCAGTAATGGATTTGCTGCAAACGGTGGTGCAGGACGTTCCCGAAGCGCCACTTATCACCATACGGGACGCGCTTAGATGGGCTGAATTTAAGCTGTGCCAAGACGGCAATGCCTGGATTGTTGATGCGCCAATCACTAGCGAGGGGGCCATTACGGCCCCTGTTGGTGCTATGTGCGTGCGAGCGCTAGCCGTGTACCGCAATGGCAGAGCAATGACGCCAGGCGTGGATTATGAGCAGCTATCACCAGATGCGGTTGTTATTCATCGCCAAAGCGATACCGATACGTTCACGGCGCGCGTTGCAGTTAAGCCAGCACCAGACAGCGCGTTGCCCAACGAGCTACGCGACCAGCATTTTGAAACGCTGCGCCACGGCGCGACGCATCGCCTGCTTCTCTTGCCTCAGCCATGGCGCAACGTCGAGCAAGCCGCTTACCACGAAACGCACTTCACTGCAGGCATTAACGACGCCTACCGCTTGTCAGTGTACGGGCAGCAACAGGGCGCGCGCGTGCAAACACGCCGATTTATCTAGGTGGTCATATGTCACTCGAACAAGCTGTTGTACAGCTAGAACAAACCAACGCGGCGCTTCAAGAAGAAGTGGTGCGTTTTCGCGACTCAGCGATGGGCTTTTTTAACATCTACCCGACGATCACCGCTGGCCGTCAGGCAGTTAGTGATGGTGCCTATTTCAGCGTCCCTGGTAACGGTGCGTATATGCGACTTTACCGTCGCCAGGGATCAAACGCAGAGTTGATCGCTGATTATCCTAGCCGCGAATCAGTGGTAGAAGCCATTAACGAAGCTACTACTGATGCAGAAGCGCGTGCTAATGCTGCTGCTGATCGTGCCGAGGTTTATGCCGACAACAAAGAATTTGTGACCCACGAGCGGCTTCGCAAGCAGGCCACCCTCGACCTCGACTTTGCCTCGGGAGACTACGCGCTGGACGACGGCGATAAGCTGCGCACGAACAACTCGGGGGATGTGCTGTCTGTCACCCGCGCCACGCCCAAGTGGGTGGTAGGCCCCAACGGCAAGCTGCGTGAAGTGCCGCCAAATACTATCGCAAGGGAATGGCGTAATGGCGTGCCGGAAGGGGTGCTGATTGAGGAGAGCCGGACGAATCTAGCGATAGGCTCCAGTGATTTTTCTTATTGGAGTCTGGGGGGTGTTGACTCTATAACCCCGGGAATCGCTGACGGTAAGGGAGCTGCTGCCCTATCGGAGATCATTGAAGGCACAACGGAAGGAAGTCACGAAGTCTCCCAAAATATTACCGTTAGTGATGGAGATCCCATAGCAGTTAGTTTCACATGGAAACCTACAGGTGCTCGGTCGCTGAGTGTTTATTATGTTGGGGTAGACTCTGGCGGCTGGGGTGGCATGGTTCATTTTAGGTCAGATGGGAGTGTTGTGGGGTCTGGAATGAACCTGGTAGCCTCTGCTTACCAAACACAGTTACCAAATGGTAGCTTTGCAGCGACTATCATCTCTAACCCTATCGGCGGGCCTGACGTCTCGGGGCGAATCATCTTCAGGATGTTCAATGAGGATTTGTCCTCGCCGTCTTATACTGGCGATGGTACCAGCTCTGTGCTTCTTGGCGAGGTGCAAGTGGAAGCTGCCTCCACCACCTCATCCTACATCCCCACTACTGACAGCCCGGTAACAAGGGCGGCAGATAACGTGTCGCGGACACTGGGGGGTGAGATTAACAATAACGCCTTCACGATTTACGCAGAAGCCGAACAAAACTCTGATGTAGGCTCTCTCTTTTACTTGCACAGAGAGGGACTTAGCAATTCTATTCGGGTCGGACTTCCGACGAATAGCGGCGCTGCACTATATTTTATAGCAGATGGAAGCACACGTGCGGTGATAGGTTTGTCGAATTTCCCAGGATACACGGTAGGAGACCCGGCAAGGGTAGCGCTTTCTGTGGACACTTCAACAGGATTGCTCACTCTTGCCATAAACGGCGAGTCGGTTAATAGGAACTTTTCGGGATCTCCTGCTTTATCGAATTTGATAATTGGCCAGATAGCAGGGAACAACAACGTGATAGACGGCACATGTAAGAGTCTGGAAGTTTTCCCCCGCGCCCTCTCCGAACAAGAGCTTATCAAACTCACCTCTTAAGGAGCAGCACCATGATTGACGTGATTATCTACGTAGAGGATTTCCCGACCCTCGTCGGATACCTCGACACCCGCGCCCCACACCTCTTGGCCCGTGATGAGGGCAATAACCTCATCATGCCCCCGGTGGTGACAGGCTTCGCTCGCACCCCGGCTATCGTCAACGGAGACAAACTGCTAGCTTACATGCGCCTCACCGACGAGCAGGCAGAGACCTGGCTCGGCACGCCTGGCGTCGAGGTGCTGGCACAGGCCGAATACATCGGCAGGGAGACGGGCGACACGGTGTACCAGGCCTTGTTCGCGGATGCAGAGGCCACTGCCAAGTACGACTCGGTATATGACCGTACCCCACGTGAGGTAGACGATGGCGAGGGTGGCACGCTGACCATCACACCCCCGGCCAAGTTTGGGGTGATGGCATGAAATACACCCATCTCCCTATCAGTTGCTTGGTCGTGATACTGACTCTGTTCTCTGGTGGCGATGCTGTGCTGGCCTGGGCCGTGATGGCAACACTTTGGGTTAGTCGAGAATGGACACAGGCGGAGTACCGCTGGATAGCGCAGTACGGTGACGGCGCCAGGGCAAGTATGCCGTGGTGGGGTGGCTTTGATCCGCGTGCGTGGTCATTTAAAAGTTTTGCGATGGATATGCTGGCACCGGCTGTTGTGAGTGCCGCAGTAGCATGGTGGCTGGCTCAATACTTCGGTTAGACAGTTCAGTAATCATTGCTCCCGATACCGCCTTGAGCGGTTTTTTTGTGCCTGAAAGGTGGACATATTGAAAATTCAACACAGCGCCTTTCGTGGCGAGCTGCCGATTTTAAACGCGCGGCTACTGCCAGAAAACAACGCCCAGCGGGCGCGTAACGTTTATCTTAAACACGGCACGCTAGAGCCTGAGCGCGCACCATTAACCGTCGAATCGCTTAGCGCGGTGGCGAACCCCTCCACACTTTACCGCTACCCAAGCGGCAATGACGGCCAAGGCTTCTGGCTGACGTGGGGCATGGGGCGTAACGTTCACGTGGTTAAGTCACCACTAGCGAACGACGACTTTAACCGCGTGTACTGGACCGGCGATGGTCCGCCGAAGATGGGCGGTATTAGCGATATTACGAGTGGCACGCCGCCGTACCCTGGCAACAGCTACCGGCTGGGTATACCTGCTCCTAGTAGCGGGCCTAGCGCGTCTGCGCCAAGTAATCGCGCGCCTGTTGGCGAGCGTCCGCCGACAACGCTTGAAACCTCTTACGTGGTGACGTTGGTGTCACGCTTTGGCGAAGAAGGGGCACCAAGCACTCCAAGCAACATCATTGAACGCTGGGATATGGTTAGTGGCGCGCCTGCCGGGGGCGAGGTGCAGCTAGCACTCCCAAGTGTACCCAGTGGCAGCCATGACATTGTGACCAAGCGCATTTACCGCGCTGAATCGAGCGGTATCTATCAATACGTGGCGGACGTGAGTGCCGCCAACAGCGAATACTTTGATAACTACACCAGTGCCCAGCTTGGTCGCGCGTTGCCATCGGTCGAGTGGGATATGCCTGATCCCAGGCTTCAAGGATTAACCGCACTCCCTGGCGGCATACTTGCCGGTTTCTTTGAAAACACGCTGTGCTTTAGTGAAGCGTATTTGCCGCACGCATGGCCAGTGGCGTACCAGCTGGCATTCAAAGATAACATCGTGGCTATTGGTGCCACGTCGTCGGGCCTGATCGTGGCCACGCAGGGGCAGCCTTACCTTGTCAGCGGTGCTAGTCCCGAAGCTATGTCACCAATGCAGCTAGACGTTGACCAGCCTTGTATATCCGAGCGCTCACTGGTCGATATGGGCGAGTACGTTATCTACGCAGGGCACGAAGGGTTAGTCGCTGCCGGTGGTCGTGATGCCCGTGTGGTGACTGCCGAGGTGTTTACCAAAGACCAGTGGCAAGCGCTGAACCCTGAGACGATGCACGCTTATCGTTACGATGGCCGTTACCTTGCCTTCTATGACGGCGGCTGCATGGTGTTTACGCCCGGTGAGGGCGTCGAGTTCTTGGATATTAATGCCAGCGGCGGCTATCACGACATTGCAGCGGGCACGCTCTACTTGATCCAGAACAGCGCTATCAAGGCATGGAGGCAGGGTGGTGCGATGACGTACACCTGGCGCTCTCGCTTGCACGAAGTGCCCCCAGGCAGCGCAGGCTTTACCTGCGGCAAGCTGATTGCCTCCTATTACCCCGTTCGCCTAATCATTCGCGCAGACGGCAACCAAGTGCTGGATACCCAAGTTCCCAATTCGGGAATGTTTCGTCTTCCGGCGGGCTACACCTTGTGCCGTGATTGGGAAATCGAGATTCAAAGCAGCAACGAAGTACAGTCCATTCAGATCGCAACCTCTCCCAGCGAATTGATTTAACCCTTTCAGGCTCACCGTGAGGTGCCCATGAACCGACGCCGTCGGACATTACCGCCTGTGCCGCCGAAGGCACCGAGCGAGTTACGCCCCCTGATCGCTGCCATGACCGAGATACTGGAAACCGGCGAAGGCGTGCGGGGTGACCCCTTAGACCGCAAGGTAACGTTGCGCGATATATTGGATAGCGGCATCGGCAAGTTAAAGCCGGGCATGCGCCCTGGGCAGGATGGCAATCTGGATTCAGGTGCTTTGCCACCCGCGCCTGACCTGAGCATTCCGCCGGCGCCCTCTGGCTTTGATGCTCAAGGCGGCTTCTACGGCATGATCAACTTGAGCTGGACGATTCCCGGCCAGCAGTATCGCAATCATGCGTATACCAATATTTTCCGTAGCGAAGAGGACAACTTTGCTAACGCAGAAGTCATTGGGCGTGAAGCGGGCGGTTTCTATACCGACTACGTGCGCGATGATGCGGTGGATCCAGACGACCCGACCAAGCTCAAGGGTTACTACTACTGGATCACGTTCACATCAGTTGCTGATATTGAGGGGCCGCCAAACAGCCCGAACGGCACCTATGCCGCACCGCTAGCGGACGTAGGGTATGTGCTTGAGCTGCTAACCGGCGAGATCGACGCAGGCGTTTTAGCGACTGAGCTGCGCCAAGAGATCGAAAAGATACCGGCGCTTGAATCCAATATCGAGCGTATTGGGCCGATTGAAGCTGAGCTGCGTGGCCCAGAGTCACTAGATGGAACCGTTGCCAATCGTATTGCGGCAGAGCGTGATGCTCGCATCCAGGCGGTCGATAATGAGCGGGCTGAACGTGTTGATTCGCTGCTAGCGGAACAAGAAGCGCGGCAGGACGCGATTAGCTTTGAGGCCCAGGCGCGACAAGACGCGATTCAGGCGGAGGTTCAAGACCGCTTGGCGGCGGTTGCTGCCGAGCGCGATGCGCGTGTGGCGGCGTTGCAAGCAGAACAGGGCGCGCGTGCGGCGGCAATCACG
>Ga0114902_1000935_pt1 | contig 13658 bp, 8 predicted proteins | sample MalvireepMed_s12_FD_87291 | JGI IMG/M metagenome (GOLD analysis project Ga0114902, IMG submission 87291) | Marine viral communities from the Global Malaspina Expedition - Malaspina viral metaG DeepMed_s12 | ecosystem: Environmental > Aquatic > Marine > Oceanic | place: Mediterranean Sea... | reverse complement strand
AGCATAGGCCAGCGGCTAGCGTGAGCACCCGCGAGAGCCAGGCTTCGTAGGTGCCTTCTACAAAGTCTGGGAAGTGCTGGGGGAACTGCATGGGCAGCGCGTCGAACACGGTGAAGTAGAGCTTTACGCCTTGGGCACGCATGGCTTGAAAGCGTTGGTGTGTTGCAGCGAGTACGGGGGGCGACCACTCCAGTGAAAGGTAGATATCGCCTTTGCGGGGGGTCAGCGGCTCGTCTTCCCCTAGTATGGGGGCTAGCCCTAGACGTTCTGCGGCGTAGGCGCGGGCGTAGTGTAGCTCACCGTTCAGGCATCTAATCAGTTCTACCCGGTAGCCTTCCGGCGGGGTGTATAAAAAGATCTCGCATAGGTTGCGGGTAACCCGCTCAATCCCGGTGCGTAAATCGTGGTTGGCAATATTGGAAACGTCGACCAGCAGCCTGGGGCCATGCACGGGGGGCTGGGCCACATCTACCGCTTCACTGAGTGCGGCGAGGTCTGCCGGGATATCCAGCACTAACCCTTCTTGCTTGTGCAGGGTGGTTAAGTCGTCTAGGAAGGTGTGGTAGCGCCCAAGGCGGCTGCGCTGGCTGAGCTCTTCAATGGCGGTGGCGTAGGCGTTACCCACCGTCTCGGGGCTGTGCGATTCGCGAACGTAGCGCTGCCCTGCTTGGGCGAGCGCTTCCCGGCGCGAGGTATCTTGGTAGAGTGTTTCCAGCGCTTGCCGTAAGGCCGTCACATCTATATCGTCGGGTGTTAGGTGGGCTACGTGCTCGGGTAACTCTGCGACCGAGCCGTGGGCGTTGGCGATCATCGGTAGTCCGGCAGCCAGGCAGTCAAACACGGCGGCTGACGTTTCTCCGCGGGAGTTGGTGCGCAGTTGTACCCCTACATCGGCGGCTTGTAGGTAGTGGCGGTAGGTGTCGGCACTGGCGTACCCGGTTACCTTTACCGTGGCTGCCTGGGTGTATTTTTTGAGCCATTTTTCTATGCGGCGCTGGTACGCTGCGTGGCCGTACCCTCCCACCATGACCAGCTGCACGTTGCGCTGGCTGGCCAGCTGGCTGCTGCTGAAGGCTTCCAGCAGTGCGTGAATACATTTGTTCGGCGTAATCAGCCCGAAAGTGCAAATCACAAAGGCGTCTTCGCTAATGGCGAGACGTTGCCGTGCTTGGCGGCGCTGTGCGGCTGGGTCTGCTTGCGTTTCTGGGGCTAACCGTAAAAAGGGTACATGGCGCCAGTCATCTAGCTGATGCTCGGGGTACCACTGGCGCGCTAAGCCTAGGGCGTAGTTTGAGTGAACCAGCACCCCGGTGGCGCGTGAAATGACGGGGTGATTCAGCGGGTAGTGTTGCAGTGTTTTTACGATGCCCGCGTGGCTTAGGTCTTGGTTCCATTCAGCCACGGCCCCGTAGCCGTGCGCCATGTAGAGTACGTGCCCAAAGTCTTGCTGCTGATCGGCGATATATTTAATGGCATCGCCGCTGAAAAAGTCGTGCAGCACCACGCAGCCGGGGTGTTTATCCAGCATGTTGAGCATGTGGGTGTGGTGCTGGGAGTTGCCCCAGTGGTAAAGCACGCGGTCGAAACTATCCCCATAACGCATAAACCATTGACTGTCGCGAATGGCAAAGCGTTGGGCAAGGCTGGGTGGCTCAACCGTCTCCTGTTCAACAATCAGGGTGATGGTGTAGTACGGGGCAAGGGCTTCGAGCAGTTCTGCGCTGTAGTCTGCGATGCCGGTTTGCAGCGGCGGCAGCGGCGATACAAAGGCAAGGCGTGGCTTGCCGGCCTTCACCTCTATCACCTCTACTCCCTGGGCTTGGGCGGCTGCATCGGCGTCGAGGCTGGTCAACCACGCTAGCACCGCTGTTTGCGCGGCCTCTGCGCTTTGGCTTTCGGGGTCTAGGGTTAGGCTGGAAAAGTGCGTCAGTGGCTGTTGCCCATCCGTAAACACCCCCAGGGTTTGCGCGTCTTGAGGGGCAAAGCGCAGCACGGCATCCGGTTTTATGGGCTCTAGGGCGTAGTCGCCTACTCGCGCTACCAGTCGATTTTTAATTTGCTGTTGAATGGTGCTGGTGTCTAACGCCGATGCGCTTGATGCCTGGGCGCTACTTAGCGGGTAAGGCGTGACGTAGATGTGGGTGTCTGCCACATACTGGCTGAGGCGTTGGCGCACTGTGGATGTGGCGTTGCCCTGCCCTTTTTCGTCATCCAGCAGGTGGACGGCGATCTCTACCTGGGGTAATTGGCGTTGGATGCTCTCAATCACGCCAATAGCCGGTGTTAGGTAGCGCGAAGGGTGGCTACCTAGTTCTAGTACCAAGCGCATTATTGATCTCCCTCCTGGCCTTTTTCCTGGTTACTGCCAAGACGGTTTGCTATATCGCGGGAAATGCGGGTGCGCTGTTCGCTCTGGTAGTGGGGAGCGGGGGTCGCTGCGTGACTGCCTGCTGGAGTTCCTTGCAGTGTATCTTTTAAGCGGCGCAGCTTGGGAATACGGTCAAGAGCTTTGTGCGCCAATGCGCGCAGAACGGGTATTCGGATCGCGATTTTAACCGCAAGACGCAGCGCTTTGATCACTGCCCGCTTGGCTTTTGCGGGCGCGTTTTGAATCATGCTTCTTGATCTGCGCAGTGGTTCGGTTATGCGCCACGAGAAGCTCGCATGGGTAGCGAGTAGCTGGTGGTAGATGTCGTTGGCTTGCAGCTCTAGCTTATGAAACTGGCTCTGGGCATCGTGCAGCCTGGATTGCGTTTCGTGTAGCTCTTGCCGAGTTGCTTGGTAGTGCTTTTCAAGCATTTCGACACGCTGGTGCTCTTCCTGAAGCTTTTGCGTTAAGTGTGCTTCCAGGGCGTTTTTTTGCTCGCTTAGGGCGTGGTTGGCGTGCTGGAGTTGCTCCCACTCTTGCTGCAGTTGCTCAAGCTCTTGGTTAATTTGCTGCAGCGGCATCTCTAGGTCGTTGCGCTTGAGCTGGCCTAGCAGGGCTGCTTGTTGCTCTGTTGCCTGCTTTTGCGCAATCAACCCGTAATCCGGGTGAGCGCTTAACGACCATGCGACCCTGGATAGCGGGGAACTGCCGGCTTCTGGCTTTTCCGGGCCATTGAGTTTGAGAATGCGGTTTTCAGCAAAACCGGCTTCTTCACCCAGGAATTGCAGCAGCAGCGGCGGTATGGGGTGCCGGTGGGTGGGGTCCATGTAGAAGGTCCACAACCCAACGTTGAGGTTTTCAGGGTTGGGAGTTTCTAGAATCAACAGCCCGCCGGGTTTGAGCACGCGGTGGGCTTCTTTCATTAGGCCCATGAGGGTGTCGAACGGTAGGTGTTCGGCAATGTGAAACCCAGAGACGAGCGCGACGCTTTCGCTCTCGAAGGTGGCTAGCTTTTCAAAGGCATCGGCGCATTCGGCGTTCAGGCCTTTGGCATGGCAGCTGGCGACCATATCGGCGTTGGTGTCGATGCCTAATACTTCAAAGCCTTGTGACTGCATGAGTTCCAGCCACTCGCCCCGGCCGCAGCCTACGTCAATTGCCAGCCCGTTGGGATAAAGGGCTTGCACCTGTGCAGTTGTGGGCAGGTAGGCACTTAGGCGCTGCTTTATCTCTTCGGGGGCGCCACGAAAGCGCTCTTCAAATCTTAGGTAAAAGTCGTCTTGCATGGCTATGTCCTTAACGCATGAAGCGGCGGCCAGCGGGCCGGTCATTATAAAGTATGGCGCTGGGCGGTAATCGTTGTGGGTAAATGGCATACCCCAATGAAATAGGGGTGTCGTTCGTTCACCACGTCAAATACCACGGCGTGATCCCACCAGTGGTAGTTGGCACTCACGTGACTGTCATCCGCGTGCACAGATAGGGAAATAGAGTAGCTACCGGGGCCCAGTTTGACGGGGAATTTTACCGTGTAGTCGATTAATTCGCCCTGGCGCGCATCGTTGATCACTTGTTCTTGGTGCCAAGTGTTGGTGCCGTAGACGTGTTGGCCTAACCTATCCTTGATTAAGTAGCCAAATACTAAGCTGGGGAGCGCGGTGTTTACGGTGACGCGGGCACGTAGCTCTACCTCTTCATCCACTCGTACATACTCGATAGGCTGCTCTTGCTGGTTATAGAGGCCTACTTCGCTGATGCGGGCTTCTCCCGTGCCGGAAATGGTCTGTGATTTCCCTTCTTCGGTGGTGCGCACTTCTACTTTGCTGTTCTCTTTTTCAGCAATGAGTGCGTTGTAGTAATCCATCACGTCGCCTGGGGGGCCATCTTTGATAATCGCGCCTTTTTCCAGCAGCACGGCGCGGTCACATAGCCCTTGCACCAGGCTGGGGTCGTGGGATACCAGCAATAGCGATGTGCCTTGGGCTTGAAATTCGCGGATACGGTCGTAGCTCTTGTGCTGGAAGTAGCTGTCGCCCACCGAGAGCGCCTCATCCACAATCAATATATCCGGCCTTTCTGCCGTGGCAACGGCGAAGGCAACGCGCATCTGCATACCGCTTGAGTAGGTGCGCACGGGCTTATCGAAGTAGTCGCCAATTTCTGCAAAGGCTTCTACTCGGGGCATCATGGCGTCTATTTGCTCGGCATCAAAGCCCATTAAGCTGGCGGTGTAGCGGGCATTATGCCGCCCTGAAAATTCGGGGTTAAAGCCCATACCCAGCTCAAGGATCGCGGCTATACGCCCGCGTGTGTCGATTTGGCCGTGAGTGGCTGCCAGCGTGCCCGTAATCATTTTGAGCAGAGTGCTTTTACCGGCTCCGTTCTGGCCGACAATACCTAGCGCTTCGCCGGGGCGAACGGTGAAATTGATATGCCGTAGTATCCAGGTTTGCTGGCTGGGTTTCACCGGTAAAAACCAGCTGGCAACGCGATGCCATTCTGAGCGGTAGCGGCTGTAGGCTTTACCTACATCGCGGATTTCCATTAGGTAACTTGAGTCCATTTTTGCACCATTGGCTTAACGAGCAGATGTCTTCGGGGTATATACGTTTGCGACACCTGCCGTTTTATAGGGCATCCGTCATTTCAGGCGAGGCTTTGCGAAATAGCAATAATCCAGCAACCAGCAAGCACAGGGCTAGCAACACGGCGGGCAGAAGTGAGACAACATCAGGTGACTGCCCGTATACCAGTATGTTTTGGTAAGCATTCACTATGGGGAAGAGCGGGTTGTACTCTAGCAGGTAGCGGTACTCGTCTGGGACGATCACCAGCGGGTAGACAATGGGGGTTAGCCAAAACCAGAACTGCAATACAATGGTGACGAACTGGCCAACATCGCGGATAAAGACGTTCAGCACGCCGAGGATTAGCCCAAAGCCTAACGCTAGCGATGCGGTTAGCAGCATCATGGGGAGAATCCAGAGCAGCTCGCTCCCTCCGGTGTGGCCTAGCACGGCAAATACGCCCAAAATAGCTACCAATAGGATGGCATTGTTGATCATGCCAGTGCCCATCACGATAATGGGGAGCGCTATGCGGGGAAAGCGCATTTTTTTAATCAGGTTGGCGTTATCAATAAACAGCGTTAATGTGCGGGTTAAAAGCTCGAAGAACAGCGTCCAGGCAAGAAAGCCTGCGGAAAGGTAAATGGCGTAGGCGTATTGGTTTTCAATGCCGGGGAGCCGTGCGGCTAGTATTTCCGAAAGGATGAGTGCGTAGACCAGCACCATGGCCAGCGGTTGGGCAACCATCCATATAAAGCCGAAGCGGCTTCTGGCAAAGCGGTTGGCAAAGTCGTTACGTATTGAATCAATAATAAACTGGCGATAAGACCAGATTCCTCGTAGCAAGCCGAGCATGTGCTCTCCTTTTCCTTAAGAACTTGTAACGGTGCTTTATCGCTCAGCACGCGACATGCGCATTGGGCGTTTAAACAGGCAGTTTGCGTGTGCTGCCAGCCGATGGCAGTTCCGCGCGCATGATACGCGATAGGCTACGTGCCCACCACCCTGGTGGGATATGCTTGGTTGGTCATGCAGCTGCCTTTATACGACAAGAGGGCCGGGCTTGAAGTCCCTGCTTGTGATAGTCTGACAGATTATTGCATTTTAATGATCAGGCCTTTTCATGAAGCTGCTGACCGACCTGGATTGCCTTGCCCCTCCCTTGACCGGCATTGGCCACTATACTCGCGAGCTAATGCAACGCTTAATCATCGACCACGCGGTTCATGAGGTGTCGGCGATGTTTCATGGCCGTTTTGTAGGTCGTGACACTGTTGAACAGTTGCTGATGAACAGTGACGAGCCCTCCTCTGCTGCTTCGAATGACCTGTTTACGCGAATGAAACCAATGGTGCGTCAACTACCGTTGGCGCGCTGGGCGTGGCAGCGCCTTAAGGCGCATCAGTTCCAATCCTTTAGCCGCCAGCAGGCCCATGATGTCTATTGGGAACCTAACTTTATCTTAAAGCCTGCTCAGTGCCCTTCCGTGGTCACTGTCTATGATCTTTCCCCTCTGGCACTGCCTGAGTTGCACCCTAAATCACGTATTGTGCTGCTCAAACGAGCCTTAACCACGTCGGTCCAGCGTGCTGATCGTGTGGTGACGATTTCTCAGTTTACTGCGAGCGCTTTACAAGAGCATTTGGGGGTGCCGGAGACGAAGATCCGTATTGTGCCGCCCGCTGCCGGTGCAGCTTTTCAGCCTTATGATGAGGCTACCAAGCTATCTATCCGCCAGCGTTATTCGCTGCCTGACCACTTTATTCTTTCCGTGGGTACGCTTGAGCCGCGCAAAAATCTTTCGCGCTTATTGAGCGCGTATGAGCGCTTGCCTGACGCGCTACGCCAAGCGTGGCCATTGGTATGCGTGGGTGCCAAGGGCTGGAACGACGCGACGCTTTCAGCGGATATAAAGCGGCTTGAAGCGCGTGGTGAATTAATACGGTTAGGTTATGTGCCACAAAAGGATTTGCCATGCTTAACCGCAGCAGCCGGATTGATGGCTTATATGTCGTTTTATGAGGGCTTTGGGATGCCGGTGGTGGAGGGTTTGGCGTGCGGGGTGCCGGTGATGACTAGCCGTAATACGGTTATGGAGGAAGTTGCCGAGCAGTGCGCCTTCTATGCGGACCCTTTAGATGTCGAGAGCATGACTGCCACCCTTGGCAGGGCGTTAACCGATGAGGCGCAGCGTGCTCAGTTTAGCCGCCTTGGCCCTCAGCAAGCGGCAAAATTCGATTGGCAAAGCTCAGCCAAGGTGTTGCATCAGACCCTGACAGAACTTTGCCCATAACCGGCTGGTTTATTGGCTATCGACGAGTGAGACAGTGGATTCTTGCGCGCTTTTATTTGCCATCTGTTGCTGCACAAAGCGCTCTATTGCTTGACGAAAGTTGGCACTCGCAAAACGCACGGCATTACGGCGACAAACCGCAGGCGAAAAGGGTTGCTCGCCCTCTCCTACGTTTGCCGTTGCGGTTTGCTGGTCTTCAAACTGTGTAAGTGTTTCTAGTAACGCCTCTACGCTTTGTGAGCGTACAAATAGGCCGCTGGCACTTTCGTTAATGGTTTCTCGCATCCCCCCTACTCCGTAGCCAATAACGGGGGCTCCGGCGGCTTGAGCTTCTACGGGTAAGATGCCGAAATCTTCTTCTGCCATAAATACGAAGGCGCGAGTACGTTCCAGGTGGTCGATGAGCACGCTATCCGGCTGGTAGCCCATCAAGGTGACATTGGGGCCTGCCTTGGCTTTTAGGGCTTGATAATCGGGCCCATCGCCTATCACTACTAGTTGCCGTTCGGGGGTGCGGTTAAAGGCTTCGATCACTAGATCTATACGCTTGTAAGGCACCATGCGTGAGGCGGTGAGGTAGAAGGCTTCCCTTGGGCGGTCATTGCGAAACTTTTCTACATCTACCGGTGGGTAAATAACACTGGACTCTCGCCGGTAAAATGTTTCTATACGGCGTTTGATGTAGTGGGAGATGGCGACGAAGTGATCGACACGTTGTGCGCTGATGTAGTCCCACTGGCGCAGGCGGTGCAATTGCCAGCGCATAATGCCACTTATCAGCCCTTTTTCGTTACCTGACTGACGCAGGTATTGATGCTGCATATCCCATGCATAGCGCATGGGGCTGTAGCAGTAACATACGTGTAGCGAGCCTGGGTCGGAAATCACTCCTTTGGCAACTGCATGGCTGCTGGAGAGTATTAAATCGAACCCTTTGAGGTCGAACTGTTCAACAGCTAGTGGCATTAGCGGTAGGTAGCGCCGGTAGTGCTTACGCGCCCCCGGCAGCCGCTGAATAAAGCTGGTGTGTATTTTCCGCCCTGCGAGCGATGGAATCGCTTCAACCGGCAGGAAGTTAACAGTGGTAAAAATTTCCGCTTGGGGATAACAGGCAAGCAACTCGGCCAGTGCTTTTTCTGCACCGGCCCAGGTGGTCAGCCAGTCGTGAACGATGGCGACTTTCATGAAACTACCTGTCTCCTATTCACGACCATATTCGTCGTTATATCGAACAATATCGTCTTCGCCTAGATAGGAGCCAGTTTGCACTTCAATCAGGTGCAGCGGTATAACGCCGGGATTTTCTAACCGGTGTACCGTGCCCAACGGTATGTAGGTGGACTGGTCTTCCGACAGCAAGAAGCTTTTTAGCTTGCTGAGATCACCATGCCCTTCGCCCTGGGTCACCTTAGCAGTCCCTTTTACCACCACCCAGTGTTCTGCTCGGTGATGGTGCATTTGGAGGGAAAGCTTGGCACCGGGCTTAACGACAATCTCTTTTACCTGAAAGCTGTCGGTTAGCACCATGGTGCGGTAGTTGCCCCAGGGGCGATACACACGTTGGTGCGACTGGGACTCTTTGCGCCCTGCAGCTTTAAGGGCATTCACAATCAGCTTGGTGTCTTGGGCTTGGTGACGGTCGGCTACCAGTACAGCGTCGTCGGTTTCCACAATAACCAAGTTGTTGACACCAACGGCGGCCACTAGGCGCGATTCGCTGTGGATCAGGCTATTGTGGGTATCGTGAAGCATGACATCGCCATGAAGGGCGTTGCCGTTTTCTTTATCTTCGCTGGATTTTAAGGCATGCAAGGCATCCCAAGCGCCAATATCGCTCCAGCCGGGATTCATGGGCACAACGGCTGCTTGCTGAGTATGCTCCATTACCGCGTAGTCAATGGACTCGCTGCGGCATTGTGAAAAAATCGCTTGGTCGACTCGTAAAAAATCGAGGTCTTCACTGCGGGCTTCAAAGGCACGCTCACACACTTCTAGAATGTCTGGGGCGTACTGCGCCAGCGCTGCTAGGTAGTCGCTTGCTTTAAACAGGAAAATGCCGCTGTTCCACAGGTAGTCGCCGCTTTCTAAGTACTGCTGGGCGCGGGCTAGGTCAGGCTTTTCGACGAAGGCTTCAACCGCGTAGCCTTCTTCCAGTGGGTTACCGCGCTTGATGTAACCGTAGCCTGTTTGCGGTGCGCTGGGGGTAATACCAAACGTCACTAACTTGCCATTTTCCGCTAAGCTGCACCCCTTTGCGACTGCGTCGGCAAAGGCTTGTTCGTCTTTAATGACGTGGTCGGCAGGCATTACGAGCATTTCTGCATCGTCACTGTGTTGCCGTGCAGCTAATGCGGCTAACGCTAGCGCCGGTGCGGTATTGCGGCCACACGGCTCCAGAATTATTTGCGTATTATTGAGGCCAATTTGGTGCATCTGTTCAGCAACGAGAAAACGATGCTCCTCGTTACACACCACCAAGGGGGCGCCTGCGCTTTCAACATTTTTGAGGCGTTCAGCGGCTTCTTGCAGCAAGCTGCGATCATCCTTGTGCAGGTTTAAAAACTGCTTGGGATAGTGTTCCCGCGAGACGGGCCATAGTCGTGAGCCTGAACCACCGGATAGGATAACGGGAAAAATCATACTTCCTCCTTGAAAACTTATCTGTCGTAACAAGCCGTCGCAGGCATTCGTCATAGGGCGTTATTTAAGGCTGGGTGTTGATAAACCCACGCGTGAGCGTCATCGCTAAAATTTTCAAATCAAACCCTAGTGACCAGCGCTCTATATAATACAGGTCGTACTCGACGCGCTTTTGCATCAGTTTTACGTCGTTGGTGATACCGCGCAGTCCATTTACCTGTGCCCACCCTGTCATGCCAGGCTTCACTCGGTGCCGCTGCATATAGATATCAATGCGGTCTTTGTAGTGGTCGTTGTGGTCCATGGCGTGTGGCCTTGGCCCCACCAGCGACATGCGGCCTTGTAGGACGTTATAAAGCTGAGGAAGTTCATCCAGGCTGGTACGTCGTAAAATGCTTCCCAGGCGGGTAATGCGCTGGTCGGCGTAGGTCGCTTGCTGGGTTCCGCCGCTATCATGCGGTTTCATTGTGCGAAATTTGTAGATTTTAAAACACTTGCCATCCAGGCCGTGTCGCTCTTGTTTGAATAGCACCGGGCCACCCATCTTCCATTTTATGATGGCGGCGATCACTAACATGACAGGCAAAAAGATGATAAAGAGCACTAGGCCTAGCAGGCGATCTTCTAGTGCTTTGACTAATCTCATTGGTCCGTTAAGGGGGGTGTAGTTAAGCTCTAAGGAGTAAAGGCCTGCTACTTGGGCAATGCGGTGGTTCAGCAGCCGGATATCAGGCAGGTCGGGGAAAAAACGGATGGTGGTTGGTATGCCTGCAAATAGGCTCATTAACTGACGAACACGGTCACCTTCAACGAGGGGGTAACCTAGCCATATTTCATCAAAGGAGCGCTGAAATACATTGTCGTTGGTAAACGACTCCATATTGCTGATGAACGATTTATCACCGGTATCAATATGGTGACCGACGATCAAATAACCGGCTTGAGGTTGCTCAATCACGCGTTTTTCAAGTAGCGCAATATTTTCAGGAATCCCTACCACTAATACGCGCTTGAGGTTTCTGCCCGAGGAACGAACGTGACGAAGGTAGCCGTATAGCGCGGTGCGGACGGCGCTGCCAATAAATAGTACGGTGAGCGCTGCGATGCCCATCCAAAGGCGGGAGAAGCTGTGGGTTGTTTGGGTGGCAACCAGTAAGAGACTGATAAGCCCTATGGCGGCTATCCAGCTAAGCGCATAGGTGCCCAGCATGGTGTAGAGGCTGCGCCCACGCCAGGGTTGGTACAACCCCATTAGCTCCCCAACTGCGGGGAGCAGTAAGCTGCCAATAATGATGAGAAATAAGTAGTCATCGCTAATAACGGTAATATTTGGCATTAGCCAAAGAATAACCAGCGCGGCAATCATGGCGATGGCTGCATCGAAGCAGCGCATTGCTCGCCTTAACCATTCGCTGCCTTGGCTTGCTTTTATAACGGCCATAGTGGGTAGTTACCGGGTAACCTGAGTGGACGTCGATATCGACGCGAGCAGCGTCATGATCCGCTCCAGGTCCTGGCTTTCGAGGCTTCCCACTGCGCTGTTTAGGGCTAGCATATCTAATGCATAGTTGCCGACGGTGTCGACGTACTGGATACGCTGGTCGTAGAGGCTTGCCCTTGCATCCAGCACATCTACAAGATCACGCAGCCCTAGTTGCTCGCCGCGCTCTGCGGCTTCCAAAAACAGCTGGCTTGACTCTATGGCTTGGTTGAGTGCCTGTAGACGACGCTCTCCCCCGTTCAAGGCGCGGAAGCGCTGGCGCACCTCTTGAATGGCGAGATTCCGTTCGTTATCCACCGCAGCTAGACCTGCTTCGATACGTTTTTCACCTTGCCGCACACTGGCGTTGGTGTAGCCGCCGCGATAAATCGGCACGCTTAATTCGACGCTGGCGCGGTAGTCCTCGCTTTCACGATACACGTCATCACTAACGCGATCCGAGTAGCTGAGATTTAGATTTAACTCTGGGTAGTAGCCCGAACGCCTAACGCTGGTATCGGCTTGCGTTACTTTTTGCTGTTCGGTTGCCAATAACACATTTAAGTTTTGGTTGGTTTGAGCAATCCAGGACTCTGGGTCATCTAGCTCGCTATCTAGCGTTACCGTAGAGAGCTGCCCCGGAGCAGAGCGCTGAAAGCTAGGCATTACCCCTGTTAGACGCTCTAATTCGCTAAGCGCATTATCTAACTCATTTTCTGCTTCAACGGCATCTGCCACGGCTTGGTCATAGCGTGACTGGGCTTCTAGCAGGTCTACGCGATTGCCGACTCCAAGATCAAACGCTCGACTGGCTTGGCGTACTTGCAGATCTAAGGAGTCTTGCTGTGCTTCTAGCAAGCCTAGCCGCTGGGCCGCTAGGTAAGCTTTGATGTAGGCTTCACTCACCTGCATAGCAAGCTCTTGCTCAACCACTGCAAGTTCGAGTTCAGCCGCGCTGACCTGGGCTCCTGCCACATCCATTTTACGCCAGCGCTCTAGGCTGAATAGCGGTTGCTGCAGCTGAACTTGGTAGTAGGTTTCATCTATTTCACCCGGCCTAGTTGCAGGTTGGCCTAAGTCTTCGTCACCTACTGTTTGTAAATTCGTAGAGTCTTGCCATAGATAGCCACCCGATGCGGTGACTTGCGGCAATAACTGCGAGCGTGCCATGGGCACTTCTTCGCGGGTTGCGTCTAGCTCGTAACGCTGGCGTGTTAAGTCTGAATCATGGCGAAGCGCACGCGCAAACAGGTCAGACAGTGACGGTAATGTCTGTGTGGCTGACTCTGTTGCGGCCAGCGTCTGTAGCTCTGTTAGCGCTTGCTCATCTGCGGGTATATCGCTTTGTGCTTGAGCCAGCATGGGCTGGCTCAACAGCGCAACAGATAGTGCTAGGGCGCTTAGGGCAAAGTATGGCGTCCGTGTCATTAATCCTCCCGGATAGCGCGAGCCAGCATATCGTTAATGGGCTTGGCAATGTAGCTGGCAAAGGTGCGTTCACCTGTGCGAATCATCACCTCGGCAGGCATGCCCGATAGCAGCTGCATGTGTTCGTTCATTTGCGTGTAGCCTTCTTCGGTGACTCGCACGCGGGCCCGGTAGTACTGCTCGCCGGTAGCTTCATCTTCAAAACTGTCGGCGCTGACGTGGATCACTTCGCCATCAATCACATCGGTCAGGCGCTGGTTGAACGCGCTGAAGCGGATCTCAGCAAACTGGCCGATGTAGATGTTGTCGATATCGCGGGTGGGAATGCGGGCTTCCACCACGAAGCCGTCGTTAGAGGGCACCACATCCATAATGGTATCGCCACCACGAATCACTGCTCCCACGGTGTGTACCTGACGGCCCACTACAGTGCCGGATACCGGGGCGGTAATTACGGTGCGCTCTACTTGATCGCTTAGCGAAATGATCTGCTCTTCGGCTTGGGCAATTTGCGCCTGAGCTTCGCGCAGCTGTTCGCCGACTTCTTTCTGGAACTCTTGCTGCTGAATCTCTTTCTGCATGCGGTTTTCGCTGATTTGCGAACGCAACTGGGCGATGTTTGCGCGGAATTCGGCATTGTCGCCTTCGTACTGTAGCACTTGGCGCTCTAGCTCGCGCAGGCGCTGATTGTCGCCTAGGCCTTCACGATAGAGCGAGCGAAAGTCTTCTGCTTCTGAGCGCAGCGAGGAGATACGCTGGGTATTCACCGAAATACGCTGCTCTAGCCCTTCAATTTGCTCCTGCATCTGGATGATCTGTTCATCCAGAGATTCCAGTGTGCTGATCAGCGATTGGCGGCGCGCCGTGAACAGGCTTTGCTGT
>Ga0114902_1000915_pt1 | contig 13932 bp, 31 predicted proteins | sample MalvireepMed_s12_FD_87291 | JGI IMG/M metagenome (GOLD analysis project Ga0114902, IMG submission 87291) | Marine viral communities from the Global Malaspina Expedition - Malaspina viral metaG DeepMed_s12 | ecosystem: Environmental > Aquatic > Marine > Oceanic | place: Mediterranean Sea... | reverse complement strand
GACCTCCTGCGGGCAGAGAAGAAGAAGTTGGGCGATCAGGTAGGTGTGATACGTCAGCAGTTGCGCGACAACCGGCAGCCGATAGACATCGCGGATGTGAAACGGGAAATATTTGGTGACATGGGCGAGGAGGGTCTGATCTCTGAGTTCGGGGGTCAGGTCAAGAAGACGGAACCGGGTCGAGAGATGACGTTGTCCGATCCTATTGACGATCCCTTACAGACGCGACAGGTCAAAGTTCCTGATGAACTGGACTTTTCAGAGTCTTCTATCACCGCCGCAACGAGCAACGTGGAGTCTGCACGCAACGCTGCTCAGTCGGCCTTGCAGCGGCTCTTCAAGTCGCCTGACGTGGTGGATGCCAACGACTTGGATTTGATGAAGAAGGCCTTACAAGATTTCACCCTTACATCCTCTAAGGAGGCTCCTGCCTTGGTGCATAAAGCCTCCAGCGTCTTGCGAAAGAAGCTCTATGATGAAGTGCCTGGGTATGCCAAGGCCTTCAGTGATTATGACGAGCTTTCGAGCTTCTTAGAGGATATGAAGCGCCGCACCAACCTGAATATTGACGAGCCTTTCACTCAATCGGCTAATGCCGCTTTCCGCACTGCGTTAACCGAGGATAAGGATACAGCCTTGCGAGCGGTTCAGGCGCTGGAGGAACGTTTTGGCACTAAGAAGTTGCCTATCCGTGCTGAGATAGCAGGGCAGGCCTTGTCGCGCGATGTGCCATCTGGAATAGTCGGTCGTTCAGCTCTAATAGGGGCAGTAGGGCTTCTGGGTACTGTTGGCGGAGCCTTCCTTCATCCAGCCCTCTTTTTATCGATTGCAGGTTTGCCGGCCTTTTTCCCAGCGCATGTAGGCAGGCAGATGGCGCGACTAGGTGCCGGCGCTAGGATGGCAAAAGAAACAGTTGAGACTTTAGATGGTATGCTCAAGTTTGCTGGCGCTAACAAGATCCCTATATCAGAAACCATGACGATAGCCCAGTTGGTGGAACGTATCACTAACGACGAGCAGAAGCCTTCTTCGTTACTCGGCAAGATAGGCGGTCCGATACCAGGACAGACGGTAGCACTGGAGAACAGGAAACTCAACGAACCGGGACTACACCTGGGGAATCCTTTTGGCACAAGCCGCTGAAGCACTACAGTTAGGGCCATGGCCTGGGGGCGTACGCTACGACATCCCCGTAGAAGAGGTCGCGGCCCATGAACTCAGCAGCATGGAGAATGTCCGTATCGGTACCGGCGGTCAGGCCGAGTCTCGTATGGGGACGCTGTCCTATGAGTCTGTCGCTGCTATCGCGGGTACCCCGACACTGACTATGGCCGCAGAGTATATGGTGGACGCTACCACCACACAGGTGGTCATCGTCGCCGGTGCTGTCATCTACTACTACAACAGCGGATGGACGGACATCACAGGGACGGTGACGGCTACCGCTGGTGATGACAATACGTGGGAATGGATCAACGCCAACGGGACGCTGGTAGCTACCAACGGCGTAGACACCAACGCCTTCAAATACACCGGGACAGGTAATGCCTCAGACTTGGATGACGATGCGAGGTTTACTAAGGGCAAGCACATAGAGTGGTTCGACAACAGGGCGTGGATAGGGAATGTCAACGGCGCCACCAACCAGGTGTGGTATTCCGATACGGCAGACATAGAGACGTGGGGGGATACGTCCTTCTTCAACTTCGACGGTATCATCCAAGGCCTTAGGGCCGCACAGAACTATATCTCAGTCCATACTACGACTGGTATCTATGTCCTTAGACCTACGGGGAATGCGAGTCTCCCCTACTCCTCCCAGAAGCTGACGTCAGAGGCTGGGTTGGATGGTAGATCTATCGTGGCCATACCGGGGGACAAGCAGTATATGGTTCGTAGGGATGGCATCTACTCCTGGTGGGGTAACGCGGAACTGACGAAGGTCTCTGATCAACTGGATGGTGGTTACTGGCCCAACCTCAACAAGGCAAGACTCCATAAGTCCCATGCTACCTACTACCCCCAGGAGAATGAGATATGGTTCTTCCTCCCCCATGGTGCCGCTCAGACGAATATGAACCACGTCATGGTCTTCAACATTCTCAGTGAGACATGGTATGGTCCCTATAAGGGGTGGGAGCGTAACTGCTCGACGCTGATAGATGACGTCGTCCATGCGGGAGACTTCGGTGGGTTCCTGTGGGATCATGACGAGGGGGACGATGATAACGGCACGGCCATAGCGGCGACCTTTCAGACGGGCGCTCCTGCGGCTATAGCCCCTGACGTGAGGACCAGGTTCCTCAACGCTAGACACTACTACGATGCTAAGGGTAGCTATACGATAGAGATCTCCCAGCAGTCCGCTGACTTAGTAGGTACATCCGCTAACCTGCCCCTTAAGGGTACAGGTTTCACGCTAGACGAAGACCTGTTGGATAACGGCATCACCCTCTCAGAGATACGCCAGGAGTCAGCAGGTACCAAGCTGTCGGGCTACGCGCCTCAGTGTTCCCTCCAGTATACGATGAACGCCGCAGACCAGAGTTTTATCATCCGCAAGGCGATCTTGAGACACCGCCCTGTGGGCCGCTTTAACAAACCTAATCCGGTCTAAAAACTATGGCACTGACAAGAAACAAGACGTGGGGTACCAAAGAGCAGTTGACCTCTTCGGACCTGAATACGGAACTGAATACTATGGCCAACTCCGGTGGTGCTGTCGCTGGGGCTGAGACGGTATCGGGACGGTGGACGTTTAGCGGTGGTGTCATCGTCAACGAGATCGTCGCCATAGATGCTGCTGCCGCAGGCGACATCAAAGTCGCTGAGGTCCGGTGGGACCCTGTCTCTGGTACCGCTACTGACGCTGACGGCTTCTACATCTCGTGGATGGCTGATGATGACGGGGGTACGGAGACAGAGTATGGACGCCAGCACCTAGAGTTGGATGATGTCTCAGCGGCCTCTGACGACTCCTCATGGCACTGGTCGGTGATGAAGGCTGGTACTCTCACTGATGTCTACAACCTCACGGGGAATACCGCTACCTACTCCACTCAGTTGACTGTCGGTGTAGACGATACGGGCTATGATGTACAGTTCTTCGGTGCTACGGCAGGGTCTCATATGCTCTGGGATGAGAGTGCGGATGACCTGAAGCTCGTAGGCGCCGCTGGCTTGACCGTGGCGGGCACTACGACGTTGGCGGGGGCTCTGGTAGTAGACGACACTACGGACTCTACATCAGGCACTACAGGGTCTATACAGACAGATGGAGGGATAGGGGCTGTCAAGGACATCTTCACCGATGCTACCCTCAATGCGGCGGGTGACACCGCTGCGGGTGACAACGCCGCTATGGGATACACGGCTACGGAAGGGCTGGTGCTGACGGGTCAGGGATCTACCAATGACATTACCCTGAAGAATGACGCCGACGTAGCGGTGCTTGAGGTTGCTACAGGGGCAACAACCGTCAAGATTGCGGGGGGTATAGGCGCCGCTGGTGCTACGCCAGCAGCAACCGGTATCCGCTCCAATGGCGACGTCATCGCTGTGCTTGACGGCACTAACGACTTAGGTTCAACGTCTGTCCGCTGGGCCAATGTCTACACCGACAATATTGGTGATACAGGCCAGGATCTGACTGTGCTGGCGACGACGACCAATCTGCCTTCGGGGCATGTGACCGACTACAATGGGGCTGATGTCACTGTCACCCATGCGGCCAACGTCTTGGCCATTGAGGGCGGCAACGTAGGTATAGGGACTACAGGTCCGAATGCCAAAGTTGAGATTGTAGACAATGGTATGTCGCCCACACAGGTGCTCTTGGTCGTGCAGGATGACCAAAACCCCTATGGGTTGATCGTCGCTAACGAGACCTACACGTCAGGCACCGATACCAACGGCCTGCGGGTAGCGCAGTTGAATAATGGCGATATTTCTTTTGGTTGGGGCGGTAGCACTCGCATGACGTGGAGCGTAACCGGCAGTGTCATCGTGGGTACGGCAGCGATAGCTACCAGTGCTACGGATGGCTTTCTCTACATACCGTCGATGGCCGGGGCACCCTCGGGTACGCCGACGGACAAGGCCAATCTCTCAGCCATAGTACACGACACCACCAACAACAGGTTTTACCTGTATGACCATGTTTCCAATGCGTGGCAATATGCCACTTTAACATAGAGAGATTCTGATGGCAAATATTACCATCACACCTACGACAGAGCGTGCGGCGGCGGTAGATACGTATGCTATATCCCTGGGGACTACTGCGGCCGCCCTGGCGCAGGCAAGATATGATGATGAGGCGGATCGTCTCATTGAGAATACGTACAACTCATGGTGGAATGGTTTGGATTTAGACGCGAAGAAGGCAATCTACGACGCTAACCAATAGAGGTGTCATGCTTGAGAAGACAGAGATAGAGAAGCGGATAGCGGAGTTGGAGAAGGGGTTGTCAGAGAGAGGCAACCAGGTAGTACAGTCGGACCCTCAGTGTATCGCCTTCATGAATCAGATACAGGCGTATAAGGCGGTCTTGAACCCACCCCCGGACATGGAGGTGCCCAGTGAAGTGGCTCACGAAGCTGATCCCACAGCGGAAGCGTGATCGTATCATCACAGCGGCTATCGTAGCGGCTATCACGGTGGCCTGTCTTAAGCTGGGTCTCCCGGAGGAGGTATCCTCTCAGTTCGCTGAGACGGTAGCAGAGGCTGTGGTGGAATGACATGGGTAGAGATCCGTGGAAGGAGCCTGACTATGAAGCTAAGTTTAAGCAGGCGGAGAGAGAGCGGGAACTCTGGAAGAACAAGTATGAGGATCTCGTAGGGCGTCAGGGTAAGGTCCCTCCTCCCAACAAGCGGGGGACGTTAGACGACGTAGGCAAGAAGCATGTCAAGCAGACGACGGGGCATTCAGCGGGAGCTTTGACGATAGTAGGCGTATGGTATGCGCTCCTCCAGCAGGCTAACTACTTAGGGGCGGAGGAGTTCTTCAGTAACGAGCATGTAGTCGCTGTCCATTCCTTCCTCTTCGGGGGCATGGTCGCCTGGTTTCACAAGACGTTCTCAGGAGAGAAAAAGTGAACGCTCTTAGAGTGAAAGGTTTTTTCTTAATGCCTGCAGAGAAGATGAAGGAGTTTTCGGCTAACAGCGTAGTCCAGTGGGTCGTCTATGCTCTGTTCACGGTGACGATGGCTTTGATAGGCTTCGGTGTGAAGAGTATCCAGGGGGATGTGACGGAGATAAAGACAGACGTTTCTGTGATAGAGGCTCGTCAGCTAGCGCATCTCACCAACCATCCGTCGATAGAGATCCAGGCGGACATAGCGGTCCTGGAGTCACAGGTGAGGGCCTTAGAGAGTCGTCTTGCTAAACTGGAACAATGAGTCGCAGGCGACAATGGTTCCGCTTCTTCCTCGGAGCCGGAGCCTATGTTGTGGGTGGGCAACTGCATAAGTCCAAGGCTGAAGAGGAGGCCCTCCCTCCCATTCAGCCCCTGCCAGTAGAGGCCAGACAAGACAAGGTCCTCCAAGTAGAAGCCCCTCTCCCTGAGTGGGTACCTCTACCGATCTGCTGTGACAGTCGTTGGGCTATACATATGGCCTATCAGGGCCTCCGAAATTTCTAGAACTTTTCAAAATTCTGTAAAGCCTCAGTCCTTCCCTCCGAACTCGTTTCTCTCTATATCCTCCGGTTCTACGTAGAATCCAGCATCTGACCCTACTTCTGGATCCCCCTCTATCTTGTATACGCCGGCCTTCTGGAGGAAGTAGAGCATGACCAGCAAAAGCACCAGGGCGGGTATCGTCAGGAACAGATAGATCCACTTCATAGTCAGATCCAATCTATTACGCAGGTCATGGGCTCTATCCCCACTCCATTCCTCAGATCGTCCAACGCCTTCTTGGACTGCCAGACACAGGGGAGGCTGTCTTTCGTTCCTGTGCTGAACCCTATGCCCAGACACCCTTGGACCTGGTGGACGTAGTTGGCTACGTGGATGAGACACCGTGTTCTGTCCCCTGTCTCAATGCCTACGGTACCCCCATAGAAGGCCCAGACATCGGGGTACTTGGCGGAGGAGTAGGGTATGAGGACGTAGCGTCCAGCGGGGATGCAGGAGGCGGAGGGCCTGTTGTCGAGCCACGGTCTCTCTATCCCTACGTAGGTCTGTTCAGCGATACCACCCATCCTATCGTAGAGGGTGATGTCTGAGGTTACGCCCCCTACGTGATGTGTCCTCTCTATCGTCATATGCTTCATTTCTATCTCCTTAGTCTTCATGAATGAGATGTAGTGTTGCTATGCCGAAGGCTATCAGGACGGGGATACTGGCTACACCCCACCACCCGAACTCAGAATAGACGAACCATCCTACGGCACTGAATACGGCGGTGATGATAGTGATACCGATGAGGATCCATATAGCCCTCACGATCCACAGTACAGCCTTCATCGTCTTCTCCTAAATTAGGATGAGTTAGTAGTTAGTTAGTATTCATCTTTTCCCTGTGAACAACGCTGACCAGAACGAACCCCATTCTTCTTTACCAGCTGACTTCTTGACCAGTTTCCATACGATAGCGCTGAGAGGCAGCAGGAGGGCCGTGGTGACGATACCTTCCCATAGGCTTAGTTGTGGGGTCCAGAAGACCATGACAAAGCCTGTGAGCCATCGGGGGAGGCTGTGAAGGTGCATAAGGTCGAAGTTCAGCTTCCCAGTCAGGTCACCTAAAGATATAAGGTCAAAGGTCCACCTCGTAGGATGACCGGCATTGTTCATGTATCCCCTGTCTGCCCAGAGAAGAAATAGGTTCTCTTGCCACGTCTGGTCCTGATGTCGAGCATGCTGGCTGACGGTACCGTATTCCAGTAGGAGGAGGACGAATACCGTGCGGAGGATCTCTATGAAGTCCATCAGTCCATCTCCTCTCCGTAGGTCAACTCCCATTTCCCTATTCGCAAGAGGAGGGACTTGAAGGCCAACCCGATCAAGACGCCCATGACAAAGATAATCGCTTCCATCAGTCCATCTCCTCGATACGGTCTACTATCCGATCTACGACAGGCATCACATTAACTGGAAAGAACTCCTTGATCATCTCCACGATCTTCTTCCGCTCGTCGGCTCTGGCATTGTCTGCTTCCGCCCTACAGTGGTTGTAAAGATCTCGGCAATACCCCTCATCCTCTAAATCTCGGTAAATCCCCTTATTCTCTTCCTTCAGTTCCGCTATCTTGTTCAACAGTTTATTGGCGTCATAGCCTTTCGTGTTCCGCAGCCTTGCATTCTCCTCCTGCAACCTGAAGCCTTCGGCGATGATGCGGCCCGAAGCACGGTTTTTGTTGGCGATGCGCTGCCCATTATCGCCTTCATAAAAATATGCCCCTTCTTGCTCTTCTATCTCCACCCCACCGAGTTCTTTCTTGCCATCTTCCTCTGCCTGCATTCCAGGCTGACGCTCGTCGTGCTGCTGTTGCCACTGCTGGAGGGTCTTTACTCGCTCCCACATAGGCCTATTGTCGTGACTCATATGGAGGCCCATCTGCTGCTTCAGTTCCTCGATGGCCTGCTCTACGACTGCTACCTTAGCCGATAGGATAGAGACAGCCTCTGCACTCTCCTCCTCCAACGCCTCCACGCGCTCTTTCAGTCCGCCTACGTCCCTTCGGGACTGCGGCTCCTCTCCTCCGTTCGTTGCACTCACTGCGTCTCCTCACTCCTCCGGGGCTGCGCCCCTACGTCGATCTAGGGTGACAGGTCTGGCATTTGACGTTACCGTAGGAATCGGTCCATTTCTCTGTGTGGTTGTAGGTGACACATACTGAGACTTCGGGATACTCGACTCTCTGGTCGTAGCCCATACGTATGTGTTCCGCTCTCTCACTGATCCATCTACAGACCTTCTCTGCTCCCGTCTGTGTCATCCAGCCCTTGAGGACGTAGTGATCTACTCTTAAGAGCATAGCCTCCAGGGTATCATTATAGATGGCCTTGTTGACCAAGACCTTGATCTCTTTGAGGGTTTTCTTACGTGGCTTTTTCACGTCGTCGCCTCCGGTAGTATGCCTCACGGCAGTGGGAGGAGCAGTATAGGGTCTTGCCACAGGGCTGACTTTGAATAAAGCCCTTGCTGCAATTACGACATTTCCTCTGAGGGCCTGGGGACGACAGCATGATCTCCCGTGCCTTGAGGAGGTGTTCTTTGCCCTCGAGAGACTGATATCCACCAGGGCTCCTACCTGCGGGCCCTGGTACTAGATTGTCTTGTCCCCACCCTGCTCTATCAGCCTCAAAGGCTTTCCGTAGGTCTGAAGAGATAATGCCACTGGTGAGGTTGAAGCCTGCTGCTCGTTTGAATTCAGCGGCGGGGACTCCATGGGTAGCGTTCATATGCCCCGTTAGGAATTTCCCCTTCCACTCACAGCCCTCCACGAGGCACGGCAGGATCTCTTGGTCTAAGAATTCATCATAGCCTTGTGGTAGGGCTATCGTCTGGGGATCAGCTATCCATCGGTCAAAGCGTTTAGCCATATAGGCACGATAGCAACTCTGATTGCAGTATTTCTTTTTCCATGGCTGAGAGATCTTCTCGTTGCACTCAAGACAGTATTTCGGTAGGCCGCAGAGGCTTGGATCATCTCCCCGCTCTATGGCCGCTTTCTGTGAAGCCTTTAGGGTGTTCTCTTTGCGCTGTTCTTTGTAGGCGTCTGACTTGATATAGCAACTGAGGGAGCAGTAGGTTCTGCTTGTCTTTGAAGCGAACCGCTCTCCACAGGTGGGACATGGTCCTGTATTAACGGGACGAGTGGACCTCCCCGCCGACCTACAGGAGGGAGAGCAGTAGGTTTTGTGTTGGCGTTTCTTCTGGTGGAAGTGCTGGGCGTTCGTTTGCTCGAAGAGAACTCCACAGTGCCCACACGTGGCAGAGTACTTCATAGCCTCACTATCCTGATCTTCTGAGGGTGGTTGTTCGCCTCCCATATCTTCTGTTTCAACTTGAATACCGGTGTCGCTCTATCCGGCATGAGTCTGTTGTCTCTCTTCCTCCTCTGACGGTTCGGTTTAACGTCAGTAACGACTTCTACCCATCCTGACGTTTCGGCCCCTAAGTCTATGTAGGTCTGCTTCTCCTCATAGACAAAATCGGCTATGTAAACGCCTACCTTCTCTATCTGCGTCCGGTTATCTACGTTGTCTATCTCCTTAGCCGCATGGAGTGGGTATCTGACCTGAAGTCTGAGGTTACGGATCTCACCAGCCTTCTCTCTGAGCTTCAGTTCCTGGTAGTGCTTCGCTTCTATCTTGGAGTCGAAGACGTGTCCATCTATCTCTGTCTTTATCCCTGACCCCCGACCTCTCTTCCTCCCCCCGACTCTCGCTGCGCTGGCGTCGCTCCCACGGCCTCTCCTGCGTCCTAACGGCTTAGTCTTAGCTATGAGTCCCAACTTCACCGCTCGGGGTGACGGTGTCATTGGAATGATCTCCGAGAGAGATTCTGACTCCAGTGAATACAGAAGACGGCTATCACTCCATCCCATCCGAAGAGGGTGTGGACACAGGAGTAGCCTATCATGGCTAGGAAGATCGCGAACATCAGTTGTATCCTCTGACTACCTGACATGCTCTATCAGCTCCTTCTTGACGGGTCCAGGCTCCGCTCTCAGGCCGTTGGCTACTCTCCAGGTGACCCACCGTAGGTGAGAACAGCGACCGTTGTAGGCAAAGCCCTTACAGGAGCAGTGGTCGGGATCGAGGGTTACCCGGTAGCTATGGTCTCCGGTGGAGGAAGGGACGGTGAAGGTCAGCATCAGAACGGCAATGAACCCTCGTCATCATCCTCCGTAGGTGGGGGAGGATTGTCGTTGAAGGGATCCGGGCCTACATCCGCTGCTGTGCTTTCCAGACTATGAGGCTTGATCCCCTTCCTGTTGGCCTCTATGAAGAGGGAGATACCGATAGAGCGTATGTCCTCTGGCCCGGTCTCCATGTTGATAGAGTTCTCCAGGTCATCCCCTACCCCATTAGCGATTGTCATACACTCGGTCATGAGTGTGCCCATCTCAGCCAGAGAGAGGTCTGGAGTGGATCCCTGCGCGCTTGTAGCGCCCCCAGATCGACTTGGAGCCCCACTATTACCCTCTCCTTCGGGCGCTGGCTCTTCCAAGGCCGTAGAAGCCCCCTCCTGGACCTCTACGTTGTTGATGCCGACTCTCCACCGTACGTCTTTGTGGCCCGTGCCGGGATCCTCCTTCATCACCGTCACGTTGTCGCCCTCTTTGACGTCTGTCAGCTTCTCCGCCAAGGCTCTGCTGATGGTCCCCTTGTGGGTGTCCGAGGTGCCGTTGACGTTGTTGAGGGTCAACAGCCAGGCCGCTTCTTTCTCCTCACTCTTGTACTTCTTCTTCCATACGGGCCTCACCCCGGAATAGGCGGATGTGCCTTCTACTCGGATGTTAGCGGGCCATGTGTGCCATTTCTCTTCAGCCATCGTGTGGTTCCTCCGTTAGTTCGTAGGTGTAAGGTTTGAGCCATTCTTCTACTGGTGGGTATTCTCCGAACCATATCTGACCATGGTAGAGCTTGTGTCCTAGCTCGAAATCTTTGATCAACCGTATCTCCTCTGCCGGCACCTCCTTGCCGTCCTTGAAGACCTTCAAACGAGGGATCATAAGAAGGTCGCAAAGAAGGGGACGAATACGTAGGCTATCAGATAGATGACGGCGGCTACTACTATCCATCCAGCGACTTTCTCGAATTTCTCTTCCATCAGGAATCATCCCATGCGGTTAAGATGTAGGTGATGGCCGTGACGGGTACGTAGGCCCAGAAGAGGAACCACATAAGCTCAGAGGCTCCGATATAGGTCATGATCTGATACCAGAGGTAGAAGCGTATCGGTGTCCCGGCACAGGATCCGAGCAGCAGTGCCTTGTTTTTAGCCTTCATAGTCTCACCTTCCCTCTGTAGGGATAACGCCAACTTCGGCGGTCCAAAGGACGGGGGCATTTGGGGGAGGTACAGTCCGTCTTCGGGTTAGCTCCAGGCATACAGGTACTACACATCGTCCTGATAGCCTTCGCTCGGGTGTAACCCCGGACCTCTACGGTACCCCCGGAGCCGTCATGGACCCCGTGAGTCATGTCGGAAAGGCGTGGGGCCCCGGGTCGAGGTTGACCCTTGTTATCTTCCCCAGAATCGGCGATCTCCTGCCTACGCCTCTTCCTACCCTCAGCCATCTTCTTAAGCTGTTCCTGATCCAGTTTAGCCATTATAACTGCTTCCTCTTGATACGGTCTACGATGGCGTCGATGAAGGGCTCTTCCTTAAACTCGGCCCTGACGGCCTCTATGGCCTCCTTCTTGGCTTCGTAGAACTGGGCCTTGAAGGTATTGGAAATGTTGTGGAGGCTCTCCTGTTCGCTCCTGACCCTCTCCCGAACATTCCCCTCCCAGTCTCCGAATCTATCCATGAAGATTGTGTTTGCTGCTCTGTCGATAGCGCCGGAATCTATCTTGGACTCCATGTGCTTGATCACCTCCTTCTGGAACTTCCACGTATCCTCGAAGAGGTCGCCTATCAACCATCGCTGTAGCCATCGTCTAAGCATCAGAAGCCTCCTGGGTCAGGGCGGGCCTCATGGCCTTAACGAGGTCGGCGAGAGCTTCCTCAAACATTCTATACTCCACACTGGTGAGAGGAACAGGGATTCGAAGAACGGCCCTGCGGTATTGGGTGATGTAGACAGGGATGTCCGCATATTCAACCCCCGCCATCTCAAGGAGGGCCTTCTGTAGTTTATCCTCCTGAGCCTCCATCTCCGCGATCTTTTGCTCCAGTTCTTCAATCGCCTCCATCAGTAGTTCCCCCTGACAAGCTCTCTCTGGTCGTCGTAGAGCGCGTCCTGGTCCTTAGCCGTCATCTCATCCTGCCAGCAGGTCAGGTGATAGAGTATCCCCTCGTGCATCTTAACGTCTTTGAGGACTACGGTTTCTCCACAGGCCTTACAGCCTGACTGCTCCAGTTGACCCTTCGGGCTGTTGAGGTAGACCTGTTCGGCGTACCCCGTCAGGTTGGTGATGATCCGCTCTTCCGTATCCATCAGTTCCTCCATAACGGGTCCCTCGTCCATCTCCTTCTCTCCTATGGTCCAGAGTACCCCACAGCGGCAGGAGTAGACCTCTACCTCGTCATCAAGGGTCAGGATCTTCTCTACATCCCATGATGTAGGATGACACCGGCAGTAGTGCCAGCCACGGAACTCAGTGAAGGTCGTCATGATCAGTTTCCTATCGGTGTGCCGAACTTGTTCACACAGTCTGGATCTTTTTGAAAGAGCTTTTGCAAGGCGAAATCGCTATCCACCTCGAACCAGTCAGTACAGAAGCTACAGCGGGAACAGCGGATGGAGGGTGACTCGTCTGGATACCATTGTCCTGCTCGGTAGAACCCTGGACTGTTGGCACTGTACCTGACGTCCTTATTCACCGTCAGGCAGAAACAGCAGGTCCACTCTTCGTAGTGATCCCTACTCATGAGTATTGATCTCTCTGTTGTCGGAACCATGACCAGTTCAACTCTATGTAGGCCCTCTCTCTGGGGGTGGACTCTAAGGGATAGGTCCCCTTAGATAGCTTCTCCACGATAGAGGACTGGAGTAACATCTCGGTCAGGTTCTTATCTCCCACCTCAGCGGCTAACTCCTCTGTCCGATCTTCTGTAGATGGAATGAGGGATCTTTCGGGGGGATTGTCAGATAGCAGAGCCTCCTCTACGGCGGTGAGGACGATATTGGACCAATCCTCCCTCCCCGGCCACTCCTCTCTCAGACGCTCTCTAACGGCCTGTAGGGCCTCCTCTATGCCCTGAGGGGGTGCTACTACCGGAGAGCCTTCGTAAGCCTCCAGTAGCGCGTCAGCGGCGCTGAGAGCGCCCTTAGCCTCCGCAAACTGGTCTCTTCGCGCCCAAGCAGAGGAGGCTAGCCCCGTCATGATCTGGGTAGCGATATGGAGGCGGATAGGCATGAAGTCCATTCTCTGCTCCCCTAAGGGCTTAGTCAGTGCCATGAGTCTTCTCCGGTAGAAAGAGTCGGATACCTTGGAAGGTGTAGGGCTGGAGGATGACATCACCGATGTGCCTCTCCAAAGCGCCGTAGTTGATCTCTACGCCATAGCCCTTCCGTAGGAGGATGGTGAAGGTGACGCCCTCGAACTCACCTTGAATCCTATGACCCTGGATATGCCTCTTAACGAAGCGGGGAGGCGTCTCGTCACAGAGGATGTCGTCCTGATAGAAGTTGGCCTCTGTCTCTGAGTCGAGGTACTCGTCCAACTTCGCTACCGCCGTATCCCGCTGACGGTGGAGGGCCTCGATATGGGCCTGTGCCCACTTGGGCAACTTCGTCAGATCATTCATTTTCCCTGTATCCATGCTATCTTCTCCTCCAGCGTCTTGACCTTCTTCTTCAGGGCGTTAATACGATTCTGGCTTTTATCCAACCGGCGATAGACGCGCTCCTGGTCCTTCTCCCACTCCTGCTTTCTGTCGTCCCTTGATCTCTCCGCCTCGAACAAGATCTCTATGTGACGTACCATAGCCTTCGTCAGAGCACTAGGGATGTGATAGTTATGTTTTGCTCGCCACAGCCACTCCCCGTAGGCGTCCTCTACCTTCCACGTGCCTACGTTGATCTCTGCTGGGGTCCTTCTTACTGGGTTGTAGTCGCTTAGGTTCATAGTCCACACATCCCTTCACACTCCGCATCAAAGAGGCTCAGTTGGTTTCTGTCGTCAAAGAGGGCCTGGTCCAAGGGCACCAGTGAAGGATGAACGAAGGGCGTTCCCTTGATCACCTCATCCCACTCCTTGATCCTTTCCTGGAGGGCTTTCTCCCACTGTACCGCCTTGTCGAAGTCTTC
>Ga0114902_1000903_pt1 | contig 14010 bp, 17 predicted proteins | sample MalvireepMed_s12_FD_87291 | JGI IMG/M metagenome (GOLD analysis project Ga0114902, IMG submission 87291) | Marine viral communities from the Global Malaspina Expedition - Malaspina viral metaG DeepMed_s12 | ecosystem: Environmental > Aquatic > Marine > Oceanic | place: Mediterranean Sea... | reverse complement strand
ATTCAATAATCCGGATAATTTAGTAACATAATCTTCGTACTTCAAGGGTTTGAGCACATATCCCGCGATTCCGATCTCATAGCATTGCTTTACATCGTTATGATTGCTGGATGTGGTGAGCACAACGGTAGGAATGTATTTAAGCGTCTCGTCATCCTTTAAGATCTTTAAAAACTCAATTCCGTCTATTTTAGGCATATTGAGGTCTAGCAAAATAAGATCAGGCAAAATACTTTTATCACGTAAGAGCGTCAAAGCCTCCTCGCCATTTTTGGCCTCTATCAATTTATGATTTAAAGCTTCCTTAGATAACACGCGTTTGAGCTTCATTACCTCAATACGGTCATCCTCAATGAGTAAAATAGATAGCACTTTCTTTTTCATTTACTTTTGATTTGAGTTGGGTGCGCTAAATACAAAGTTTTCGCGCGTGTAAAATTCAGAAATCCTAGAGCGATTATTGGTTAAAAGCGATGAAACCAAAAAGAAGTGTAGACGAATGGAACTTAAGTGTAGACGAATGGTAAAAATACTTGTACTTTATTGACTTAAGTGCTTTTTTTTTCCGAGTTAGCTTTGAATCTTTGGCGGTATCAATAAAAAAATCCTGTTAATCGCTCAACAGGATTTTTTTATTCTTAGGTGCTATAGTTGATCTAGCTAACTTTCGCTAAAGCATCAGCGATCTTGTCTTCACCTTTGCTCATTTCGATCACTTTTCCGTAGGTTTTTGGATCTTTTAGTACGGCTAGAACGGTTTCTGCAACGGCCTGACGCGGAATTTCAGATCCTACTTCATCCGGGTTTTCGGTCATTAAAACCTTTCCGGCTTCATCCTCATCGGTTAAAAGAACAGGACGTAAAATCGTATAATCTAACGAACTTCTTTTCAGCTCGAGATCGGCATAATGTTTTGCGGTGTAATACGGTTTCATTCCGTCTACTTTTCCCCAATACGAACGATCGTCACTATGCGAAGCGCCTACCATTACAAAACGCTTTACGCCTTGTTTTTCAGCCTGATTGATCGATTTGATCGCGCCATCCAGATCAATTTCCATTGTTTTATCGTGACCGGTTTTTCCACCAGATCCTGCCGTGAATACCACAGCATCGTAGTTTTTGATTACTTCGCCAATGGCTTCAGGCGTATTTTCTAAACTTTCTACCACCGTACCAACGCCCATTTCTTCAAAAAGTGGCTTTTGCTCCTCTTTTCTAATGAACGCCGTAGGTTCAAAATCTTCTGCAGCACTCATCGCTTTGGAAATTCGTTGTCCAACTTTTCCGTGTGCTCCAATAATTAAAACTTTCATATCAATCTTTCTTTTTCGTTTATTTTCAAGTTAATTTTTCTTTCATAGAATCTGTTTTAAAATTCTATTAAACTTTGCTGCTTTTTAGGTTACTTCTTGCAAAAATCACTGCTGCGGAAGCGGTTGCGAAAAAAGCCATTATATAAGCCATCGTTACCGGCGAACCATCGTCTTCTCCAAACAAAGCCAGTAAAACTGAAGACAACACGCCACTCCCATATTGAAAAGCTCCTAAAAGCGCAGCGGCGGCACCTAACATTTCCGGAGCTTTATCGAGCGCGGCGGCATTGGTACAGGCAGCGATTATTCCGTTCATCGAAAAGAAAAAGAATACCGTGCCTATCACCGCGTAAATTCCGCCAATCTCAAATTTTACCAATAACGCTAAAGCGATTCCCGCCAGCATTGCTACCGAAGTTGCGATCTTCAGCAAATTATCCAGTGAATATTTTCGCACCCAAATTCTGTTCGCGATACTAAAGCCCATAAGACCTAAAATATTGATCGCAAACAACCAACCATAATATTCTGGCTCGACATCAAAATACGTGATGTACACCGCCGGCGAACCTGTAACGAAAGCGTAAACGCCCATATAGAAAAAGGTGACGCACAGCGTATACACCATAAAATCTGAATTCTTAAAAAGTCGGCCGTACTTTTTAAAAGTTTCCAACAGCGAAGTTTTAGCTTGTTTTTCTGGCGGGAGGGTTTCCGGCAAGCGCTGAATCGCAATAAACATTACCGCGCCAAATGCTGCCAATACCCAAAAAACCACCGGCCAGGTACTGAATTTTATAATTTGACCTCCCAGCAACGGACCGGCAATCGGCGCGATCGCCATCACTACCATTAAAGTTGAAAGCATCTCGGCCGCCTGTGTACGATCATAACGATCACGAATCATCGCTCGCGATAACATTGGCCCCACGCAAGCACCAAAGGCCTGAATCACCCGAGCCGTGACAATCTGGAAAATAGTTTCTGAAAACGCACAACCTATCGAACCGATAATGAATAAAATGAGTCCGATTCTTAAGGGCTTTTTTCTTCCGATTCGGTCGCTTATAGGTCCCCAAATGATCTGCGCCAATGCAAAACCGATCAAAAATCCAGAAATGGTTAATTCTACATCGCCTTGTAAATCTTTATGCATTTGCGGCATCACCGGTAAATAGATATCTGTAGAAAGTGAGGTGAACGCCATTAATGCGCCTAAAACACTTATAAAATAAAGTTTTCCTACTTCGTTGGTATCGTTTGCTGTGGTTGGGGTGTTTTTCATTTAGAGGTTTAAAATGCTGTTTTTATATTGTTTTACTCAATTCGACTCCGCTTAGTTTTTTGCAAATAGTAATTAATTTTTGCTGGAAGTCAGTATTCGTGATTTCTGAATGTGTTTTTTGTTGTTGCTTATGGAAAAAATACTTCCCGGAAACTTTTGCTGCATCTTCTTTACTCGTTGCTAACCAGAGTTGCGTTTCGTATCCTTTTTGCAAATCATGGGGAGCAGATTGCCCTCCCATTTTTGTAGGAACCCAACCGGGATCTACCGCATTCACATAAGTCTTAGGATAAATTTTGGCAACATAATCCATTAAAAGCGTGAGCAGAAACTTAGAATGTGAATAACTGATATTCGGTATTTCAGATTCATTTTTCAGCATACTTCCGCTTTTATGCATACTTGAACTTAAATAAATCAATCGATTTGGAGTTTCAATTTCCGCAGTTAACATATAAGGAGCCAAGACATTTACATTGAAAAGTTCTCCGGAAGAAATCCCTGCATTATGAATAATCGCTTCAAACCTTCCGCAGCTGTTTACTTCGTTTGCCAACTGCTTTACTTCATCGATATTCGCTAAATCGGCGATCAAAACTGCTGAAGCATTGGGTAATTCTACCTTTAGGTCTTTCGCTCGCTGTTCATTTCTAGCGTGAACAAAAACCTCGTGATCTTGTGCTAACAACGCTTTTGCCGCGAGTAAACCTAAACCATCGCTAGATCCTGTGATAAATATTTTTGACATAATTTACTTCTTTTCAAATGAGGATGAGACCCTGAATCTGGTTCAGGGTGACGTTATTTTCAAACGACTAAATCTTATATAGAGAAAAACAAAAGAAGGAAATAAACTACCTCAGGAAAAGCCCTCGAGGCATTCGTTAGAAACAAATTTTTAATTTCGAGGCAAGCCTCTGGGTATTATACCCTTTGGCGGTGCCAATAAACCTGTTATTCCCTCCTTTTGAAGTTCAACCAACCTATTTTTCTTCTTCAAAGGCTACTTCGTCTTGCCAAATCGCGCCGCCTTCTGCAATATTTGGTAGGATAACTAGGTGACTCATTACATTATTTTTTACCGCGCCGTGCCAATGTGAAACTCCGGGTGGACATTTGATCACGTCGCCTTTTGTAATTTTTTCAAGCTCTTGTCCTTTGATTTGATGATAACCTTCGCCTTTGGTTACGACCAAAATTTCGCCCGCAGGATGAATATGCCAATAGGTTCTTGCTCCCGGTTCAAAAGCTTCGGTTACCAACATCATATCGTAGATGGAATCTTGTATCACGTGTGGTTTTACCCAAACATTGCCGGTATTATTTTCTGCGGAAGCTAAAGCACCTTGCTGAATTTTTTCAACATTTACCGTCAGCTTTTCTTTGTTTTCTTCGGTTGGCGTTGTTGACGTTTTCTGCTTGCAACTCATTAAAAACAGCATTAGCAATAAGCCGATATTGGTGATTTTGAAGGCATTTTTTAGAAACATATAAAACTGGTTTTGGTTGAATTAATCTTCTAATTTTTTGAATTCCTTCGCCGGAATACCGCCGACCAATGTTCGTGGCGGAACATCTTTGGTCACCACCGCTCCTGCAGCTACCACCGAATGCTCACCAATGGTTACGCCCGGTAAAATATTCACGTTAGAACCGATCCACGCATTTTTCTTGATCGTCACTTTTCCCGGAACCAATGTTTTACGCTCCTTCGGTGAAATGGGATGATTTTCTGAAGTGATACTCACTCGCGGGCCGATCATTACTTCATCTTCAATTTCGATTCCGCCTAAGTCAAGCATCGAGCAATCGTGATTGATGAATACGCCTTTTCCTAAAGAAATATTCTTGCCGTAATTGGTATAAAATGGCGGATAAACCGTAGTTGTTTCATCTAAATCTTTCCCGATCAATTCGCCAAAAAGTGCTCTGCCTTTTTCAAGATCATATTCTAGGTTGAAGTCTTTTAAAACTTTAAAGGCTTCGCTCGCAACTTCAGCTAATCTCGGCATATCGGGATCGCTCATCGAAACGCTTTCTTGATCTCTCAAGGTTTTGATAATTGCATCGCGATCTTCAGCAGGTTTATGTTTTGTGTTGTTTTTCATTTTTCAGAAATTATCTATTTCAGCAGCTGAAAGATTTTCAGCATAAAAAAACCTCTCCGTAATTCTATAAAATGAGCCCAGGAGAGGTTTAGCTTCAATAAACTATTGAACTAAAATTTATTGAAATACAGGCATATTGTTAGCTTCGCCGTAATCTTTAATCTCTTCAACATTTTTCAAGGTTGTCATATCTTCTTCAGAAATCTCAAAATCTACATCTGCATTGTTTAGCATATGCTTTGATTTTGTGGTTTTTGGTAATGGCAACACGCCTAATTGCAGGCTGTAACGAATCGCTAATTGCGCAACGCTTACGTTATATTTATCTGCCATCTCTTTCACGGTTTCGTGATCCATCAACACACCGTGACCAAGTGGAGAATATCCTTCAACTAAGATGTCGTTTTTCTGAGCAAACTCGATTAATTCGCTTGGCGTTTTACCAATATGAACCAAAATCTGGTTTACCGCAGGTTTTACGTGACCGTTGTTTAGGATATTTTTGATATCAGACTGCTCAAAGTTTGATAGTCCGATCGCTTTGATTTTTCCTGCTTCGTAAAACTCTTCTAGCGCCTTCCAGGCTTCTAAGTTTCCCTCGTCATAATTTCCACCACGGAAATCATTCCAAGGTTGCGGACTGTGAATGATCATTAGATCGATATAATCTACATCTAGTTTTTTGAACGACTCGTTGATCGCTTTTTTAGCGTCGTCGTAAGTTTTTTCTTCAGCAGCCAATTTGGTGGTGATGAATAACTCTTTACGGTCAATTCCGCTTGCTTTTATTCCTTTACCAACGCCTTCTTCATTTTGATAGGCTTGCGCAGTATCGATATGGCGATACCCTAATTTTATGGCTTCTTGTACAGCTTCGCTCACATCGTCGTTATCGACCATCCAGGTTCCTAAAGCTAATTTTGGTATTGCTACTCCGTTATTTAAAGTGAATTTTTCTTCTAAAATCATAATCTTCTTTTTTGGTTAAACTTATTTCTATTCTTAGTACTGTTTATTCATCAAACGAATAACCCGGCTTTTTATACAGCGCTTCGATATTGGGTTTGATCTCTTTATCGTAAACCGCATCTTTCCAATCTCCTTTCGGAATATCTTCGATCGCTACAGAAACCGCTTCGTCGGGATTCTCGGTATTTTCAGTAATTACTTTGGTAAACAAATCGGCTAGTTTTTGCTTGTTTTCTTCCGATTGTCCCGCTGCTATTTTTAAATGTATATGTGGCATTTTCTTTTTCCTTTCATTTTTTCTGCGGAAGTTATTCTGCTACCAATTCGAATTTGGCCTCTTTATTTCCGGAGAATTTTAAATGTTTCACGTCTGCTTCGTCGATTTTACCAACACTCACCAATCCGCTGCTGTATTTAAAATCTTTGTAGAAGATCGCGATATCTCCCCAAGGCGAATAATACGTGATATCTCCTGCTGAAGGATCGTAACCCGCCGGCGCATCTTGCGTAGAAAGCTTTGGCTTTGGGTAAAAAATCTTTTCGTTACTTGCGTAATCTTCTAATTCTACCGTTAACGGCAACTGCGCAATAAGATCTTTTGCTGTGGCATTATCATACAACGTTGCCATCAACTCGGTATCTCCTATCGTTATTTTTAATCTCATTTTCTTATTATTTTCTTGATGATCTTGAGCCGAAACCGGACTTGTAAAAAACCCGTTCAAAACGACCAAAATCGATACTATTCGATATGTTGTTAAACCTTGCATTATTTACCGAAAAAGAAGGGTAAAATGTTATACACATATTCAAAATACCATTCGTTGGTGTGTACGGCATCTTCAATTTCTAAATAATACAGGTTGTTTTCTTCGCGATCTAAACCGTAATTGAAAACCTCCGAATTGCGCATTGAAGCGATTTGCGGACTCAAATTTTCATAAGCGATATCTTTGGTTCCGGTTGCTGCAAATACATAAAAATCTTCTGCGTAATAGTTTTGCTGCTCCACCGCATCTGACAGATATTTTGCTGTTTCATCAGGTTGCTTTGCGCCACCCATCATTTGCAATGCCCAGCAATCACCACTTACCGGCGCGAAATATTTAAAATAGTCTAGATTTTCAGCAAAAGCGTACCAAGTCGTGACACTTCCCATCGAAAAACCGGTAAATAATCGATGATCTCTCGATGCGGTTAAATCGGTTGCGCTCGTACTATTTGCATACGTTGAATATGTACTTTCTACCGCCGGAATCAAATCATTTTTTAATTCGGTTTGAAATTGATGCGTCAATTCGCCCACTTGGTCCATTCCCACTCCGTCAGGACTGTTTGGATAAAATGACGGAAACACCAAAAGCATTGGTTCTAAATCACCATTTTCGATCTGATGATCGATTGCGTGCTTTAAAAACGTTGGATTTTCTGGTGTCCCAATTAAGATGGAATTATCACCGCCTCCACCGTGCATCACATACGCAATATCGTATTGCTTGGAATCATCATAACCTCCCGGAACATACACATAAGCCTCTTTTTCAAGTTCGTTTCCCGCTGCGTCTTTAGTCGTGTAACTAAAAAGCTGAAGCATTGCTCCGTTTTCTATGGCTGTTTTTTCTTCTTCCGGAATTCGGTTAAACTGAAATTCAATAGTTTCTACTTCTGCTTCTTCAGTAGTGTTTTCTGTAGTACTTTCTGAAGAACCATCTGAAGTTTTACAGCTCGTACAAATTAAGGCCATCAATAAACCAAGATATGTGATGTAATTTTTCATTAAATAGTTTTATGCAGAAATAAGTGTTAGCTGAATACTGTTTCCTAAAGCTGCGATTTCTGAGAGCTTTTCTTTGTCTTCTACTTCACCAATTTTAATTAGACCCGTGTGAGATGCCGATTGTTCTTCACCGGCATACAAAATCGTAAAGTAATTATGGGCTAAGCAGATGTCGCCATTGGTCCAGCCGTTGTGTTTATCTGCTTCGTCGAAAGCCAATGGAGCAGGGATAATTCCGCAGTAATCAAATTCGTACTGATCTAGATTTACCGTGTATGGCAATTTTGAAAGTACGTCTTGCGCCGTCGTAGAATTGTTGAATTTTGCTTTAAATTCTTTCTCTCCTACTTTAAGAATTACTTCGGTTGTTATTTGCTGATCCTGACTCATTTTTTTCTTTGATTTCTATAGACAAAATTAGCAAGAAACGCCCTCTTAAACTTAAGCTTTTCAAACTGAAAACTATGGAAATCAAACATCCCTTTAATTTAACTATTTTTAACTAATTACTGATATACAGCAACTTAAAAACTGAATTAGCTTAACTAAACTTTAAGAAAACCAGGTGTTTTTATAAATTTCAACACCTTTAGGACATTTGATTTTTATAATATTTCCTAAAACTTTTAACCTATGAAAAACAAAACCTCATTAGAACACTAATGAGGCCTTGAAAACTAATAATCAAAAATTGTCTTTTAGCTGATAATAAATCACCTCAAGGCAAGCCTGGAGGTATTCCATCTCGATAATCGAGATAATCGAGAAAATCGGTTAATATTATTCTGTTTTAAGCTTACTGAAAAAATCGATCCCAAGCTGAGCTGCTTTTTCAACATTATTTTCAAAAACGTGACCTGCATCTTCCAGCAAGTAAAGCTTACTGTTTTGATAACGCTCGTCATATTTTTCGGCATATCTATAAGGGACCACCTGATCCTTTTTACCTTGTACAATACAAACCGGTCCGGTATATTTTTCGGCGCGATTATAAATGTTCAGCTTGGCGGTTGTAAGCATATATTCTCTACCCACATTATGGTCGAAAACCTCAAGATATTCGGGTGGATTTTTAGGATCAAAAGTTTGTCCCAGCATACGGCCGGCAGCAGATTCGTCTTCCATCGCCGCTGCAGGAGCATATAAGGTCATACTTTCTACTTGATCGCCTAAACTTCCTGCCAAAAGAGAAGCTACCACTCCGCCTTGGGAATGCCCCATCAAACTAATGGTGGATACAAAATCAAGCTGATTTGCGTAATTGAAAACAGCCTTTGCATCTTCAACTTCCAAAGGAACCGTCATATCGATAAACTTGCCATCACTCTCGCCGTGACCATTAAAATCGAAGCGTATACTTGCGATCCCTTTTTCTTGTAACCCCTTGGCCAACTGTGTAACCAGCGGCGTTTCTTTGTTAGAAAAAACACCGTGCATTAAAATGACTATTGGGTATTTTTCACCATCTTCCATCTCTGGCGTTTGCAGAATAGCTTTTAGTGTTCCTACCGAACCTTCGATTTCAATATTTTCAGATTTGGCATTTGTCATCGCAGTTTGATTTGCAGCTTCTTTGTTTTCTGTTGTTTCCTTTTCCTGATTTTTACAACCAAAAATCATAGCTATAAAAGCAACAGCCATTATAAGTTTTGAAACTTTCATCTTCAATTATTTTACCTGAACTGTCGCCGCTTTTGCGCGATCGCTGATCATTGATCCTAAATACGGACTGCTGCTGTATTTTGCGCGATAGGCTTCATCGATTTTATTATTGATCTCTTCGCCTTTGATCGGTTCAAACTCTACATCTTTTTCGATGCCTGCAGCTTTTATTTTTCCGGCTTTTTGACTTAATGCTGATTGATACCAGCGTGAGCTTGTACCGTTATACGCACGTACAAATAATTCGCCTTCAACCTCAACAGACCAGATCCAGGTTATGGTTCCGTAAGTTTCTCCATCGGCACGAAAAGGTGCGATATGAAAATCGTTCTCTGCTGCGATCGTTTTTATTTCTTCTGTTGTTAAACTCATCGTTCTAAATTTTATAATTCTTTAATCTTTTTGGCAGGAATTCCCGCGTATACACTATTAGGTTCAACATCTTTATTGACCAAAGCTCCGGCTGCAACTACTGAATTTTCCCCAATGGTTACTCCCGGTAACACCGTTACATTTGCGCCTAGCCAGGCTCCTTTTTTAATGGTCACCTTCAGAGGAACCATCGTGTTTCTTATTTCGATTTCTGTAGGGTGATTTTCCGAAGAAATATTCACACGCGGACCAATCATTACATTGTCTTCAATTTCAATTCCGCCCAGATCCAGAAAACTACACGCGTGATTGATAAATACGTTTTTACCCAATTTGATGTGCCTGCCGACATTGGTGTAAAACGGAGTGAACAACGTGGTGGTTTCGTCGACTTCAGTACCAATGATCTCTCCCAGGTATTTTCGTACTTCATCTAAATCTATAGCATTATTCAATTTTAGGTTAAGTCCCATCGTTTCTTCAACAGCTACGCGAACATCACCATAATCGGGATCGTCCATTGGGATCACTTCATTTGCCAGTAATCGCTCGAAAATATTTTTCTTAGTTGCACTCATAAATTATCGAATCTTAGTTTTTTTATTGAGAAAGATGAAATGCCGGAATTCATAGAATTACCGGCATTTTTTAAACATACAATTTGAGGTTTACTTTTGGTATTGTTCGTCTGAAACTTTTTCTAACCAGTCTACCACTTTACCGTCTTTCTCTTCCTGAATCGCAATATGACTCATTGCTTTATTCGCAGAAGCGCCGTGCCAATGTTTTTCTTCTGGTGGAAACCAAACCACATCACCAGGACCAACTTCTTCGATCGGGCCACCTTCACGTTGTACCCAACCGGCACCTGAAGTGATGATCAAGGTTTGACCTGCAGGATGCGTATGCCACGCGGTTCTTGCTCCGGCTTCAAAAGTCACCAATGCTCCGGCTCCTTTTGTAATGTTCTCTTTTTGCCCATATAAAGGATCTAATCTTACGCTTCCGGTAAAATAATCTTCTGGTCCTTTTACAGAATCGATGTTTTTATTCTTGGTAATATCCATAATCTTCTTTTTTTCTTTTTCTTTTCTTTTCTTTTAAGCTTTTAGAAAGTAGCCGCGTCGATCACGTAACGATATCTGGCTTCTTTGTTCACCACTTTATCCCAAGCCTCGTTGATCTCTTCTGCATTGATGATCTCTATTGACGGTCTAATACCGTTATCTGCACAGTAATTTACAACTTCCTGAGTTTCTGGAATTCCACCGATTAATGAGGAATTGAAATTCACACGTGCGAATGCTAACATCAGGTTATTCAAAGTGATTTCTGATTTTTCTGGCATCCCAACAAAAGTGAAGGTTCCACCTGGTTTTAAGCACATAACGTAAGGAGTCACATTGAACTGATATGGAATCGTCGAGATCATATAGTCAAGCGTTTTGTTGTAAGCTCCCATATTTTTGAACTCATCATCCACCACAATTACTTCTTCAACACCCCAAGATTTGATATCTTCTACTTTATCTTCTGAAGTCGTAAAGGCATAAACTTTAGCTCCTTTAGAAACTGCGATCTTAACTGCCAGGTGTCCTAAACCACCAATTCCTGCAACACCTACTTTATCTCCTACTTTAAATTGCGCACGCATTAATGGAGAATAAGTTGTAATCCCGGCACAAAGCAAGGGAGCCGCTTCTTCAAAACTGATGTGATCAGGGACGCGCACTGCAAAGTGATCTCTTACCACTAATTTATTAGAGTATCCTCCTTGTGTGATTCCTGTTGGTTCTGCTTCAGAAGGCGCACCGTAGGTGAATTTAGTTTCCCCGCGATCACAAAAGTGTTCTTCACCGGCGTTACAACTGTCGCATTCCATACAGCTATCTACCATACACCCTACACCTGCACGGTCTCCAACTTTAAATTTGGTTACATTCTTACCAACGGCAGCTACTACACCTACGATCTCGTGACCTGGAACCTGCGGATATTGTTGTTTTCCCCAGTGTCCTTTTTCCTGGTGAATATCTGAATGACAAATACTGGCAAATTTGATATCGATAAGAATATCATCGTCTCCAACAGGTCTTCTTTCAAATTCCCAAGGGCTTAACTTACCTGATTCGTCGGTAGCGGCATATCCTTTGGTTTTGATAGGTCCGTCAGGAATGACATTGTTTGCTGTTTCTTCTGTGCTCATATTGCTTTGATTTGAAAAGGCTGCCCAAGAACCGCTCATCATTACGGCACTGGCTACAGCCGATTTTTGTAAAAATTTTCTTCTTGAGTTATTATTTGGTTGCTCTTTCATTTGTAGACGATTAATTGAATATTTATTGAACAAAGAGGTTCTTTAAGCTAAAGCAAGACATAATAATCCTTGGACCGAAAAGCAACACACTTTTCCATCTAAACAATTAAAACAGACTTTCTAAGCTTGTTTCAAGATCAATCCTACGCTGCTTAGCGACCAACTCACTTAACGCCAATGTATATGAACATCTGGGTCACTAAGCAGATAAACAAAAGTTAACTGTAGGATTGTAAGAGCTTTTCTTAAGCGCCGTAAACCGAATCTGTAACCGCTTCCATCCACTCTACAATACCTTTTTCGGTATTTGGGACGATGTACATTTGCTGTACGCCAGTATCTTCGCTTGCTCCGTGCCAGTGTCTTGTATTTGGTGGACATTTTAGCACGTCTCCTTTTTTCATAATTTCTTTAGGCTGACCTTCGATCTGGTGGTATCCAACACCATCTGTTATGATCAAAATTTGTCCGCCGGGATGCGTGTGCCAGTTGCTTCTTCCGCCCGGCTCAAAGTATACATTTCCTACTGCGGTGGTGTAGGTAGAATCTGGTGCTACCAAACCAACATTGAATGCATTTCCTGTAAAATTTTTGTCTGGTCCTTTATTTCCTTTCGGAAAGATAAAATCAAGCTCGCTTTCTTCTGAAGTTGAAGTTTCAGTTTGGGCCGTTTCTTCTGAAGATGCTTCGCTAGTTTCTGTTGAAGTATTCTCTTTACAGCTTCCTAATAGCAACACACTTAAAAGCGATGTTGCAAAAAGGGAATTTCTTAGATTGATCATTTTCATACTTGGTTTTTTTAGTTAGTTTTCATTTTTGGTTTGAAATCTTATACAAAGGTACTTTTGAATCTGGCATCTGAGATAACGAAAATCAAATCAAAAAGTAAGATTTTCAATCCTTTAGTCTTAAATTTACCTTATAAAAACTTAAAAAACCGTTAAGAACTTAAAAATATAACCTCTTACACGTCAACTGTTTGAGCCTAAAAAATAAGCAAAACCCTTAATTTACTGTTGAACAGGGCTAGCCCTGATTTTTCTGAAAGCCTTAGGCAAGAACAACCTAACTGCAACTATTTGCCTTTGGTTTGAAAAATATAATTTTAAACACAGTCAAAAGCCCGATCAGACCATTGATTTTCTATACGATCCCGGATTTGTACCCGTTGCCTTTTTAAAGAAATTATTAAAGTAAGTCGGGTAATCAAAACCCAGTGAATAAGCGATATCATTGACACTCCAGTCCGTGTGAAGTAATAATGCCTTTGACTCATTGATGATACGCCCGTTAATATGCGAAGTGGTAGGATGGCCGGTCACTTTTTTTACGGCACGATTTAAGTAATTCACATGCACCGCCAACGTGTTTGCATAATCTTTGGCCGTACGTAATTTTAAAGGCTGATCGATACCTTCAATAGGAAATTGACGCTCTAAAAGCTCTAAGAATACATTGGTAAGCCTGGATAAGGCATCCTGATTCTGTTGAAAATTGCGTGAAGGTTCTAACTTTAAAGCCTCGTGAATGATCAAATTGATGTAGTTGCGCATCACATCATCTTTATTGCTGTAATCGCTTTGCTGCTCTCTGATCATATTCTCAAACATCGAGTTTAAAAACACCCGCTGTTCATCTGCAATCTGAAGCACCGGAGTGCCATCTAACTTAAACAAAGGCGACTGTTGCAACATTTCTGAACGCTCTGAAAGCATCAAGAATTCATCAGAAAACAAACACGTATAGCCTACATATTTATTAGATAAAGTCTCCCAGGAATAAGGCACATGAGGATTGCCAAAAAACAGTACGGTCTTCCCATCTGTTTTATAACTTTTATCAGAATAATGGATCACGCTCTCCCCAGTAGTGAGACAGATCTTGTAAAAATCCTTTCGGCTATAGATTTTAGTAGAAGCACTATCGTCTTCGATTCTAAACACGTTAAAACCTTTTAGCTTCAACTCATTATTAAACTCTGAAACCGATCTTTTTGTAGTTGCGCTCATACTTCAAATTTAAGATTTTCAAATCTTACAGCTTTTGACAAAAATCAATTAAAAAGGTCCTCTTTTTTTTATAACACTGACTTAAGTCATATAAAATAGCTTATAAAAATTAAAAATTTGCAACGCAGGTTACACAACCTTCTAAAAATCAAATCGAACTTTAAACAATCATTTAAAATTCAGTATTATGAAAGT
>Ga0114902_1000883_pt1 | contig 14235 bp, 19 predicted proteins | sample MalvireepMed_s12_FD_87291 | JGI IMG/M metagenome (GOLD analysis project Ga0114902, IMG submission 87291) | Marine viral communities from the Global Malaspina Expedition - Malaspina viral metaG DeepMed_s12 | ecosystem: Environmental > Aquatic > Marine > Oceanic | place: Mediterranean Sea... | reverse complement strand
CGAGATTAACAGGCACACGATCCAGAGGAGCCTTAAACCATTCACGCTTAAATTTTCCACCCTGTTGCCTAGCTGACCAATCGCCCCGTAGTAACTGCGCTTTTGTGACAGCATCTAGTTGCGACAAGGATTGCACATATGCTGCACGATCAAGGAACGGGTTATCAGCAAGCCGTGCAGGAATGAAGATACGGCCCTTGGATTTTCCTTCCACCACAAACCGCTGCTTGACCCATTCATGGCCTCGTCCACCAGGGTTGGAAGCAGAGCGCATCCTTAATGGGATGTTGCTTCCGGTAGGACGACGAAGTCGAGAGAACAAATAAGTGTATTGCGATTGAGTGAACTGGGTTAGTTCATCGAATCCAATAAATTGGAATTCCGTGGACTGATATCGATATTTGTGGTTTTCGTTGTCCATGTAGGCAAAGGTCAACGTAGCACCACTGGGGAATCTCCACTCTTTCGTCATCTCGTGCCATGTGCAATCCTTGCCATTAAGCCATTCCTTGGATCGTTCCATTATAGCCCCAGGCAAAGCAAGATCAGCAAAAGTGCGCCGAAAGAGAATGGCGTGATAGTCAGGTTCATCTACATACTGTAATGCTGCCATGAGCAAAGCCTCTGATTTGCCACCACCGGCAGCACCACCGTAAAGGACTTCTTGTACATCGACCAGCATTAGGAAACGGGCCTCTTTGTGCGTTGGTTCGTGCGGAATGTAGCGATTGTTAACAACGGTGTACCCAAGCACACCTTCGCGCTCTCTTATCGGATCAACTAATGTTGTTACCACGCTCTAATCCACATCGTATTCGTCTTGTTCCAACACTTGAGACTGCCCATCAATGAGTTCGTCCATATCCTGCCAAGGGTCGGCACGTATATCAGCAGCGTATGCAGCCAGTTGCTCAGTCAAGCTCATTTTATGCTCAACTTGGACAGGGCCACCCTGATCGCCCACCAACTCAAGTCGATTACCTACAGCAACATCCAAGCCCAACAGACGAGCGCGTCGCTCTAAAATTTTTAGGACACGATCAATAGTTGGGAGGTCTCCAGCCCGTGCCTGACCCCATAGGGCCATCAGCAAAGAGTCCAGTCGTGCTAAGTCCATTTGGCGAGCTTCTTCAGATGGTTCTTGCAGCGTCTTAAACAAAGCGGTTTGGACGGCGTTATAAGCTCCTTGCTTGTTGCTATATCCTAACGCCTGGGCGATCTCAAGATAGGTCGCTCCAGCCTTTCGCAAATCCACTGCACTTCGTTGTCGATCAACAGCCGAAATGCGTCGAGGGCTAGTTTTGCTTTCTCCAGGCATAATTTGTCCTCCGTTTTCGCTGCTTTAACATTTAGCCACTGCCATCAGAAACTCATTTCGTGCTTCTGGTCGATCACGGAACGGCCCTGTTAGGTAATTGGTAACCATTTCGCTATGTTGCTGATTAACACCTCGTGCCATCATGCAGAAATGTTGAGCAGTTATATGAACGGCAACACCTTCGACCATACCTTCCAACGCCTGTCCCACCTGATGGGTCAATCGTTCCTGGGTCTGTAATCTACGGGCATATGTTTCCACGATACGAGAGAGCTTAGATATGCCGATCACTTTCCCGTTGGGGATATAACCCACCGTCGCTCGTCCAAAGAACGGCAGCATGTGATGTTCGCACATGGAATAGAACTGGATATCCTTGGAAATAATCATTTCATCGGTAGGATCATCAAACCAACGGAGCATGGCATTAAGGTCTACGTTGTAACCGCCATATATCTGGTTCCACGATGCCACTACTCGATTCGGCGTGTCGTGTAACCCATCACGCAACGGGTCTTCACCGAGGTATTGCAAACAACGTAAAACGGATGCCGTTATATCCTGTTCTGGAGATTCTTCCCAAGGAAAATGAACCCAGTCACTTATTTGCTCTTGGGCTTTATCTATTAGAGGAATAGTTTGCAGGTCATATTTTTCACGTATTCGTTGGCTTGTAGCTCCGCTGTCTTTAATGTCGTCAATGGCAACAGATGCTTCATGTGGAGTAAGAACCGGTATTGCACCATATCTTTGCGCCAACCCAGCCACAACTGAACCACCTCTAGGAATACCCCATACCTTAATCTTACTGACAGGGAGTTTTTGCAACCTGATATCTACATCATCCCAAGATAGGTGTAGCATTATTCAACTCCAGCATATTTGTGGGTTTGAAGACTCAACCTCCAACCATTCAACGTGTACAGTTTGTCGATAGTTTTTTGTAGGTTAGCCTGGCTATCTTCAACATGTCCTCCATCGATCGGTTGAAGGTATTTGATCTGTGCGTTGATGTCTTCAAAACACTCCGGTTGGATCAAAGGGTTCGGATGAGGATATAAGACCTTTAACGTATCGCAATGTTCGATAACGGTTTGCGCCCGTGGTAATTTGGGAGAGAGCGTTAAATAATCAACTACGGCATTAACCTGCTTTGTACCGTTGGTTTCAATGGCTACGAGGTAACTGGCATCATGCAAGGTGTCAATAAGATGCTGATCCACCTGCAAAGCAGGTTCTCCACCGGATATGGTAACCCAACCTTTGCGTCCCAATGAGTCCAGTCGTTCCACAACGCTGTCTGCGGTCATCATGGTATGGGTGAAAAAATCTGTATCGCAAAACGGACATTTTGACGCTTCCCTGGTAACCGGTCTGCCATCCCACATGTTGCATCCAGATAACCGCACAAAATGACAGACGGTTCCTGTCATTCCACCCTCTCCTTGTATGGTGGGGCCAAATATCTTGTGAACGCTATATTTCCGCATAAGAGTTTTCTGTCTCCCACAAGATCACCTTGTCTAAGGTTACTGCATGTATAACAGCTTGAATTTTTTCCTTGATTGATAGCGCAATCATTTCGGCAGTTGGGTTATACTCCGTTACTACCACCGTAGGGTCTATGGCTTGTAGTAATTGCGCCCTAGGATCAAAAGATGCCACCAGAAAACGATGATCGTAGTCCTCGTCGATAATGCCGTCTACGAAATGTTTGAGGTCACCGAAATCCATTACCATGTCAAGATTATTAAGACGGCTGCTTTCCACCACCACTTGCAACCGATAATTATGACCGTGTAGATTGGCACACTTACCAGGGTGATCGTGTAAAGTGTGTCCCATGCTGAACCAGAATTCTTTTGCTATTTTCATACCACTAATTCCCGAATGGCTGGGTCTTGCAAGTTGTTACGTCGGAAGGCCGTATACCGCATGAAACAAGGGCCACATCTGCCGCAATGTATTTCCCCTCCGCGATAGCATGACCACGTTAGTTCATACGGCACTCCCAGGCGATGCCCTAGAGCGACAATTTCGTGTTTCATTAGGTTGCCAACTGGGGTCACAATCTTGACCCGTCCTCCATCTGCCACAGCATAGTCCAACACCGCCGAAAATAACGTGGTGAATTCCTCCTCGTTGTCTGGGAAGCTGCCGCCTTCCTCTAGGTTGTTGCCCAGGGCTATGGTCGTGAAGTCATTGGCCTCGGCATACGCCGTAGCGTGGGCAAGCATAACAAGGTTTCTGGCAGGAACCCATTCGCTCGCGAACTCCGCTCCAGTAGCGCCGTCTGCAATCTGTCCGTCTGTGAATAGCGGAGATGACCCCGACAGAGATGTATAGTCTATCGGTTGGTATATGACCGAGGCACTCAAATGCTCTCCAATGCGACGTATTGTTTCCACCTCTTGGAGTTCGGCTCGACAACCATACAGGAAATGGAGCAGAGACACCTCATACCCCTGCTCCCTTAGAACGTATGCGACTGTCGTGCTGTCTAGACCACCCGAACAAACGACAAGCGCCTTGTCGTTGTCGCGACGAGGGAGTGATCTGGTTTCTCCCGACCGTAAATCGACGGCGGTGTATGGGGCCACCCGTCCAGGGCGTTGCCCAAACGAACATTCTGGACTCAAGTGCCTTTCCATACTGCTGAAGTAGATTGTTTCATCCTTCCTCAGAAGGTAGAGAGGCTTATAATTAACGACCGCGAAGGCCGTATCATCCCCTCGAATAACCATCGCATAACTGCCGCGGATTTTCGCCACTGAATCAACGACCATTGCCAAGGATGAACGGTCTATAATCTGGGGAAGTATCATTGAGTCCACCGCACCATTCATATTCCCTAGCTCTACGTCGTTGGCTATGATGCCATTATGCACGATGCCTTCATAGGGTTGCAGCGGAGCGACCTCTAATTCAGTTGTGGGAGTGGCTCGCCAGTTCCCCAGAACAAGCGTATAACCCCCATGTAACTGAAACCTCTGCACTAAACCACCATCGCGGCCCCTATCCTTCGCCCTTGTGGAAATACGGCGCACCATATCCTCGTCTATACTCAATCCAATCGCCCCAAAGATACTACACATGAAGAGCTATCCCTTTCATGTTGGACAAATCATGTTGATTCAAACCAGCCAACTAGATGGGGACTGCTTGGTTGTGGCGCTTGGTCAGCCAGGCTTCTGCCTTCAGATAGGCATTAGCCGACACCGTTATCACCTTGCTTCGGTCATAACGGGAACGGTCTGCAAAGTCCTTCCAATCGAATCCATGCAATGCGAACAGGTGTCGCCATTGAAAACACGAGGACGTATCGCCTAGCTTAATATAGACAAACTTGCACAGGCGAGTCGAGAACATCGGCATACGCCCATACCGATAACCTGCCCCCCAACTCGATGAATCTACTGACCCCCAGGGCAGACTCGCAAGCAGTTCCCAGCTGGTAAGGCCGAACCCGTGATAACACTGGGACGGGCGCAACATTTGAAACGCCTTAATAAGCCAAGGCATCATGCCCTTCGCGTGTACGACTCCCACTAATCCACCGAGTGCAATGTAGTCATAGTTCTCCAGATAATGCTCTAGGTATTCCCAGGGTTCATTGACATGAAAGACGGGCATAGGGCGCAGCCCCATATCCTCCAGCCTGTGTTGGTTATCGAGCGTTGCCTGGGCATTGCCGATAACGTCTAGGTTCGCATAGGAATCGAAGAGATGTTCCCATTTCTTCACCCATGCTGCATAGCTGGAGGTGTCAATAGCAGCCCCCACCGTCTGCGCCGAGAACGCCCCAGAGTCAGCCATCAAACGAGGGGGATGACGGCCGAACTCTTTGTCCAAATCAGTGGAGCGATAATAGTGAAAGGACAGCAGAAACCTCAAGCGGCTTGTCGGATTGGCCGACACAGCATTGGCTAGATGGTTCACGTGTCCATCAACCAAGTAGATACGCAAGTCTTTCCACCTCATTATCACCCTCGCCACCGTTTAACCAGGTGTCGAACCGTGCCTTGAGTTCTGGCGGCACTTTCAGACGTATCTCAGGCCATAACGCCGAGGGGTCATATTCCCCATACTCCGCCATCAAAGCATCGAGGGTCGGTGTCGTTCCTGGGTCGGGCAAGAACTCGTTTTCCCCTTCCACCAAGGCATCCAACATCAGCCGCACGGCTTCGTTCTGGATATTGAGGGAACCCACCAAGTCCAGCAGGGTCGTTTGGTCACGACTAGCCATCGCCGCTAGAGGGTCGAGTGTAGCCAATAACATACCAGCCTCATGCTCATCCAGGTCTGTGACCAGCACAGGAACTTCCATCTCTGGGGTTGTCTCTGCCCTTAAGTGACCATCAATCAGCGTCAAACCGTTCGTTGTCTCGTAAGCTATTAAGGCATCAGCATATCCAATTTCGGCTAATATGCCACTCAAAGCATTAGACTGCGACATTGGATGCCGTCGCCAGTTGTTCGGGTTGGGTAGTAACTCCGAAGCCCGAACCCTTCTAAGTTCTTTGATACGGTCACGAATATCAGGCACGTTCTTCACTCCTTATCTCTGGCATAGGTACTCCTGTTTCCAAGCCTCGCCATGCTGGGGTCTGAAGTATCTTTACGATGTTGTCCCAATCACGTGGTCGCCATAGATATACCTGATGGCCAGGTATTTGTTGCAGCATTTCTAACACCTGTTTTTGTATAGGTGTTAACTTTCCCTTCTCGGTCTTTAGCTCGGCGATCACCATCCGTGGTGGTCGCAACAAAACAAGATCAGGCCATCCTGCCGGACTGTGCTTGCTGTTCCACGTGCGAAACTCCTGCCAACCGAGGCCACGGGCCAGTTGCACTACGTGGTTAGCAAAGGTTTTTTCGCTGATCGCCAAATTCGCTGGCACCCTCGTTCTCCTAACGGTTGGCATAATCCCAATGATCTACACCAGTGCGATGATACCCTGCTGTAATGTACGCTAAAGTAGTTATGCCAGTATCGGTATCCCATAGCCTACTTGCAATCGTGCTGCCCAATACGAGGGCGGTTTTATCACGGGATAGATGCGTGGCAAGGGCTGTCAGCTTCTCGTCTTGATAACGTTCATTTATGATTGTAGAAAGGGTGGAGACGCTAAAGCTGGTAGCGTTCACCGATCCAAGTTCGTCCAGCAGCAGCACTTCGGCGTTAATGTAAGCAGCCTCTACATCGTACATGCTAGGGCCATCAGGGTTCGCAATCGTGGCCCGTAGTTTGCGCAGGAGCATTTCGGCACTTTCATATTTAACCATGTAGCCATCCGCAACCATACGTCTACCGGCTGCTTGCAGTAGATGGCTTTTGCCAGACCCATTGGTGCCGTTGAGCATCAAAAACGGGGCAGTGTCAGTGCGCATGGCCCATGCCTGCGCCAAAGCTAGCGCATCTTCCGTTCCAGGTATTCGGTCAAAGCCTTTGGTAGTGTCAGTTTCCCCGATGTCATCAAAAGTTCGTGGTTTCCCCTTGGGGAAATTGTTGTAACGGATCATCATTTCCGCAGTATGCTTAATTGCTTCGGGGCTTTCAGAAACGCAGTGACAGCGAAACACATTGCCGAAGTCGGGATGTTCCAAAGGCACTTTGTGACGTACCCAGCCAGTGCCTCTACAATCAGGACACTGCGTTACGGTTTCGTCGTCGTTCGGATAATTTTCGACTCTCGGTTTGAAACCGGTTCTCGATAGGATTGTGCTGAGGTTTTCCATTCCCTTTTGGTTGGTCATTAGTACCTCCGGTCATCATGCACCATGTACGTAGCACGGCATATAAGTTTCGATAGTGTCGTTTTCCTGTACCGCTGTGATAATCCCAACCACCACCTTTTTTGTAAGTGAAACTAGCAACCATAGCCCAAGCCTTCAACTCTACGGTTTCCGACGGTATTTGATGTTCACGTTGCCAGCGATCAAAATTATCCGCTTGCTTATCCACATAAACAAAGCCTTCAATATACGCCAGGATATCGTGGACAGTCTGAATATTATCAACATCCACCGGTATAGATATATTTGATGTTTCTTCTGATGTTTCTATTGGTGTTTGGGGTGTCACTGGTAACACCCTAGCTTGTTCGTTTTTACACCCTAGGTCTAATTTATTACACCCTAGGTTTTTGTCATTGTGTCTAAAATTACGCCCTAGCTCTATGTCAGATTCAACAACGCTATCCTCGGCACTTGGTTCAGCACGAGCGGAACTTTTAAAGGGTGGCTTAAGAAGACCTTTGCTTAGATCAATACGGTATTCGGTAGCATAACCGTTGCGACCTCCACCACCACCACGGCCAGGACTAACGGGTATCAACAAGCCTATCTTTACCAGTTCCTGAAGAATAGTCTGCACTCTACGGCGAGAGTAACCGGTTTTCCACATCATACGAGCTACGCTTGGGAAGACCTTCGTTCCATCGTCTTGAGCATGGTCGGCAAGGCAAAGCATCAAAGTCTGTTGAGTATGTGTTAACTCAATTGACCAAACCTGACCAGACAGTAGACCGCTCATGTAATCATCCTTATTGCGTGGTCTCGGAAAATTGTTCCACCTGAATGCTTTCAGCTTTTCGTTTCAGGGCATCCTCCAGTATAGGCACTGATCGTGTGGTTTCTTTATGTTCCACAACGTATAGGCGATCCCAATATGGCGACTTACATTTGGCACAGCGTGACGGTTTCGTCATATTTCGGCTATACCATATGTGACCGCAAGCAGGTCGTGCGCATTGGTTCGCTTCCACAGATACAGTGGGCATATTTAACTCCTTTCTATCCCGTGGGACATGGTTACCAACCATTTAACACTAATAGTGTGTAGTAGTCAACACTGTAAGTGTTACTAACACGTTTATTATACAGAGAGATGTAATGTTACACAACACTATCAGTGTAGGCACTGATAGTTACTCAAGGTTGACAATAATACACTATTGGTGTATTATTTTAAGGAAGGAAAAGAAAGGAGAGTGAAATGGAATTCGTGATATCTGACATCAGTGGAGACTTTCTAACATCAGTCACCATCGTTGCTGACAGTGTGGAGCAAGGCCATGAATGGGCAGCGTCTCATGCAGCTAGCCTCGGTTTCCCTGGAGTTATCTGTGTAAGCCCACGTTATCCGTTGGTCTGTTGCAACTGCGGTACACGAACAGAGCCGTTAGTGTCTTACCACCAATACGCTGGCGGTCATGGCAGTGTAGTCGTTGTGTGCTGCGATGATCGATCTGCATGCTGGGAACGTGAGAGGAGCCAATAATGATTGCTGAATCTGAATTAACAGACGCAGAACTGGTAGCAGCATTGTACGAAGCCAAAGAAAGCCGCAAGCGGGCATACGCTACGCATGATGCGCTAGAGCTAGCGTTACTTCAAAGGATGTACGAAAAGAAGGCCCAGGCCCTCGCTGGTGTTGGGATGAACGCCATCTTCGATGAAGATACCACCTGGGATGTGGGCATCCTGGAAGGTTTAAAGGAGCACATTGGCCCCGAAATCATCCTGACCGCCTACACTGCCGAGCACCAAGAAACGGTACCGGCAAAATGGGATATGCGCATCGTGCGCTCTTGGGGAAAGTTTGGAGAGGAAGTCTCTGAGCTTCTTGACCGGGCTAAAATCCGAGGCAAGCAACGGGTGAAGATTGTCACCACGAAAGAACCTCCGTCCAGCCATTAGGGGTTGACATGTGTACACCAACAGTGTATTATAAGGATAGAAAACAACATTAACAGATATGAAAGGAGCCCCACAACATGCAAGCCATCAAACAAGCCAAGGACTTCACCGGGTACATGATACTAAAGCACACCTGCGGAGCGATAAGCCGGGTGTATGTAGGCCCCTGGTACTTCAAGGGCTACGCCGCCGACGGTCGCACCCCAGCCGACCTTGATGCGACGATAACTTGCGCTTGTGGGAAGCAACTAAAAATAGAGCATGGCCGGGCCTTATATGGCCGGTATGTAACCACCACGATCTGCTCCGATAAATGCACCGGAGCCAGCGGGCCATCCTGCGATTGCCAGTGTGGCGGCATGAACCACGGCGGCAAATACAGCAACGATGTGAAATAGTGAGGGGCCTGGCCGAAGCCAGGCCCAACGCCAGGGCTGGTCCCAAGGCCAGCCAATATAAGCGAGAAGGTATAGACAATGGCTCAATATAAAGTGTTATGTGGCTGCGGCCACGAATGCTTACCTCATGGAGGCGCTCAAGGTCTCCAAGGAGGACCTAATGCGGGAGCCCGATCCGGAGGAGGTATCGGCATGACTACGGCGGTAGACCTATTCCCTTTCCAGGATGCTATCAGTCAATGGGCAGTCAACAAAGGACGGGCGGCTATATTCGCTGATACAGGGTTGGGGAAAACTCGGATGCAGCTTACATGGGCAGAGGCGATGGCAGGGCGCACGATCATCCTTGCTCCGTTGGCTGTGGCCTTACAGACAGAACGGGAGGCGCAGCTTATTGGCGTTGATGCTGGCTATGCCAGGCATCCCGACCAGGTCTCGGCCAGGGTGACTATTGCAAACTATGAAATGGTGGACAGGTTTAACCCCCAAGATTATCAAGCCGTGGTGCTGGACGAGTCTTCCATTTTAAAAAATGTTGACGCCAAGACTCGGGGTAAATTAACGGGGTTATTTGCCCAGACACCCTATCGCCTCTGTTGCACAGCAACTCCATCACCCAATGATATCGCTGAGTTGACCAACCACGCCGAATTCCTTGGCATCATGCGCCGGACAGACGTACTCGCCAAGTTCTTTGTCCATGATGATGATGGGTGGAGGCTCAAGGGCCATGCTCAGGAATCATTCTGGGAGTGGGTATCGACGTGGGCGATGGCTTTGCAGCGGCCATCGGATCTAGGATATACCGATGATGGTTATGACCTCCCGTCCCTCAACATTCATCATGTAGAAGTAGAGGGTGAAGCGGCTGCCTATGCCCAAGCAACGGGGCAGCTATTCGCCACCGAACTGAGGGGGTTACATGGCCGTCTAGCGGCCCGAAAGACGACGGTCGAACAGAGGGCGCAAAAGGCCATAGACCTTATCTCTGAACATCCCGACGATCAATGGCTAGTGTGGTGTGGATTGAACGAAGAAGGACGGCTACTCAAACGATATTTATCCTCTGCCACTCTGATAGAAGGTGCACATTCTTTCGATACTAAAATGGACGCCGCCCGCCAGTTCGCCGATGGAGGGCTAGGTGTCCTCATTAGCAAGCCGTCGATTATGGGGTTCGGCATGAATTTCCAGAAGGCGCACCGCATGATCTTCCTCGGTATCAATGACAGTTTCGAGACTTACTACCAGGCGATCCGGCGATGCTGGCGATTCGGTCAACAAGAGGCCGTTGATGTATATACCATCATGTCAGACCTGGAGCGGCCGGTTTGGGATAATGTCCAACGCAAGGCAAAAGAACATGAGGGGATGGTGCAAAAAATGATGGGATTTATGTCGGACTTTGGCAAAGCCGCCCTGCATGGTGCCATCGTCGACCATGAGAGGATGCCAGACGACACGGCCTCCGGACAGGGATGGACATTGCACCGGGGCGACTCGACCGCCGTTCTTCCCACTTTGGAGCCCGATAGCGTTGATCTGACAGTATTCAGCCCGCCCTTTCTCAGTTTGTTCGTTTACAGCGATGATGACCGAGACCTGGGGAATAGTGATTCCGAGAATGTGTTCATGGAGCGGTTCCGGCCCATCGTCGCTGAACTCCTGCGGGTCACCAAGCCTGGCCGCCTGGCCGTGGTCCATGTGGCCCAGGTGGCGGCGACATTAGCCCATGATGGTTTCATAGGGATCAAGGATTTTCGGGGTGCCGTCATCAAGTTGTTTATCGAGGAGCAGTTCCACTATCATGGTGATGTCACCATCGATAAGAATCCCCAAGCCCAAGCCATCCGCACCCACGCCAAAGCCTTGCTATTCAAGCAGCTCCGCAAGGACGCATCATGGCTACGTCCTGGACTGGCAGACTATATGTTGCTGTTCCGTAAGCCTGGCGAGCCAGCGATACCCATCCAGCCCGATATCTCCAATGAGGAATGGATCGAATGGGCGCACCCCGTCTGGTATGGCATGAGAGAAACGGACACGCTAAATGTCGCCCTGGCCCGAGCGGAACGGGATGAACGCCATATCTGCCCCCTTCAGCTACCTGTTATCGAGCGATGTATCCGACTCTGGAGCAATCCTGGCGATGTTGTGTTGAGCCCCTTCGCCGGGATCGGTTCCGAAGGCTACGTAGCGTTACAACAAAAAAGACGGTTTGTAGGGGTAGAGCTAAAGGATTCATACTATCGGGTCGCTTGCCGTAACCTGGACCATGCTGCGACGACCCGACAGGGCCAGATGGAGATGGTATGAGTCGCCCCCTCCGCCGTGGGGTCATGGACTCCGCCTGGAGGGAGATCACCCGCCCGATCTGGGAGACACACCTCCAGGAGGCGGAGACCGAGGGGAATGAGGGCCGGGCTGCATATGCCCGGTGGGGTCTTCACGCAGGCGGGGGCAGGAGTAAAAACAAACCTCCTCTTCTTCAACAAGGGAAGCCACACTGAGAAGATTTGGTACTATGACCTATCTGACCTGAAGGTCGCTAAACGGAAGCCCTTGGCCGCATCTCACTTCGATGAGTTCTTCAAACTGCTGCCGGGGCGAGAAGAAAGTGAGAACAGCTGGACGGTTACGAGGGCGGAGATAGAAGCAAAGAACTACGACCTAAAGGCAGTCAACCCCAACAGGAAAGAAGAAGTAGATACTCGTACCCCAGAAGAACTCCTAGACATCATCGAACAGAAGGGTACTGAGATACAGGAAGCGTTGGCGATGCTGAGGGGATTATAAAATAATTATATTTAGGTTCTATTTCCCTATAGGAAGACTTTGCTGGAGGTCAACCAAGAGAATGTGGATAGAACCTAACGCCTAGGAGTCAAGCCTGCAGTTAATGAGAGGGAATACCACATGCGTATAGAGGAGTTAACGACATGGATGTTCTACATTGGGCTTGGATGCAGACTGACCGAACGACCGGATCATCAAGACCGGTGGACGAGACGGCGGTTAGAATGGCAATAATCGATTACACCCATGACATTGACCGTGCCATCGAACTCGGATATCAAGGTGAGAATTTGGAGACTTCCAACAGTTTTTATCGATACGAGGGCAAGCAAGCAAACCGGAGTGTTGAGTAATTGCATTATATACACTGTTAGTGTACAATAGTAGAGAAGAAAGACGTTAGGAGGATGAAAGGATGATGTTACAGCAACGGGACATATCAATGGAGATGGAACTACGTGGCATTACGCAAAAAAAGACTAAGGCTGATAAATCCTATGCCGATGTCGAGATACAGTTAGACCCTGTATACCGCCGAAAATACCCCGAAACCCTTAAATGCTGGGACTGGGACATGGTGGCGCACCTCGTGGATCAGGCTGGTACTCGGCAGACATTTCACCTCAGTCCAGCAAAGTTAAAAACTAATCAAGACGGTTCTGCTAAAGACGACGACGGTCAGTGGGGGAGTTACGACTGGAAAATCATCGGTGTTGGTGACGGTGATGGTCTACCAGCCTTGGATGTGCCAGTGTACCAACCGCAGACCAAATGGCATGACGAGCCGTCCGACGATTCCAAGCCCATTTACGCCAACAATCTTGGCGATACGTGGTTGCGCAAGGATCGCTCAATTGAAAGTCAGACTGCCATGTATCAGGCGATAGATTCAGCCAAGTTCCTAACTAAGGAAGCTGCCAATGTCCGAGATACAGTGTTTGAGCAAATCGATGGAGAGCTAATTGTTCACATTGACAAGTTTACCGACATAGTGAAGATGTTGCATCCGGTGTATGTACAAATGATCCGAGAGGAACGGCCTGACAATTGCTGATGTTGTGGACGAAATGTTGGCATTGTAAATCGGATAAACTTAAAGTTGCCGATGGCTCACACATGGTGCTGGAATGTACTATGTGTAGAGCCATCATGGTTGGTGTTATTGCCAACCATCCCAACACCAAACAACGAAATTAAGGAGGCTCAACGTGCCGGTGTTTTATGACCGTGGAGGAAACCCGATCTCGCTGACGAGTTGGACACATAAACTCAACGATCCCGATTACTGTGTCATTGATATCACTGAGTTTGATGACGATCACTCCACCAAAATAATCACTCGATGGACTGGCATTGATCTCGGCATTGTGCCAGCGGAAGATGCTAATCCGAGTCGACATCTTATCTACCAAACTGTGTTGTCGGATGCTCGTGATAACAATATCGTTTATGTCCAGCCCTGGGAAACCGAACGCGCTGCACAACTGGGTCATCAAGCAGCATCCCAAGCATTTACCGATGGACATATTCTGAGTTGCAGCGAACCGCTATCGGTGGCAGCAGAGCAATTAAGTGACGTTGAAAATACAGTTGTTGAACCGTTAGCAGTCGAAACTGTTGTTGAAGAAGCCTTACCAGTGCCAGTGCCAATTTTACCATCTGTTGCCGTGAGCGATGATCCGAACCGTGTGGTTCTTGACCACACGCCAGCTATAGCGTCCGAACCCGTGGTACAAGTGCAGCCATCAATGGCAGCAGGAACCGTAGCAGACTATGTGGATGAAAATCGTGTCGTAATTGCCACTCCGGAAGGGCAGCAAGTGGAACTGCCTGGTACGCATCCCAGAGATCATGTTGAAATTAGACCTCACGCGTTCGACCATCCGGAAGGCGGTATCTTTGACGGGGCTGGTGCGCCACTCTGTTCGCATTGTTGGAATCCTGAAGCATTACATCCCCCTATGTGATCCGTGTGTCAGAATACCAACAACTTCAACAAGTTTACACTGAGGCGTTGAAAAT
>Ga0114902_1000879_pt1 | contig 14251 bp, 14 predicted proteins | sample MalvireepMed_s12_FD_87291 | JGI IMG/M metagenome (GOLD analysis project Ga0114902, IMG submission 87291) | Marine viral communities from the Global Malaspina Expedition - Malaspina viral metaG DeepMed_s12 | ecosystem: Environmental > Aquatic > Marine > Oceanic | place: Mediterranean Sea... | reverse complement strand
TGTCCCCTTTAGGCGTTCCAGAGGTGTAAGCTCCTGAGGGAGCGGCTCGGCCAGCTCGTCAGCATGGGCGGTGTGGGCATCTAGGCCGTCCAGGAGTTCTTTTTCGGTTGGGCGTTTGGTCTTCATGGCACACTCTCCGCAATCACAAGCAGGCCAACTCCGGGGCAGTAGGCTGCAGATAGTATGACTTTACCACCCGAACGAAGCGAGCTACATAGCCGCACTCGCCCAATGGGGGCTGCCATTCGTCGGGACCTTCGGCTCCCTTGCTCAGGCTCGCCTCGACAGGCAAAAGACTAACCGAGTCATTGGCGATGGACCGGCGCTTCTGGCCAAGCCATTCTCAGGCTCCACGATCCCAAACCCAGGCCAGCGGTACAACACGTGATCAATATCGATATCCGAAGCGTTCTGAATGACGCTGCCGGTAAACGGGCTGCCCCAACGGCCGGTTACTACCCTGCATCCCTGTTCAGTAGCAAATCGAACGGGCGCCGTCGAGGACGCCACCAGTGAGTGCCTAAGCCCGACTATCCTGACAACTCCGGCACTGATCGCTCCAGCCGTGACCAAACTCAGAACGCTGGTAACTCAAGTGTTCAACGCTTTCCATGGGATGTGCGTCGACATCACTTAACAGCGCCAGCGAGAGTCCTTTGGGCAACTACCCCCCGGCGTCCAGGCAAGCCTGAATGATGTCAAAAGAAGTAAAGCTCTGGGTTCTGTCATACCCGCTACTCTGGGGAGGAGGATGGCACAAACCGCTGTTCGACTGTTTTACGTTACCGGCTTTGGCTGTTACTTGGAAAAAGGAGGCCGGTGACACTAACCCAATTTGGTTTACAACGTCTCTGATTTACTTCAACCTCACTCCTCGAAAATCATGCCAGCATTGGTTGACCGTAGTTAACCCCATTACCCTCTGCGAATAGGCAAACATTCCGCGCCGAGAGGTAAACAAAGGTAGGATAGGCAGGTGTTTCATCAGCAACGAATCTGCCTCACGGTAGAGCGACCTCCTGCTTGACGCTTCGATTGTATTTCGTGCTCGGTCCAATAGAACATCCACCCCTGTATCATTGTTGTACCCAGCATTGAAGCCAACAGGCGATTGGTTGGAGCCATGAAGCACTTGGGCCAGCCAAAGATCGGATGACATGCCCCAACTCATCTCTGTAAAAGCAACACCCACGGGAGCACCCTCACGCCATTGATTGCAGTACGTGACCCAGTCTTTGTGGAAAGTTATCTCTAACTGGATGCCTACTCTTTCCAAGTCTTGGGCCAACCGCTTGTATATTGCACTCGGGTCGAGCTGTGCAGAGCCCGCTTGGGCTGCCTCCACTTTAAGCACTAGCCCATCAGAAAAACCCGCATCTGCCAAGAGCTTTATGGCTAACTCTGGATCATACGAATAGAAGTCTGGCGCGAACTCATCATACGACGGAGCTCCAGGTGGAATTGCACTGACTGCGGGCATAGCAGCACCGGGAAAGAGGTCCGCACACAGTGCCTGGCGATCGATAGCATGTGCTATTGCATGCCGTACACGCAAGTCTGATATCTGTGGGTCTCTCTGGTTAAACACTAGATACCAGAGGTAAGGTGGTGCAAACTCCGGTACGTTAAAGCCCTGCGCAGACAAACTGTCCAAATCTGCCCCCTCCAGACTATACGCAAAGTCCACCCGTCCTTCGATTAGCGCTCTTACTCGATCGTCACGATCAGGAAAAGGCAAAAACTGAATAGCCTCAATCTGAGGACAACCATACCAATAATCTTCGTTTCGACGCAGTTCTACAGCAGAACCATACGCGGTTTCAAATCGACGATAGAACTGAAATGGGCCAGTCCCTGGTGCTCTATCAGCACACTCATCAGGACCATATTTCCGAATTGCTTCAGGACTAATCAATGACTGTGATCCCGGAGCGTCCTCTTGTGTCATATACCGGAGAAACTCCGGATTTGGCTCGGAAAGGCTAAGCTCAACCGTCATCTCATCAAGTGCTCTAACTCTATCGATCAGTCCAACTCCAGAGCGGTTCAAGTCCGCGGCCACAGGTGAGAAAAAAGGTGAATCCGGACAGCATAAGCGCTCGTAGTTGATAACCACAGCTTCTGCGTTTAGTGGAGCACCATCATGAAAGTTCACGCCGTCCCTTATTTTGAAAACATAGGTACGAAAATCTTCTGATATCTCACATTCGACTGCGAGCCTTGGGATAACATCTGTCGGGTCATTGAAATTAGCGGGAGCGGAATCAAAATCGTCTTCGAATAGGCTTTCATGGGTCTGCTGCACTACTCGACCCGTATTCCACCCCCCGAACGATCTGGGGGGATCAATCTCATCTACCGACCAATCAAGAGCAACCCTCAGGATCTTGTCTTCTTGCATATGCTTTTCCTAATTGAAATTTATTTAAGTGGCAAATAACCGACTATGATCTCGGGCATGGCGCATTGACGCGATCTCTAAACCTGCTGCGGCACCACATTCCATCTCACCGATCCCCGTGCCAAGAGATATCCCCGCAGACCCAATAATCTCAGGGGCAAGAACGACCAACATCGCTTGAGCTGCAGACGCAGGAATCACGTCCAAACGAACGGCAGCTGACAGGATCATCGTGACGACGCCTCGTAACTCCATAAGCACAGCATCTTCCCTGCTTATTCCCATTGCAGCTGCAACGGCTCCAGATACTACTGATACATGGCCTGGGGTTTTTTTGTCCGCGACTTCCTGGACAAATTTTACGAGCGTAGAGTTAGCGTGGAAAGCGGGTGCCAACGAAGCTAGCCTGCTACCGCAACGACGAGAAGCCGCTTGTGATGAAGCTGTCAGCTTGAGGAGGTCTAGCCGGGCATCTATCTCAAGCAAACCGCTAAGAAGGCCAGCTCCAAGCGCGTCATGGGCCAACGCGGCAGCTGCACCATCAGCTCGTGCAACCCCGTGAGTCAGAGCCGACGTAATCATGCTTTGCAGATCTTGTGGCGTTTCGACTCGCCCATCTCTGAACAAGCGCTCAAGACCAAATGCATGTGCATGCCTCCCAATCGGCAATGCTGAATCAGAAAGCTGCATCAGTGCCAATACAGAGCTAGCGTGAGTATCGAAGGTACAGTTAGTCATGGAGGTGACGATGGGAACCATGGTCTGAGACGGTCGCGCCACTCGGGGGCGCGTCAGCAGCAAAAGCTCGCTCCTCAAACCGAATCTGGATATTCCGGAAGCCTAGTGCGCGAACTGGCCGTGCGGTTAGGTCTGGTGTGTCAGTTACGGGTACCAGAATTTCATCATTGCGGAATTCAGCAGGGGTATGCCGATTACCTAGTGCATGACCAATCTGGAAGGCCTGTGAAGGTTCTAACTCGCTCAAGGCGACGACCATCACTAACTCAGGTCGCCGGGCAACAACTAGAATTCGTCTAGTGTCATCGTGGACTACAGCCCCATCAAAGAGCCAATCTGGTCTGGGTAAATCTATCCCGACTTGCTCTCCATTTTCACTAACCGCACGCAATCGGCGACGTCCTGCGTCTGCGGCTGTGATCCAGATTTTATCTCTAGCTCTTCCGTTAAAAGCCCTGTCATCGTAACGACCTAGAATTTCGTGTATTAGCAACATTGTTCTTCTACTTCCTTAATGTTGGTGCCGGGCGACCTCGAACATGATGTCGGGCGATAGCCCACACGCTCTGCATAGCATTTCGTAAAGCCGGAGCATCGTCGGCAAGAAAACGGACGATGGCGCCGCAACCGGAAGCGAGAGCTGCAGCCCCGCCATAGACCATTTTTAATTCCTCAAGCCGTGCACTAATTTTCGTGGCCAGCTCTTCTTGATCGTTTTTCTGGCTCAAGATCACAAGAGAGCCAATATATCCGGCTTGCCCCAACGCTCCTATTAACGCCGGGCTCGCTTCGCCCGGCCTAAACGTCGACGCGTCGACCAATACCGGCTGACCGTTAAAACTTGCCTCAAGGCGTAACGAGACCGCGTCATAAACGTATTCCTCACCGCGGGCAACCCTACCAGGAGCAATGCTTTCACCCAGGATTGCCTCTGCCCCCTCAGCCAGGTCAATGTGAGTTTCCTGCCGGTACACAGCCTTGGGATGCGCGATAATCATGTCCGGAATCGATTCGATAAACGCCCCTCGGCCCAGCTTGATGTGCGTTGTCTGAGCAGCCAATCCATTGCCTTGAATACGAGTTGCGGAGGGCGTTGAGATGCAAACTGAGGCATCGTCCTCAAGATGCAAATCGGTATGAAGCCGGTCCCCCCCAAAAACCGACCCCGCCGCATTCTGGGTGTAGATCAAGGCGCCAGATTCAGACTCAAATGGAAGCACTCCCGTAGTAGTCATCGGATACCGCTGCCTACGCTCCACTAGTCTAGTACGGCCGTATTTGTCGGTGCGAAAACGCAGCGCCAGCAGACCGTCGTTCATCCGGTCAGCTTTCCGAAAAGCGCACTTCGTTTAATTTCCTCAAACACTGCCTTTACTCCCAGGCCACTGCGGAGGTCGGTGAAAAGAGATGCTCTATCTGGGCGCGCTAACGAGACGTCGCCTGTGATCCGTTCCAAATCGGCATCTACATGCGGAGCTAGATCTATCTTGTTGACCACCAGCAAATCTGCTCTCAACACACCCAAACCTCGCTTTCGGGGAATATCATCTCCGCCAGATACATCTATGACAAAAGCCCACCAGTCCACAAGCTCACTAGAGAAAGTGGCAGCTAAGTTATCCCCTCCGCTCTCGATGAGAATGACGTCAGGCTGAAAGCGTCGCTCTAACCGTTCCGCTGCTTCAAGGTTTACAGATGGGTCTTCACGGATGGCAGTGTGAGGACAGGCCCCGCTTTCGACACCTAGAACTCTCTCGGGATCGATTAAGCCCGAACGCTTGACCCGCTCAGCATCCTCATCTGTAACAAGATCGTTTGTTATCACTGCGACAGAGATAGATTCCTCACTAAACAAAGGGAGCAAGCGTTCCACTAACCGCGTTTTTCCACTACCAACTGGGCCTCCGAACCCTAAACGAACCGCTGCCATAGCCTAGACTCCTTACTTAAGCATGTATGATTGTCCCAGCGTCACCCGAGTTAAAGGTGTGCTGATGAGTGGCTGACCATCGATTCGTACTTGAAAAGACTCTGCGTCAACATCGATGTTCGGCACTAGATCATTCAGCAACATATCGCTTTTTCTGGTCCCTCGTGTGTCAGCTACGGGTACCATGGCGGACTTGAGATCTAGTCGACGAGCAATGCCTGAAGTGATCGCGGCTGGAGAGACGAAGCGCACACCCAAAGCCTGAGGTGCCCGCCCGAAATAGCCCCACATAGGTCTGTAACGAAGTGGCTCACAGCTCATCAGCGATGCGTTGGCCTCACCCAACGGCGCCCACACAGGAAAGCCAGATTTCATAATGAGTTCCGGCTTGGCTCCAAAGTATTCCGGTTTCCAAAACACGAGATCGGCCAATTTCCCTACCTCTAGCGAACCAACTTCAGCATCAATGCCAAACATTCGTGCTGGGTTGATCGTATATTTTGCAAGATACCGACGAATTCTGAAGTTATCTGCTCCACTACCGCGGTCTTCCGGTAACGTCCCCCGAAGCTCTCTCATATGATCGGCAAGTTGCCAGCACCGCGTAATAGTCTCTCCGATTCTCCCCATTCCTTGGCTATCTGATCCGATCGCGCTTATGGCGCCAATGTCATGCAAGACATCCTCGGCCCCAATAGTTTCTTTACGGATTCGGCTCTCCGCAAATGCAACATCTTCGGGCAGCCGAGGATTAAGGTGGTGACTCGTCATGGCCATATCGAAGTGTTCATCGAAGGTGTTTATGGTGAACGGGTTCGTCGGGTTGGTCGATGAAGGCAAAATGTTGGCTTTTCCGCACATTCGAATGATGTCTGGCGCGTGGCCTCCACCAGCACCCTCTACATGGTATGCATGGATGCCACGTCCGGCGATGGCACGCATTGTGTGTTCGACGAATCCGGACTCATTAAGCGTATCGGTATGCAGCTGAATTTGACCCCCACCGATCTCGGCAGCCTTGAGAGCAGCATCAATAACCGCCGGAGTCGCACCCCAGTCCTCGTGAATTTTTAACCCCGCTGCGCCGGCGGCTAACTGTTCTAGTAACGGCTCAACTGTGTGGGAAGCGGCCTTTGCAATAAATCCAAAGTTGACAGGGAAGGCTTCTGCTGCCCGCAACATGTGCCCCAAATTTGTCGTTCCAGTTGAGGCTATAGGAACAGTAGTCGGGCCGAGACCGCCGCCCATCAATGTTGTGAAGCCAGCCGAAAGCGCTTCCTCTACTTGTCCCGGGTCGATGAAATGAACATGACAGTCAATCGCGCCAGCAGTGACGATTAACCCCTCAGCCGCTCGAACATCTGTGTTAACTCCCACGATAAGGCCAGCAGTCACGCCGTCCATTATGTTTGGATCACCTGCTTTACCTATGCCAGCAATCCGGCCATTCTTGATGCCAATGTCCGCTTTAATAACGCCAAGAACCGTATCGATGATCAAAGCGTTAGTGATGACGAGGTCAAGCACGCCATCAGCCGCAGTTAAAACACCATCGCATCCAGTGCCGCACCTCATGGTTTTACCTGCACCGAACACTAACTCGTCACCACCAACACAGCTGTCGTGCTCCACTTTTGCCCATAAGCCGGTGTCACCCAACCTAACAGAATCCCCTACAGTAGGCCCATAAAGCTGTACGTACCTCGAACGTTCGATTGAATGAGCCATACACTACTCCTGCAAGAAGTCTGATAGTCGGGATTTTGCGGCGGAATAGACGTTTGGGTCGTCCAGAGAGCCGTTAACCAAACCTGCAAGGCCGTTTACAATTCTGGCTCCGCCAATTGCCACTAGGTTGACCTCCCGCAGGTCCCCTGGCTCAAAGCGCAGTGTTGTTCCAGCAGGGATATCGAGGCGAAATCCGTATGCGGCCGTACGATCGAAATATAGCGCTGGGTTGACTTCGAAGAAGTGATAATGCGAACCAACTTGGACGGGGCGGTCAGCTTTGCTTTGGACCCTTAAGCTCGTCGTATCGCGCCCGCTGTTTACCTCTACTGGTGCTTTACCAAGCTTCCATCGCGGGTTGAGGGGTACCATAAGATCCGACGTTCCCGGCCCGATCGGATCATGGACGCAAACGAGTTTCTGCCCATCTGGAAAAAATGCCTCAACCATAACGACGTCGATCCGCTCAGCAACGCCCGGCATCACATCATCTTCGGTTAACAGGCTTGCTCCTAAGGAAACCATGTCAGAAACGGTTCCCCCTTTACGCGCACCTTCACAGATAGCGTCGGCGATCATAGCCCGGGCTTCAGGCTCACTGACAGAAAGTCCTTTTTTATGACGAGACCTCGCAAGCTCTGCTGCCTGGTGCAACAGAAGCCGATCAATTTCGCGCGGAAAAAGCCGCATTACTTACCTCCTAACAATTGCGCATGATCTGTTCACTACTGACCTTGCACTTGAAATGGGCGACCACACCCGCGCCTGTTTAGACCGCTAGATGAGCCGACAACTGATCGCTTGTTACTTGGCTATCCACTACCCCTTGGTCAACTATCTCGCCGAGCTTCAGGATCATGAAGCGGTTCGCAATGCTTAAAGCAAAGTCCAGGTGCTGTTCCACGAGCAGTACGGAAATACCTAGGTCATCACGTGCCTTGACCAATACTTCTGCCATACGGTCAACCATTGCGGGTTGGAGGCCTTCCGTTATCTCATCGATAAGCATCAATCTCGGGTGTGAAATTAGGCCTCGACACATCAACAACATCTTTTGCTCACCTCCAGAAAGAGTGCCGGCCCGCTGTTTCATCCGTTCAAGGATACGAGGGAAGAGTGACTCGATTGTTGGCAGGCGCTCCCTGAAGAGGCGGTCCGAATTGACCCCAAGCCGTAAGTTATCTTCGACTGATAGGTCAGGGAATAAGGTGTTTTCCTGTGGAATATGAGCAACGCCAGATCGCGCCATCATATGCGGGGGGGGCTGCGTAACGTCCTTATCTCTTAAGATTACTTGTCCGCCAAAAGGACTAACAAAGCCCATAATAGTCTTGAGAAGAGTAGACTTGCCCATACCGTTCTTTCCCAGTACTGCCAAGATCTCACCCTGTTTTATATCCAGCGAAACGTCCCTCACCACGGCAGCTGAACCGTACCCGCTTGTAATATCGCTTAGTGTTAGGATCGCATCGCTCATGCCGATTCATCCTCTTTGTGGCCCGCGTACACGGCCTTGACCAAGTCAGACGCGACGACCTCTTCTACAGTACCCTCCATCAGGATTGCCCCTTGATGAAGAACGACAACGCGATCACTAATCGCTCTAACAAAGTCGAGGTCATGTTCGATAAGAACGATGCAAAGACCGAAGTCCCGTGTCAGTTTTGTCAGGACACTACCTATAGCCATGCGCTCTGGTCTTGTTAGCCCTGCCGTAGGCTCATCGAGCAGAAGTACCGACGGTTCAGTTGCCAAAACCATCGCTAGCTCCAGGCCACGCTTCATCCCATGGGAAAGGTTCTTAGTTTCTTCGGAAAGTTTTTTGTCTAGGCCTGTTGCTTGCAGAATGTCCAGTGATGGCTGAGGTAGGGCGACAGTGTCGCTACGACTGAAGAGACTGGCGCCATCAATCCGGTAACGAGCCAGCTTAAGACATTCCGAAACGGTTAGTGTCTCGAATAGATTGGTGTTCTGAAAACTTCTGCCCACGCCCAGACCCACTACTTGCTGAGGTGAACTGTGCGCTATCTCGACATTGTTGATGTAAAGCGTCCCGGTCGTTCTTTCTTTTCCGTCGCTGATGCAGCGCATCAAAGTAGTCTTCCCCGCACCATTGGGACCAATAATACCCAGCAGTTCGGTACCCTTTCCTATGAGGTTCACATCCCTTAAGACCTCTAAACTACCGTACCGACGTGAGAGCCCTTCTATTCTTAAGGGTGGTGCATCTCCGAAAGATCCCTGCAACATTCTGGTCCCCGGTGCTTTAACAACGCTGGCCTCAAAATCAATGGCATTTCGTTGCGGACGGAGGCGATTCCATAGGCCGCTGATAAGGGGTGCGAGACCACGGGGTAACGCAACTATAACCCCTACGAAAGCTATGCCGGTGAGCAGTTTCCAGAAGAAGGGCATTGCCCCTGAAAGCCAGGAAGACATGGTATCAATACCGATGGCCGCGAAAACGGGGCCAAGCAAGGTCGCCCTCCCTCCTAAAGCAGTCCAGATTAAAAGCTCGGTACCAAGCTGAAAACCCGCTAGCTCTGGCGCAACAACATTTGAGAACGCTGCGTACGCAAACCCGGCAACTGAGGCTACCATTGCCGCAGCCACCATCAGCATCGTTTTGATACGCGATACAGGTATGCCCAAGTATGCGCTGCGGTCCTCGTTCTCACGGATAGCAATAAGTACACGACCGAAGTCGCTACGAACCAGCAACCATCCTGCGGTAGTGGTTAGTACAAGAAAACACCCAGCTATCCAGAACCAAACTTCCAGGCTCCAGAAATACGTCGGAAAGCCCGAAAGTCCGCTGGACGATCCAGTGTAGCTACCGCCGGAATATATGACCTGAGTGAGAACGATAGGTAATGCGAGGGTTATAATAGACGCATAAATAGGTGACGAACCGTGGAAAAAGGCCAACCATCCCGTACCAGCTGCCACGACTGCCGCTGAACCCAATGCCAAAGCTAGGCCACCTAGAGCCCAGCCAGGCCCGAATCCGTAGTGAGTAAATACAAGGCCACATGCATACGCGCCTATACCAAAAAAGGCGGATTGGCCAAACGTCAGAATACCTGTATATCCCCAGAGTATATCCACCGTCATAACCACGGCAGCAAGAAGCAATGTCCTAATGAGGATGTTGGTAAAGTAAGTGTCAAGAAACAAAGGCGCGATGGCTACTGTACACAGCCCAACCAGACACCCAATAAGGGCTGTGCGATGAGTACGAGATAGCGTAATTTCTTTTCTAAGCACGACTAAACCCCTTCGGATTTAAACGGAGAATCATTGCTGCAAGAACCACGATTGTCATACCTCCGAGAATAGGGCTGATGAAAGTACTGATGAGCACTTGAGTTCCCCCCAGAACTAGCGAGGCAAGCAGAAGGCTTGGGAAAGAGACTCCCGATATCAGAACCAGCATGAAGCTGTTGACCAGCCAAGGTAGTCCCATATTGGGATCAACCGATAGTAACGGCGTTATCAGGGCGCCAGCAGCACAAGCCAATCCCGCACCTAAGCCAAAAGTGATGGCGCGGACCCTGGTGCTATCAATGCCCAAACCGCGGGCCAGGTTCTCATTGACAATCACAGCCCGGGCATTGAGACCAAAACGTGTAAGGCTAAGTAATGCTATAAGGGCAATCGCGAGCAGTACGGCGATAGCGCTAACTGCTAATCGGTATGCCGAGTACTCAATACCGAGAACCTCAATAGTTCCCGATAATGGGGATGGGGCAAACTGAACGCCGCGACCGAACGTCAGCGCAAATATCTGGCTGATTACAATACCTAGCCCCCAAGTGGCGAGAATGGCGTCAAGCGGTCGGTTATAAAGCGGCCTGATGATGGTACGTTCGACAAGCAACCCGAAAACAATCCCGACGATCCCGGCGAGTGGCACGGAAAACCATGGGCTTATGCCAGCAGCACCGGTTAGGTATGCGGCATATCCACCGGCGGTAAGAAACGCCCCGTGGGCGAAGTTCAAAAGCTTCATTACCCCAAGGATGATCATTAAACCGCTTGCTACGACAAATAGAATTCCGGCTGTCGTCAAAATATCGAAGATGACGCTACCCACATTAAACCTCTTACCAGTAATGGGCGTGGGCCTTAATATTTTGGACCACACGCCACAAGCTTATTAGTCGGCGAACTGTGGGCATTGCTCGCCCGGATCTACGCTTTCAAATGTCTTTACAACCTCGATTGAACCATCACTTGCTACTTTCCCGAGGTACATCGTAAGAGCAGCATGCCGCTGTCTATCCATCTTTATCGAACCTCTAGGGCCCTCGATGGTTACCTCAGATAGAGCTTCTATGACAGCAGATGGCTCGGTAGACCCTGCTTTCTCAACAGCGGCGGCGTAAGCGTAGATCCCGTCGTATTGAGGAACAGATAGCTCGTTAGGCGTCTCTGCCTCATCGCCGAACTTTTCTTTAAGCGCCTCTAAAAATCTCTCATTCGCTGGTGTGTCCAAGCTAGAGACGTAAGAGGCCGCTAAATAAACTCCTTCCGCGTTAGAGCCCATGTTTTTTGCTGTGGTTTCGTCTATCGCATAGCTCCCGTATGGGATGTTTACTCCTGCTGAACGAAGCTGCCGGGTAAGTGTGACATTGGGAGCACCAGCCGATGTCGATGTGATCAATGCATCAGGATCCGCCGAGCGTAACTGCGAGATGATTGCTGTCCAATCGGAGCCTTCGATGGGCAGGTAGGATTCGCCTACCACGGTCCCACCTTTGCTTTCGACGTACTCACGCGTAAATTCAAGCATTCCCCGACCGAAGACGTAGTCACTGCCAATAAGGAAGAACTTTTTAGCGTCATATTCAGACATAAACTGATCTACCATAGGTTTTACCTGTTGCTCCGGAACCCAGGCATTTATATACATCCATGGCGAGCAGGAACGCCCCTCATAGAAGGAGGTGTAGATGAGAGGCACCCTGCCACGGTTTACAATTGGCAGGCCTGCATTTCGAGCCGCCGTAGTCTCCATTGCGACAATGCCGTCGACCTCTTTTTGAAAGACCAAGCTATCGTATGCTCGCTGTGCGCCTTGGGCCCCGGATCCATCATCAGCAATCTCCAGCTGCAAAGGTCGGCCTATTACTCCTCCTTTGGCATTAATTTCGGCGACCGCCAACTCAGACGCCTGAACCACGGATGGTGCGACAACGCTATTGGCTCCGCTCAGTCCAACAGGAATTCCAATCTTTATCGGATCGGCGGCGTAAGCAGAAATACTCAAGCAAATCCCAAGACCGAAAACTAAACTTTTTAAGCTCATGATTTCTTCCTTTTATAAATAGACAGTATCTTTTCTTGCTTTAATATCTAAACCTTCGAAGTCGGAATAAACGTCGGTTCTCCTATCATTCAAAAGATGATTAAAACGGTTGGGGGATAAGTATTGGATAGCCGACCCAATATCTGCATTACCAATTACTATTTCTTCTTTATAGCCACTTGCAGGTCCAGCCACCGGCCAGCCTGTGTGGTCAATGATTAGACTGTTCCCTATAAATTCCTGACCACGCTCTGTCCCTACCCTGTCCGCACAAGCGATAACAAGGCCATTACTATAGGCCGCGGCCTGATGTAGCACTGTAGCCATGGGTTTTTGGTCTAACTGCCAACCCGGAAGCGGTACCCAATTGGTGGGAATACAGACTATATCTGCGCCCTGAAGCGCTGCCATTCGGAAGGTTTCAGGGAACCAGCCGTCATAGCATATCGCTACACTTAGCCGACCAAACGGCGTTTCAAATACAGGGGCTCCAAGGTCACCTGGCTCAAAGACGATATTTTCGTCTCCCCATAGGTGCAGCTTTCGATAAACACCTAAGACTCCATAGCGGTCAATAATGACTGCGCTGTTATAAATTTTTTTGCCTTCAAGCTCTGCAATTCCAGCAATGAGGACAACATCTAATCGTTTTGCGACTTCGCACCATGTTTTAGTAGTGCTTCCATCTGAGATCGTCTCGGCAAGCTCTGTTGCTTCAGATTTAGATTTAAAAACATACCCTGTACTGCAAAGCTCGGGCAGAACAATTATGCGAGCGCCTTCTTTTGTGGCTTGCTCTATTAGTTCAATACTCCGACGTACATTAAGCGAGACCTCGCCAAATACCGGCTCGAATTGAATACAGGCAATCTTCACCTGTCTCTTCTTATCTTCACTTCTTCGTTCTGTTGAGTTTAATGTTGTTTGATTCTGAGACATCGGATAGCTGATTCCCTCTCTCCCCAATAATAGAAAGTCGGCATAAAGCCCTTATCACTGACGTACGCAAAGTGGTCCTAATCTCGCTATTCCAGACAGCTGTAGGAATAAAGATAAGTTGCGCAGATTTCTAGCAAAGGACGGGCCAAGTCGGGAAAAGCTCTGTTTTTTCAGCGCTAGCTCACTTGGGATCGCGGTGTGCACACTTGCGTGTTTTTCTAAAACTAAACCAAGGCACACTCAAAAATGCTCCATAATTGAGCGCACCCGCACCAAACCAGCTCACTATGGTAACAATGGCAGGCCTGACCCTGACCCCGTATTAGGCCCATCCGGAGTTGGAAAAATCCGGCTCCAGTTGCTTCTGTTTTCCTCGTGAAACCGCATGTTTTCTGGCGTAGTCAGACGGCGTGGACCACGCCAATGCGGAATGGGGTCGGACTTGAGTACAGAACGTCCGCCACGCTTCGATTTTCTCCCTGGCGTCGGCCAGTGACAAGAACCAGTTTTCGGTGAGGCACTCCTGTCGCAGCCGTCCATTGAACGATTCTACCGTTGCGTTGTCGGTAGGTTTTCCGGGCCGTGAGAAGTCGATTTCGATGTCCCGCTCATACGCCCAGCGATCCATGACCTTGCCGGCGAACTCCGACCCGTTGTCGGTCTTAAGAACGTCCGGGTTGCCCCGGAAGCGCGCAATCGCCGTCAAGGCTTCCTGAACATCATGGCTCTTCAGGCTCTGTCCAACCACGATGCCGAGGCACTCCCGGGTGAACAGATCAATGATCGTCAGCAGGCGCAGTCGCCGACCATCGAACAGCGCGTCTGAAACAAAATCCATGCCCCAGATGTGATTGGGATGGTTGGCCTGCTGTAGCGGCTGTCGGTTCTTGGCCGCCTTGTTGCGCCTAGCCCGGCCCGCCTTCGAACAACTTGTTCGATAAAGGTATCGGTGTAATCCCCCCGAAAAACAGCCCAAGATTCTCCCTTGTTGTAGGAGACCAATTTCTTTTTCTACGAGGTGACCGCCTAGAAATTTACAGTGACAATAATTTTGAGGCTATCGAAGTGTTTGGAGAGCAGGAGATTCCTGACGTAATTTCACGGTATTTCGGCTACGCGCTTCCATCCCTTTCGGCTTTTTCGAAAATAATTTTGAAATCCGGCTCTCTTAGGCACGTCGCTAAAACACGCACTAGTGAATTGT
>Ga0114902_1000873_pt1 | contig 14302 bp, 14 predicted proteins | sample MalvireepMed_s12_FD_87291 | JGI IMG/M metagenome (GOLD analysis project Ga0114902, IMG submission 87291) | Marine viral communities from the Global Malaspina Expedition - Malaspina viral metaG DeepMed_s12 | ecosystem: Environmental > Aquatic > Marine > Oceanic | place: Mediterranean Sea... | reverse complement strand
TAACGGATACAAAGGGGCGACCATCCAGAATATCGCGGAAAGGGCAGGGTTGCCGAAGTCCAACGTGCTCTACTACTTCAGCAACAAGAAGAAGATGTACAGCGCCATGTTCGACGACATCCTCGGGCGCTGGAATAAAGTGTTCACTGAAATTCGTCCGGAAGACGATCCCGCCGAAGCCCTTGCCACGTTTATCCGTACCAAGGTGGAGATGTCTAGGAAGTTCCCGCTGGCCTCCCGGCTGTTCGCCATGGAAATCATTCAGGGCGCTCCCTTCCTGATGGACCATCTGCGCACCAACATGCGTGAGTGGGTCCGGGGGCGTGCAGAAGTTATCCAGACCTGGATTGATGAAGGGCGCATGGCTCAGGTTGATCCGGTGCAACTGATTTTCCTGATCTGGTCATCCACACAACATTACGCCGACTTCCAGGTTCAGATTCTGATGGTCGAGAACAAGGCAGAGTATGAAAAGCGCGATTTCGATCATGCTGCCGATTTCCTGACCGATGTGATCCTGAGAGGCAGCGGCCTTGAGAGTCCGAAATGAGTAACGAAACCTCATACCCGAGGGATATGACGGGCTACGGTGAGCACCCTCCCCATGCCCAGTGGCCCGGAAAAGCACGGGTCGCCGTTCAATTTGTCCTCAATTACGAAGAGGGCGGAGAAAACTGCGTCCTCCATGGAGACGAGCACTCCGAAACGTTTCTATCCGACATTGTGGGCGCGCAGGCCTACCGTGACCGGCACATGAGCATGGAATCCCTTTACGAGTATGGTTCCCGCGCCGGTGTCTGGAGAATTCTGAAAGAGTTCAGGAAGCGTGAGCTTCCGCTGACGGTTTTTGGCGTGACGATGGCCATGGCCCGCAATCCGGACGTCGTTAAAGCCTTTATTGATGACGGCCACGAAATCGCGTGCCACGGCGAGCGCTGGATTCACTATCAGGACATGAGTGAATCGGAAGAACGGCGCTGTCTTGAACAGGCTATTGAGCAGCATACCGAGCTGACCGGGGAACCGCCTCTGGGCTGGTATACCGGTCGCGACAGCCCCAACACCCGGCGTCTCGTCGTTGAACAGGGCGGGTTGGAATACGACAGTGATTACTATGGTGATGACCTGCCGTTCTGGACCACGGTGGAAACAACAGACGGCGAGAAGAAGCCCCATCTGGTAGTTCCCTACACCCTGGAAGCCAATGATATGAAGTTCTGCGCGCCGCAGGGATTCAACTCCGGAGAGCAGTTCTTCCAGTACCTCAAAGACAGCTTTGATGTGCTCTACGAGGAAGGTGCTGAAGCCCCGAAGATGATGTCTGTCGGCCTCCATTGCCGCGTCGTCGGCCGCCCCGGGCGTTTCCGTGCCCTGCAGCGTTTTCTCGACCACATCCAGCAGCACGACCAGGTATGGGTTTGCCGGCGCATCGATATTGCACGGCACTGGAAACAGGTTCACCCGTACCAGCCAGATTGACACAGGAGTAACTGAATGACTGATGCCATTGTGGCCCCCGTTGTAGAGGGGCCTGAGTTTACCCGCCAGGGACTTAACCTGGCGGATGGCAGCCTGGGGGCCGAAGTCACCCAGGTCACCGATGAATTTTTTGCCCCCCGGGAGCGAATGCTGAATCCCGGTCAGCCGATGTTCTATCCGGATCGTTACGACGATCATGGTAAATGGATGGACGGCTGGGAAACCCGTCGCCGCCGGACCACCGGCCACGACTGGTGTGTGGTTCGCCTGGCTATGCCAGGTGTGCTCATGGGTGTGGATTTTGATACCAGCTTTTTTACCGGGAACTTTCCTCCGGCGGCTTCGTTGGAGGCCTGTTTCTGCCCGGATGGCGAACCGGATGAAACCAGCCAGTGGCAGCCACTTGTGCCTGCGACGGAACTGAAAGGCAACGACCATCGTTTCTGCGCCATTGAATCTGAACAGCCCTGGACCCACCTGCGCGTACACATCTACCCGGATGGTGGGCTGGCCCGCCTGAGGGTATACGGAAAGCCCTTCTGTGACTGGAGTACCCTGGAAACCAGCGACAGCCTTAACCTGCTTGCGCTGGAAAACGGCGGAGATCAGGTGGCCTGGAGTGATGCCCATTACGGAGAACCCCGTAAGCTGCTGCGCCCGGGTCGGGGTATCAACATGGGTGATGGCTGGGAAACCCGCAGACGGCGTGAGCCGGGAAATGACTGGTGCATTCTTGCGCTGGGGCATAAGGGTGTCGCAGAGCGCATTGAGGTGGATACAGCGCACTTCAAAGGTAACTTCCCTGCAGGGTGTTCGATTCAGGCTGCCTGTATCGATCAGGGCGCCGCGACGGCTCAGTCCCTGATTACCCAGAGCATGTTCTGGCACACGCTGATGGATGAACAGCCGCTGACCGCAGACAGCATTCACCAATTCAGTGAGTTGCACGATCTGGGCCCGATCACCCATATCCGTTTCAATATGATTCCGGATGGCGGTGTCAGCCGGGTCCGGTTGTTTGGGAAGCCTGTTTGATGAACGAACCTCGCAAGCTGGTTGCCGAACCCCTGACCCGTGAAGCCTTCGCGTCTTTTGGTGACGTGATCGACCCCGAAGGTGCCGAATCTTTCCCCATCAACCAGGGGCGTACCGAACGTTTCCACGCTCTTGCGCCGGTCGAGCTGCTGGGCGAGGCAGGGGAAAGTGTGCAGGGAATACTGTCTATTTTCCGTGGCCAGCCGCTGGAACCACTGGAAGTCCGTTTGATGGAACGGCACCCACTGGGGAGTCAGGCCTTCGTGCCCATGAACAACTGTCCTTTCCTGGCGGTGGTGGCACCTCCGGGCGACTTCGATGAATCAGAGATCCGGGTGTTCCTGGTGAGAGGTGACCAGGGATTGAGCTATCGCGCCGGTACCTGGCATGCCCCGCTGTTGCCACTGGAGCCCGACTCGGATTACCTGGTCGTAGACAGGCAGGGGCCGGGTAACAACTGTGACGAAGTCCCACTTACCCAATCCATCCTGCCAATACTGCCCAATTAGGAAATATTGCCAAAGCCAGATGATCTTCTTCCTCCAATAAAAACAACAGGGAAATCAAGAACCGGGCACCGGCCAGTTGGCCGATGTGCTCCTGTGACCTTTTGTGAGGAGAGAGTGTATGACGAGTAAGACAAAATCCGCTGTAACCCGTTCTAAGGTATCGGGTTGGTTTTCCTGTCTGGCAGTTGCCGCTGGAATGACGCTGTCTTCGACTGCGGCCTGGTCGGCTGATCTTGAGAAGGTATCGTTCCGCACCAACTGGTTCCCCCAGGCAGAGCACGGTGGCTGGTATTACGCGGATTCCCAGGGTACCTATGAGGACTATGGCCTCGACGTGGATATGAAACCAGGCGGACCTCAGGTCAACAACATCCAGTTGCTGCTGGGTGGCGTGCCGACTTCGTTATGCTTCATTCCAGTGGGCAGATCCTGAATGCCATTGAGGAAGGCCTTCCACTGGTCGCACTGGCGGCGTTCTACCAGAAGGATCCGCAGATTATTATGACCCATCCGGGAGTTGGAAATGACAGCCTCGAAGACCTCAAGGGGAAACCGATTCTGTTGTCCCAGGATGCCCACCAGTCTTTCTGGCCATGGCTGAAACAGACCTATGGTTACACCGATGAACAGGTGCGCCCCTATACCTTCCAGATGGGCCCATTCATCGCTGATCCCGAAGTGATCCAGCAGGCTTACGTGACCTCGGAAACCTTTGTGGTCAAGGAAGCCGGAATCGATCCCAACGTATTCCTGCTGTCGGATCATGGCTGGAAGTCCTATTCCACGATGATCGTCACTACCCGGAAGACACTGGAAGAGCGGCCGGAAGTGGCTCGCAAGTTTGTGGAGGCTACCATCGAGGGCTGGTACCAGTACCTTGAGGATCCGGAAGCGACCAACAAGTACATCCATGGACTCAATGAAAACCAGGGGCCGGATCAGCTTGCCCACTCACTTCGTGAGATGGACGAGCGGGGTATCCTGCTGTCTGGTGATGCGCTGAGCGATGGCATCGGCATCATGACGGATGAACGCTGGAAAGAAAGCTATGACCAGCTGGTGAGCCTCAACCTGGTGGATGCCTCCGTGGATCCAACGGAAGGCTATACCACAGAGTTTGTCGGCACCGACGCCATCCACGCGATCATGGCGAAATACCCGGATGTTTCCGGCGTATCAGCAGATTGATACCGGAATGAAAACGGTTGTTGCCGACAGGGAGCAGGTCCGGGTATTGCACCCGGACACAGCTGCCGAAGCGGTGGGTCTGGCAGGCGAGCACGGGGGCACCTACATTGCGGGTGCTACCTGGCTGCAGCCAAGCTGCGAACGGAGCCAGACATGGCCCTCCCGGATGGTTGCTCTGAATCCCGGCTGGCCCGGGTTTCAGGGGCTCCATGAGGGCTCCGGTGGATTGACCATCGGGGCGCTGACAACTCTGGCGGCTATTGCACATGACCCTCTGACCGTCAGCTATCTGCCTTGCCTGACGGGCCGGAATGGCCTGATGAATCAGGTGGCCGGGCCCGGCGTGCGACGCCTGGGAACGGTTGGTGGCAATCTGGTTGCAGGAGGCGATCTCTCGGCCCTGGCGCTTGCCCTGGATGCCCGCATTCAGTTGCTCTGCCAACAGGGTACGAGGGAACTCAATATGGCCGACTGTTACCCGGTTCTGGCCTCTACAGATCTGATTAAGTCCGTAACCTTCCCGGATTGCCGTGGCTGGCGTATTGCCGTTGAAAAGCTGGGTCACCGGGAAAGATTCAGCCCCACCCGTGCCACGGTAGCCTGTGTCTGCGATGGCACACAGGTACGCATGGCCGTTTGCGGGGAGGGTGGCCCCGCTCGCCTGACGTTAAGTGAGGCAGTACTACGTGATACCTCCTGTGATTCCCCCACGGCGTTGGCGAAGACTCTGGATGACGAGCTGGAACGTCTGGGATGGCAGGACCCCGGGTTAAGGCTGGCCATCCGCAGGATGCTTGGTTATTTACGGGAGGAGGTGGTCAGTGGCTAATGAACTAACGGATCGTGTCGAAACCCTTGTTACAGATGTCGGATACAAGCCTTCCCCGGAACTGGCGCGGCGGATTGAAGCCAGGCTGGATTACCCCACGGATTTACTTGAAACCCCCGGCCTGCTTCATGGGGCGGTCCTGCGTAGCGCTCATGCCCAGGCCAATCTCAGGCACGTTGACATATCACGGGCGCTGGACATGCCCGGTGTTCACGCTGTTGTGACAGCGGATGACGTTCCGGGGCTGAACCGCTTTGGCATCGTTGTGCGGGATCAGCCGGTGTTCTGTGAAGACCGGGTTCGCTATGAGGGCGATGCCATTGCCGCCGTCGCAGCGGAAACACAGGCTCAGGCCCGGGCGGCTCTGGCGATGATTGAGGTTGAGTACGAGCCGCTGGCGCCGGTCAGCGAGGCTGCGACGGCCCACCTGCAGGAGCCGCTGCATGAGGGCGGCAACTTGTTTGCCGACGAGACGCTTGAGCGGGGAGACCTTCCGGCGGCCTTTGCCCGCTGTGCGGTTATTGTTGAAAACCATTACCAGACACCCCGGCAGATGCACGCATTTATGGAGACCGAAGGTGGCGTTGCCATCCCGGATTCCAGCGGGGGTGTAACGTTCCGTGTTGGTTGTCAGTCGGGCCACCGGGATGTCGAACAACTGGCAGATATTTTTGGACTGCAGAGGTCGCAGGTAACGGTGGAAGCGCTCGCCACCGGCGGAGCCTTTGGTGGCAAGGACGAACTGACGATCCAGCCGGCAGCGGGTGTCCTCGCACTGAAAACCGGGCGCCCGGTGATGATTCATCTGGATCGGTTCGAGTCCAGTAGGGCTGGCATAAAACGACACCCGGTGTCGGTCCGGATGGTCACCGGCTGTGATGAGGAAGGCCGGGTTCTGGCCCATCAGGTGGACGCTATCCTCGATACCGGCGCCTATGCCAGCCTTGGCCCCGCAGTGCTGGAGAATTTTCTCGATCACGCGACTGCACCTTTGTACCGGATCGGCTCATACCGGGTATCTGGCCGGCTGGTTTACACAAACAATGGCGTTTGTGGCGCGTTTCGCGGCTTTGGCGGTAATCAGGCCACCTTTGCTGTGGAATCCCAGATGGATGCCCTGGCTGAGCGGTTGGGGATGTGCCCGCAACGTTTGCGCGAGATCAACCTGCGTCGTCCTGGCGATAAAGGAAGCCGTGACCAGAGAGTACGCTGGACTGCCTCTCCGTCGGACGTGCTGGCTTTGGCCGCCGAATCTCCTTTGTGGAACTGGCCTGGGACCGGCAGTCGCCGCTGGCGGATGGGAACAGGTATGGCCATGGGGAGTCAGGGAAATGGTCTGGGGGACGGTTTGCCGGACAGTGGTGGCGGCCGTATCAGCCTGGCAGCCGATGGTCGAGTGTGTGTCGAGTTCGGGTTCTCGGACTACGGGCAGAACATAAGCGAGGCCATCAGCCGAATGGTTTGCGCCGGACTGAACTGCGATCCGGGTGATGTAACTGTGGTTCTGGGGCGATCCAATGGCCCGGATTCAGGGCCGACCAGTGCCTCCCGCAGTTCGGTATTGGTCCATGGCGTTCTTGGCAGGGTCTTGCCTCGCTGGACGTCGGCCCTGCGCCGGCGTGCCTCGGCTTTAACAGGGCTGCCGGAAGCAAAGCTGACGCCCGGTAACAGAGGCGTTTATCTGCAAAGCGAGGGGGGTGGGAGTAGTAAGAGAGTACTTACCTACCTCGAAATCGCCCGCCAGTCGGACTCGAAAGAGATGATGGTGGACGACAGCCAGGACTTCCCGGTGGCACCGGACCAGCCGCTGGCAGGAACTGATGCGCCTGCGGATACCGAGCGCGTTGCCGTATTTCTTTGGTGGCCTGCGAATCAGTTCCGGGCTTGCACTGATTGGTGCGGTGGTTGCGGAGTTTGTTGCTGGCACCGGTGGTTCCAAGGCGGGTCTGGCCTACATGATCCTTCAATCAGGCTACAACCTGCAGATTCCCAAGATGTTTGCGGCGCTGATCCTGATTACCGTAACGGGAATACTGCTGTTTGCCGCGATGGTCTGGATGTCTGATCGTGCGCTTCGTAACTGGCACGAAAGTGCGCTGCAGGTTGAACATTAAGCATGTCCCGTTCCGCTGAAGCGATGCCCGAAGCGGGTACCGGTTACGCCTGGCGTAACGGGTACCTGCTGCTGGCGTTCACAGCTCTGACCTGGGGCGTGAATTTCCCGATCCTCAAGATGGGCCTGGATTACAGCCCACCTTTGCTCTACACCACTATCCGGATGATTCTGGGCACCGCGACCATGTTCCTGATTGCCTGGGCGATGGGCATTCTTCGATTGCCCCATCGTGCCGATGTGCCTGTCGTGTTTTCCGTGGGTATTCTCCAGAACATGGGGTTTATTACTCTCGTGACGGTCGGAATGCAGTTCATGCCGGCAGGGCGCGCAGCGATTCTCGCCTATACGTCGCCCATCTGGGTGGTGCCTGCTGCCGCCATGTTCCTGGGTGAACGGTTTACCTTGCCCCGCCTTCTGGGAACGGGGTTGGGGCTTGCCGGACTGATGGCGATCTTCAATCCCATGGCGATTGACTGGAACGCCGAGGGCACGATCACCGGTGGTGGATTGATTGTGCTGGCGACGCTGGTCTGGACCGCGGGGTTAGTGCATGTTCGGCGGCATCACTGGCGGGGTGATGTATTGTCGCTTATTCCCTGGCAATTGCTGTCTTCCGTTTGCTTGCTGGTTCCGCTTTCCCTGTTGATGGAGGATGCCTCCAGCATCCGCTGGGAGCCGGCATTCTGGGTGAATATTATTTTCAGTGGTGCCATTGCTTCCGGTGTCTGTGTGGCGGCTCAGGTTGGAGCTATCCGGTCCTTGCCTGCGGTTACCATGTCACTGAGTTCGGCGGCTGTGCCGGCGGTGGGGCTGGTCTCTGCGGCGGTCATTCTGGGGGAGCAGCCGGGGGCATCGGATATAGTCGGGTTTTGCCTGATCGGGTTGGGCATTCTGGCAGTCGGGCTGGCTGATCGCAGACAGGCAAAGGCGATGGCACGCCTTTAACGAGACAACCGGCATCCGTAATGCTACGTTTATCTAAGGAAGGTCTGAATAACCGCTGATTTTTGCCGATCTTGGGTTTAGCCGGCAAAAATTCGAAGATTCAGACACTATTCTCCCGTTATTTGTATATTTCTTGCCCGTTTCCCGCCATTTTGGCGGAAAACAGGCGCACTGGCCCTGCGCCAGCATGTATCTTTCACCAATCAGCAGGTTGCTGAACGCGGCTAACAAATGCAGCCGGTTGTTGTTCTTGGCCAAGCCGCGATAGCGGACTTTGTTGTAGCCGAAGACCTGCTTGATGTAGCGGAAGGGATGCTCCACTTTGGCACGAACACTGGCTTTGATTTTTTCGGCCTTCAGCTTGTCGGTGGGCACGATGTCGTGAACATTGGCGGCGGTGGTATCGATGCTGTGGATAAGGCCCAGCGTGTCGTCGACACCAATGTGCATCTTCATGCCAAAGTGCCATTCGTTGCCCTTTTTAGTCTGGTGCATCTCAGGGTCGTGTTTGCCGGTACTGTTCTTCGTGGAGCTGGGGGCGGAGATAATGGTCGCATCGACGATACTGCCTTCGCGCAGCATCAGGCCGTTTTTCTCCAGATGTTTGTTTTCCTCTTTAAACAGCACCTTGCCAAGGACGTGCTGCTCCAGAAAATGCCGGAAGTTGAGAATGGTGGTCTCGTCCGGCAAGCGATCCAGCTTCAGTCCGGCGAAGTGCCGCATGGATTCGATCTCGTACAAAGCGTCTTCCATGGCCGGGTCGCTCAGGTTATAGAACAAGTGCATGCAGTGAACTCGCAGCATGGCAGACAGCGGATAAGGAGGCCGACCGTTCTGGATCTTGGGGTAATAACGAGCTACCTTCTTCTCCAATTGCTTCCAGGGAATCAGCTTATCCATCCGTTTCAGAAAAATCTCGCGACGGGTTTTGCGCTTCTTGTTCTGGTACTCGGCTTCGGAGAAGGTGATCTGACCCATGGCGGCGACGAATCCTATGCAGTTGGCGACAGGCAAATTATCGCTGATTTCGAGACTTATTCAGAGTCTCCCTAATATATACAGCCCTGTTCCAGTTGCTCCGCTGATTAGAGTTTTCCGCCCTTTGGGTTTTCCATTACGTCAGGCCTTCACGTGAATCGTGGTAATGAAACGGAATCCCGCGACTCGGGAAAGGGTCTACCCTGTGGTCGATCTGAATGTTCGCTTTGCGACCTAAGCGAGACTTCACCAGTCCTTAGTCAAAGCCCAAGAGCCATGGGTCAACCTAGCATTCACCATAACGTCCGATTATGCGCAGTGATAATCTGCTTGGCGTTTGCCGAGAAAAATCTGGACAAGCGCCATGCGGATGGGAAGCTACGATCTTTTTTAGAGAAATTTGAAGTGATCAAAAATACTTCAGATTAGTTATTAGATTTGCGTCGGTTGCAGTCCTTACAGAGCATTTGCCCATTGCTGAGCTGCGTCCTTCCGCCCTCGGACCATGGAGTAATGTGATCACCCTGCATCTCTTCAAACTCAAATGGATTATCACAGGAGGGGCAAATACCTTTCTGGCGCTCATAAAGCGTCCGCTTCTCGGTATCTGTGAACGACCGGAGGTTTAGGTATTTTTCTTTGCCAGTCAGAAGATATTCATAAATACCTTTTTTCTTGGTGACCTCGTCGTCGCTCATCAGTTCAACAATTTGTGCCTCCAGGGTTTTCGCATCGAGGCTGTCGTCCTTGTGATCGTTGTACAGTAAGCCCCAGGCAAGTCCTTTCATCTCTCTACGGCGTTTTGGGAAAGTCGCCTGAACCCAGTTGATAACGTTCTGGAAATACAGCCATAGCGGTGTGGCATTTTGGTCGTGCTGGTGCGTGGCCATATAGCCTTCAATATCACCCCCATTTATCCATGAAATCGCTGTTTCGAGATAATCTTGTCGAATTGGAGTCCCGGTCATGTAATTGGAGGCGAGTTGAAAAGCCGCACACTGGCTCTTGGAAAAATACCGCTTGGCATCGGCTGTCCAGGGCCCCGCGTACACAGCATTGCGAAGCTCTTGGTCGGTCAGTTTTTCACCAGCAATATTGATCGTTCGAAACCAGTCAAGCTTTTCGCTATCGGTCCCCTCACACTTGTAGATTGTCAGCTTGTAATCAAGAATTGCGTCCTTCTCGTCCTGCTGGAGATTGTGGAAATAGCGATCCTTGTAGGAGAAGACACCATCAACGTATTGGCAGATAGAAACGGTGCGCTGCTGGCCATCGATAATTTCAAACCCGTCGGGGGTGACAGCCCAGTACATGGTATTGAGCGGGAAATCGCGGATTATAGTATCAATGACCGCTTTACGTTGTTGGTCACTGTAAACGAACTCACGCTGATATGGTGGCCGGATGTTGAGTTGGCCGTCAAAGCCAATGACTCCGTCCTCCTGATTGTCTTGGTAGCCAGCTACCAGTTCCCTGACTGTAACGTTCTCCAAATAAATGTCCATTACGCCTCCAAGGCTTGTGGATTCCGATTACGAATAAACAGGCGTTTATACACTCGCTTTCCATTAATGGTTGCCTGCGCCACACCACTCTCGCGTCGCCAGAGCCCGCCTGAGAAACCAGTGCCTTCGCTTTCCGTAGCACCGATGATTTCAAACTGATCCGGGTTGTATTTGGTAAGGAACGTGATGGGAACGCCCATTGCACCATCAAAATCTATAGGGATGTTCTGGCTCTTTGAAACTTCAATCGCGTCATAATTATCGTAACGAGGATAAGCAGCTTCATTGCCCTGATAACGTTGAACCAGAATGACTTCTTCGTGGCGCTTGTTGTGATCCATATTGGTGTACCAAACCACCCCTGACACCCGAATCATTCCCTCACGGTGGTCCATATCAGAGGCAGTATCCTCGTATTGAGGTGCAATAAAGTGGGCCATATTCCTTTTGAATCCATATCCCAGCCATATCCGATTTGCTTTTATTAGTGGGAAAACACGCTTATAGGTAATGGCATTCTGATGCCCAATAATCACGAATTTCTTGTCGTATTGGGCAAGCTGCTCTACGTAATCACTGAAAAGAGAAAAGGGCGGGTTGGTAACGACGATATCCGCTTCCTTGAGAATTTCAATGCACTCAGCACTGCGGAAGTCACCATCGCCATCCAGCGTAGTCACACCGATATCGTCCGGAGTGGGCAAGCTGTTCGGGGCTCCGCCTGTGTACTCAAGCTTAATAGCATGCTCGGAGTCGTTCTGACTGAACAGGTCCATCCGCTGGCTTTTATAGCACGTGGTGATTAGCTTCTTCAGACCGAGGAACTCAAAATTCTTGGTGAAATATTCGAAAAAAGCGCTGACATATGGGTCATCGCAGTTGCAATAGACGATCTTGCCTTCGAAATGATTACGATAATGGCGTAACTCTCTCTCAATATCCGAGAGCTGCGTATAAAACCCGAGCATGGCATCAGTTCGGCGACCTTCTACAAATGGCGCGCCAAGTTCGGTGGCATGGACGCCTCGTTAATGGCTCGACTGCGCGAGCTGGAGGAGGAGAATCGTCGCCTGAAGAAGATGTATGCCGAGGAGCGCCTGAAGGCCGAGATCATCCAGGAGGCGATGGCAAAAAAGTGGTGAAGCCATCTCGGCGACGAGAGATGGCGCAACACGCGGTTGCCTCAGGCAAGGTCAGCATCAAACTGGTGTGTGTGTCGTTTGGCATCAGCACGACCTGCTATCGCTACCAGCCACGGTTGTCGGAAGCAAATGCCGAGATCGCCGATCACCTAATCCGACTCACACATAACCAACGCAACTGGGGGTTCGGCCTGTGCTTCCTGTATCTGCGTAACGTGAAAGGTTATCGCTGGAATCACAAACGGGTGTATCGGATATATCGGGAGCTGGAGTTGAACCTGCGGATCAAGCCGCGCAAGCGCATCGTGCGAGAGAAGCCCGAGCCACTGGCTGTGCCGGAGGCAATCAATCACTGCTGGTCGATGGACTTCATGCACGATCAGTTGGCCGACGGTCGCAGCTTCCGCCTGTTCAACCTGATCGACGACTTCAACCGCGAGGCCCTGACCATGGATATCGACCTGTCATTGCCGGCAGAGCGGGTGGTGCGAGCACTGGATCAAGTGATCGAGTGGCGTGGCAAGCCCCAAATTATCCGCAGCGACAATGGCCCGGAATACATCAGCAGCAAGCTCGTGCTATGGGCGGAAAAGCACGGCATTCGACTGGAGCATATCCAGCCCGGTAATCCACAGCAGAATGCCTACGTCGAGCGCTACAACCGCACGGTGCGTTATGACTGGCTGGGGCATTACTTGTTCGAGTCCATTGCCGAGGTGCAGGAGCATGCAACGCGCTGGGTATGGATATACAATCACGAACGGCCAAACATGGCCTTGGGTGGCATCACCCCCAAACAGAAGTTGGCCCTTGCGGCCTGACCTCTACTTCTGGCGAGTACTAAAAATGGGGGGATTACCGAGCATCCTGCCTAGTGCTGTAGATCTTTCGCCTAATCCGTTCCCGCTTCAGCAGTTGGAAAAAGCTTTCCGCTACCGCGTTGTCATGGCAGTTACCACGCCGACTCATGCTACCAAGCAAGTTGTTGGCTTTCAGGAAACTCTGCCAGTCACCGCTGCTGAATTGGCTACCTTGGTCGGAGTGAATCATCACCTCCTGCTTTGGCTTGCGGCGCCAAACGGCCATCAGTAAGGCATCAATAGCCAGGTCGCTGGTCATCTGCGGCTTTATTGACCAACCGATTACCTGCCGCGAGAACAGATCGAGCACCACCGCCAAATACAACCAGCCCTCATAGGTGCGGAGTAGAGTAAGAGGCAGGGCGTAGTCGAACTATCTCCCTGCCTCTCCTCTCCGAACCGGACGTGCACCTTTCAGCGCATCCGGCTCTCCGCTTAAACGCTGGCGAAGGCCATAGCAACTTCGGGAAAGCGAGAGGTCCACGTGTTTCTGGACTCTGTCCTCAGGTAGGGATTACCCTCTGGAAGACGCCAACGGAATCGCTTTTTCCCGTGACCGACGAGTCGGTACAGGATGGCGCCACTAAATAGCCCCTGATTGGTTTTGCCATACAGCACCCAAGTCTTACTTTGACCTGAAGCCGGGGCTTTGAACCAATGACGCATCAGCGGTTTGAGCCGGGAGCGATATTTGCGGCCTAGCCAATGGGCCAGTTTCCAGAACACGACATCATCGATGTAGCTGAAGACTTTCGCTTTGTAATCGACGAACTGGTAGAACGCCGCCCAGCCTTTCAGCTTTCGGTTGATGGATTCGACCATGTCGATTTTGCTTTCACTATAATTTCCTGACAGCTTGGCGGTTAAAGATGCTGCAAAGTTACGTGCCTTATCCCGGGGGATTGTCGTCACCACCCGCATGTCGCCATAGCGGCTCCGCTTGCGGATGATGCGATGCCCCAGGAACACGAAGCCGTCATTCACATGGGTAATCTTGGTCTTATCCATGTTCAGTGTCAGCTTGAGAGTTCCTTCCAGCATCTCCCGGCATTCTTCTCTAATCGCCTCTGCCTGGGCTTTGGTGCCCTTGACGATAACCACAAAGTCATCGGCATAGCGGCAGTAGGCGACGGCTGGCTTCCATTGTCGGTTCTCTCGGATGGCTGAGCTTCGACCGATTCGGATACTGTGGTTCCAGTACCATCGATCCTTTCGGGCCTTTTTGCCGAGGTAGCGCCTATTCAGGTACTGATCGAACTCATGCAACATGATATTCGATAGCAGTGGCGATATAACACCGCCCTGAGGTACGCCCTCACTTGCTGCCCGGAAAAGACCTGCATCAATATGACCGACTTTTATGAATCGCCAGAGAAGGTTCAGGAACCGTCGGTCCCTGATTCTGCGACGTACAGCTTTCATCAGAAGCCGGTGATGCACAGTATCAAAGTAGCTGGACAGATCCCCTTCAATGACCCAGCGTCCGCGCGTTTCCTTATTGTCCGTCAGTTGCAGTTTCACTGTACGGATCGCGTGATGAACGCTCCGCTCCGGTCGGAACCCGTAGGAGAGCGTATGGAAGTCGCTCTCCCACATGGGCTCCATCGCCATTAACATGGCCCGTTGAACGATGCGGTCGCGTAGGGTCGGGATACCCAGTGGTCGTTGCTTGCCGTTGGCCTTTGGGATATACACCCTTCGGGCCGGTAACGGCTG
>Ga0114902_1000869_pt1 | contig 14380 bp, 10 predicted proteins | sample MalvireepMed_s12_FD_87291 | JGI IMG/M metagenome (GOLD analysis project Ga0114902, IMG submission 87291) | Marine viral communities from the Global Malaspina Expedition - Malaspina viral metaG DeepMed_s12 | ecosystem: Environmental > Aquatic > Marine > Oceanic | place: Mediterranean Sea... | reverse complement strand
GGTATTTCTGGCGAAGCTGGTTGTTCTCGCGGTTCAGCTCCTTAACGCGCTCGTGGATCTTGTTGAGCGCATCGATGTTGGCCACCATTTCATCCTGGGTGACTTCGCTGAGGTTCTTTTTCTTGAAGAGCCTTTCCAGCTCTTCCTTTAGGCTGACGAACTTGGGGTCTTGTTGGTCAAAATTACTGGCCAGGGCTTCGCGGGTTTGGCGTAGGGTGTTTTTCAGCTTGTCGGCCAGCACCAGTTCTTCTTCGCCCATCTTGATGAATTTAAAGATGACATCCTCAAGGGCCACATTTAGTAAATTGTCGGTATCCGTGCCTTGCTCAATGCTCTCCTTGAGGTTGAGCATATCCAGGTGGTTACAGGTTTCCCGATATAGGATGTTCAGTTTGGCGAAGTCCAGCTCATCCAGGATGCTGTACTCACCTTGCAGGCGGATGAGGTTGTAGAGGCTTTTCGCATCGCCCAGTGCTTTCTTCAGGGCCAGGATGGTTTCCCTGTCCTGAATCTCGCTTATCTGGTCGGTGAAGACCTCGGCATTTTCGATATCGAAGCGGAACAGTACATCCTTGATATGCTCGATTTCCTGCTTTATTTCCTCTTGGGATTTGAACAGGTTGGAGTAGTGCTCCATTTCATCGCCGAGTTCTAATTGCAGCTCGTCAAAATAGGCTTTGTTGGTCGCATCAAACTCCTTGCGTATGTCGGCAAAGTCCACCACATAGCCGTAGCGGAAATCCCTATATGTGCGGTTTACCCGTGTTAAGGCTTGTAGCAGATTGTGCTTGCGGATGACTCGGCCCAGATAAATTTTCTTTAGCCTTGGGGCATCAAACCCGGTGAGCAGCATGTTGAATACGAACAGGACGTCGATTTTCCCGGCTTTGAACCTTTCCACCCAATCCTTACGCTCTTCCTTGGTGCCTATGTCATGCAGGATCAGCGCTGAGGTCCTGGCCTTGTTGTTACTTTTCTTTGCAACCTTATACTCAGGCTTGTTTTCAGCCACCTTGGGCAGTTCATAAACACTGTCATTGGCATCTTTGAGGGCTGTTGGTTCTGCGTATTTTTCTTCAAAGAGTTTGGACATGGCTTTGGCCTGGTCTGCGCTATCGCAGATCACCATGCCGCCTATGGTGGCATCATTCAGTGCGCCCCGGCTTTTTTCAAAGTCGGTGATGATGTAATCGAGCATGGGTTCGACAAAGCTCGGGTGGGCGTAGATAAGCTTACGATCCACGTCGCCCATTTTGACTTCCACTTCATCCAGGGCTTGTTGCAGCACCATCTTATAGTTGGTGGTGATCTCTTCCCGGATCAGACGTAGTGTGTAGCCATCGGCAATAGACGCGTTGTAATAGTATTTGTGAATGTATTCGCCGAATAGCACCCGGGAGTTGTAATCGTCGCCTAACAGTGGCGTACCCGTGAGGCCAATTTTGATGGCATTGGTGTCCGACTGACTTAAGTTAGCCAGGAAGCTGCCCTTGGGGTTATAGCTGCGGTGGACTTCATCCAGGAAGTACACGCGCTGGATGGCAACATCGTAGTCCTTGGTCGAGACGACATCCGGGTCGTCCTTGAATTTCTGGATATTCACTACCGTGATTTCAGGCTTGCCGGAATGGTTGTGGATAACCTGGGTTGCCTTGATGTCGTGGGTAAAGGCTTCACGGGAGTTAACGGTATGCACCGTCAAGCCGCGAGCGGTGAATTCCCTCTGCGCTTGTTGCAGCAGGTCTAGCCGATCGACAATGAAGTAGAACTTGGGAATGGTCTGTTGCTTCTGGAAATAGTCCGTCAGAAAGCGCACATTGTAGAAAGCCAGCGCTGTTTTGCCGCTGCCCTGGGTGTGCCAGATGATCCCCTTCTTAACGCCATCATTGAGTTTCCTTTCGATAGCTTTGGTGGCGAATAGCTGCGGGTAGCGCATGATGTGCTTTTGCAGCCCGTCAGTCTCTGACACATAGGCGAGCGCATAACGCAGGATAAACGCTAGCCGGTCTCTGTTGACCAGAGAGGTGCAAATACGGTTGGTTGGCCGGTTCGGGTCTTTATTGACGATGAATTCGGGATTACTGCGAATGACTTCCAGGTTGTTGTCCTTCAACACCTTGAGTTCGTCATTATCCGATAGCGGCTTGAGCAGGGCCGTAAGGTTCAGAATCTCTTCCTCACGGAAGTAATTGAAGACCGGCTTATGATAGGAGCTGCTGGCGTAGAACGCGCCCTGAACAGGTTCCGGGTCGCCGTCGTCATACTCCATATTGTTAGAGAAAATCATGAACTGCGTGATGTTGGCAAAGCGCTTGAACTTGGGATTCTGGAAGCGCTTGTTAATGCGATCCCGCTCCGCCAATATGCCTTCACGGTTGTTTGGTTTCTTCACTTCAATAAAGACTAGCGGCATGCCGTTGATCAGCAGGGTGACGTCTGGCCGAAACTCTTCATCGCCATTCTGACAGGTCAGTTCGGTAACGACGTGGAAGCTGTTGCTGTCGAAGTTTTCGAAGTCGATCAGCTTGGTGTTGGAGCGGTCGCTTAGCCGCTCAAAGAAGGCGCGCCCCAAGTCTTCGTTGTCGAGCAGCAGTTTGACGTCTTCCTGGAGCCGAGAAACATCGTCCGCCTCGATGCCGGGATTGATTCGGGTGATTGCTGATGAGAACAGCTCAGGGAATATGTTGGTGTCTAGGTCCCAACTCCGGCCCTTGAGCGAGAGATACTGATAGCCCAACCTCATCAGGTGAAGGATGGTCGGAATTTTTACTCGGGTGTCTTCATTAAACTTCATCACATACCCTGTTTATGGCTGTGCCAGCTCTAGCTGATTTTCCGCCTGACATTCGAACAGCAGACACAGCTTTTTTAATGGCGCCGGTAGCTGACGCAAGATAAGGCGATCGTTCCATAGCATCCCGGGTACTGTCCTAATTACTTAGTTAGCTTGCCTTCGAAGTATCGCTTTCGACCACCGTTGCGCAAAAATACACTATCCGATCAGTCTGCGGTTATGTTCTACCTGCCCTCAAACGGCTCGACTGGCGGACGCAATTGCCTCAGCCTACTTACTCCTCAATGAAATAATCCGTGTCGACCTGCTTAACTTCGTAGACCTCTTTCACGCTTACACCCAGGTTGTTTTCGATCATCAACTGGGCCAGTTCACGCCCGTCAATCAAGACTACTTTCATATCCAGTCCGGCGGCTGCCACGCGAGCACCAGCAGAAAAATCGGACGTTGTCAGAAAAACACCTTTACGCGCCCGTTGCCGTGTCAAAGCCCCAATGAACTTGTCGATCTCAGGCCGGTGAACGGTGTTTGTCCAGCGTTTGGCCTGCAAATAAATGGTATCTAGCCCTAGCTTGTCTTCTTTGATGATCCCATCGATACCATCATCGTTGGTAGTTTGGGTCGCTTGTCCGGCCTCTCGTCTGGATCCGCCGTAACCCATCGCGATCATCAGATCGACCACTAATTTCTCGAAAAACGGGGGGGATGCCTTGCGAATACCGTCCAGCACCTCGTCAGCGAGATTTTCCATCAAGGACTGATGCGCCGAAGCCAGTTGTTCGTCTGGTGTAGCTTCCTCAATGGTTTCGTTTTCCGCTTCTGACTCGCTGGTTACAGCCTTGGGTTTATGAGTATGAAAGTCCTGAAACTCCGGGAATTGCTTCAACCAGGCAACGCTAATGCGGTCAGGCCCATTCTGGATTGCATCCTGCCCTCGGTCAGTGATCTGCACCATGCCTCTTTGTGGGATCTTAAGTAGTCCGGCTTTATTGAGGTAGGTTCTCGCCCAACCGGTCCGGTTATTTATAACCGTCTGATTACCTGATGGCAGGCGCTCTTTTCGATCTTGCTCAGACAGGTCAAAAAAATCCTTCACAGCCTCGCGCACGTCAGCCAAGGGTCTGGGTTCTCCGTCACTTACGGCTAAAAGGACCGGACGCATGACCGATTGGAAATCAGGTATCGCCATTGCCTGCACTACTCCCTGCCAGAACTTTGCTTACTGCTCGTCTACAAACTCGAACAAATCACCAACGTCACAGCCCAGATATCGGCACAGAGCTTCAATAGTTTCGAGCTCCACACGACTCGCTGTCTCGTGATAAAGCCGAGTGACGGTGCCCCGGTTAACTCCAGTTTCTCTCGCCACATCAACAATCTTGAGCTTCTTCTCACCCATCAGTTTGGATAGATGGCACTTAATCATTTGGCCCACCAAAGAACAAATTAACCCGCAGGAGATCAAAAAGACTTGCAAAAGGTCTTTATGAGTGCATAATGATCTTCAGGAGGACATTTTGAAGCGCTAACAGCGCACCATGTTCTCCAGCACCAAACCATAGCAGAGGTGAATTGTTATGTCACAAGAGTATCTGACCACCGAAGAGCTCGCTCAACGCATCAAATACGATGTTCGGACCATCCGTGAACGGCTGAAGGATTCCGTGCTGCTTGAGGGCATCCATTATTTCCGCCCCTTTGGCGGCCGAAAGATTCTCTATATCTGGGAGAAAGTCGAGCAAGACATGTTTGACCAGGCCAGCAGCACTGTGTTTGCCGTGCCGATGGCACGGGGAGGTGTGTGCCGTGGGTAAGATTGTAGAGCGGCCAGAGACTGGCAAATTGTTCTTTGACTTCCGCTACCGGGACAAACGCTGCCGAGAGCAAACCGCTCTTGATAACACGCCCGCAAATCGGAAAAAACTCGAGGCGATTCTCAAACGAATCGAAGCGGAAATCACACTGGGTACGTTCGAGTACCACAAATATTTCCCAAACAGCCCCAAAGCCCAGGAGTTTACGCGGCAAGCAGAGCTCCAGCGTTCTCACGAAGCACACGACACGCCGTTGTTCAGTGAGTTTTGTGAAACCTGGATGGATGAGATGCGGGTGCAGTGGCGAAAGTCGCACATCACCACCATCGAAGGCACTCTGAAGAATTACCTGATCCCGGAGTTTGGGGAGAAGGAGGTTGGCCACATCACCAGGCAGGAAATTCTTTCGTTCCGGGCGTCCCTCGCCAAAGTTCAGACCCGGAGCAAAAAGCCACTTTCCGCCAGCCGTATCAACCGCATCATGACGCCTTTGCGCATGATTCTGGGAGAGGCAGCCAACCGATTTGAGTTTACCTCACCCTTTCAGGGGATCAAATCACTGAAGGTGCCGCGGTCCGATGTGGAGCCGTTTTCGCTGGAGGAAGTTCGGCTGATTCTCGCCACGGTTCGGGCGGACTTCAGGAACTACTACACCGTTCGCTTCTTTACCGGTCTTCGGACCGGTGAGATCGACGGGCTGCAGTGGGATTGCGTCGACTTTCAACGCCGGCAGATTCTGGTTCGCCAGGCACTGGTGAATGGCGAGATCGAGCAGACCAAAACCGACGGCAGCTACCGGCACATTGAAATGCCTCAACTGGTCTACGACGCCCTGAAGGATCAGCGCAAGGCCACCGGCAACAACACTTTTGTGTTCTGTAATGGCGCAGGCAATCCGCTTGAGCACAACAACGTCACCAAGCGGGTGTGGTACCCCCTGCTCAGCCATCTGGGCCTACGAAAGCGCCGGCCGTACCAGACCCGCCACACTGCCGCCACGTTGTGGCTGGCCGCTGGCGAGAACCCGGAATGGATTGCCCGGCAGATGGGGCACACTACGACCGAAATGCTGTTCCGGGTTTATAGCCGGTATGTGCCGAACCTGACCCGTCGGGATGGTTCTGCGTTTGAGCGGCTGTTGATCAATGAGTTCGAGGCCAAGGTAACACCGGAAGAGGAGGCAGCAAGCGATGAGGTCTGAGCTGATGTTATTGGCGGCCATGCCGTTGAACCGTCTGATACCTGCCGAACGGCGCACCGTTCGTAATCTGGCTAGCAGCCTGTGTGTGGCCATGGGCATCCTGCAAGAGGGCTGTCATCTGGTGGCCATCCTTGGCCTGGGAGGAGAACGCACCAACCAGGAGGCGATGGAAACCTGGGTCTACTGCGAACTCGTTAAACAGAATCTGGAAGCGGGCCGTGACTCTCTTCCAATGCTGATCAACCGGCTCCAGGAGCTGGAGCATGAATGGAGGACATACTAATGGCCAACCCAGCGATTGAACCAGCAGGCCTTCACCTAGCGTTTTGGAGAGATCAGTTTACGGTTCTTGGAGTGCATCCGTTCCAGTCAGCTCGCACTAAGAAAACCATTTATCAACTAACCCTGCACTGCCGCGGACGACAGGTGATGGCTTATCTCGCGCAGGCTCAGGCAGTTCAGACTGGCGTACCGGTATTAGGCAACCGAGTGACCGCCAGCCTGAAGCTGCTGAGATTTCCTTCGGGAGGCCGCCTGATCGTGGAGTCGTTAGATCTTTCCTCCAACACTCAATAGCGTGAACATCTTAGCCAGGGACGGCACCCTTCTCACTTTCATCATCCAGCGTGTCAGCATCAAAGCTCCCGTCTCGGAAACTCTCAGGCACTGCGTCGTACAGCACACACCCGGTGAACACCACAAACCGAATGGTGGGCCAAAGGTATTTGCCAAGCTTGTGCGGGGCTTTCCAATCAAAGCTGACATTGCCATGCTTAGGGATTCTTATGTCCTCGGCCGGCCGGATAATGATGGCATTTTGCGCAACACCCAAGCTCTGTCCCCAGAACTTTAAAGCTGCTTTTCTGTTCTCTTCTTTGACCGTCAGCGTAATAGTAGCCCTTGCTCCGAGGCGAAACTTCTTCATCAGAGCCATAAAGGCAATCTGCCTTGACCTTCCCAGGGGCCGGAGCGGAGCCTTACTCCGCTGCACGCTCTCGGCTGCTGCGATAAGCGCTCGTCGCCCAGACTCCGGATCTTCGGCCATCCAGTCAGACAACCATTTGAAGAACTGCATACACTCCTGAAACGCGGATTTCGATTGGGGAGGGCTGATGTAGGTCGGCAATTCCGGTGCCCGAAAGATCAGCGTAAAGGCCTTATACAATTCTGTGTTAGCTAGCTCTGATTTCGGTCTCAACGAAAAACTCAACCGAATGCCAAGCTTTCGAGTCGGTGAGGGTGTTCCGGTCATGCCAGTAGAGCTGTTCATCAGCAACGCCGAGCGCTCATACCACTGCTGCACGATCGGCAAATCCAGATCCAACTGGGCCGCCGTTTTCTCCAATGCCACAGGCAGGGGCTCATGGATCTGCGCCTGCGTCCGAATGAAAACCTGGCACGAAACCCGATACGGCAGCAGCGGATTGATGTCTTCGGCCACCCGGTTAACAACGGGTGGCAATTCCTTCTTTTTATCGCTGATTTTCGGAAGCGCCATCAGGCCTTTCGCAGGTATTCGAGCCACAGCTGCCAATGTTATTCCGGGTGTCACTCGGTCCTTTAGCTGTGCACGGTGCCGGAATCGTTCAAGTGCACCTGAAGTTTTGTCTAGAAGCGTTTGCTGCTGTGCAATCGTGTAAGACCGATCATCGCTAAGCAAGTACTGGCGAAGTGCGAGATCCAGCAGGTGGGTGTAGCTTTTTAGGGTCACCCTTTCACTCGAATGGCCCATCCACTGAGCCAGCTGAGAAAGCGGCCGCCAGGCGTTAGCGACTCCAGCATTCACCGTGTTGCCTGAGCCGTGCACGGCTGGCATGAGTTCTACGTCATTCGACCGAACCCAAGTTTCCTGCAAGAGGTCAAAAGGTTTGCGCTCCAGCAATCGCAGCAAGGTCAGCGATGCAAAACTGTGTCTCAGATGGTGAAAACGTATATTTTCATCACCCGACACGGACCTGAGCAGGGCCGTCAGCCCATCAAACGCCCATTTTTCCTGGATTCGAAAGGTTCCGCTGACTGGATCTTCGAACAAGGCGTCACGCGCCTCATCGTTGGCACGCCGCAACTTGCGCCCATTCACAAACCCGGTCAACCACTCCAGTTCATCTCCGGTTAAAAGCAAGCGTAAAGGAAGTCGGCGGATTGCCGCGTCCGACTTTACGCCGGCAATTTTGGTGGGACGGACCAGCAGCTCGGGATTGTTAACGGTAGGATCCCCGAGGCCATGGAAGTCACCGTATTGCCGGGCCCAACACTCGGTTCGCCGGAGCCCACAACGGAACCCCATAATCAGAAGCGCCAGCTGTATCCCCGCCAGCTCATCGTCGGCACGAGCCATCAAAAAGCCCTTTGCCCGGTGATACTCCAGAGGCGTCAGTATTGCCGCGTCCACGCCATAGCCTGAGCCCTCCTCCATTGGGATACGAGGCATTCCGTAATATCGGTGAAGGAACTCATGCCACTCGGACAATGTCTGCCTGAGAACTCCACCGTTACCGGGAAAGCCGCTCACCACCGTCTCATAGATCGATTGCCACTCATCCGAATCCAGGCTTTCAGGGTTCGGAATGTCAGTTGCATAGGGCAACAACAGTTCCAGGTGTTGAAGATTGCGAATCTTTTGCTGCAAGGCCGGTGACACACTCTCGTCGGTTCTCAGAAGCGCTCGAACGTAGTGACACATCAACTGCACCAGAATGGAGCACCCCTTCTCTTCTGCAATTTTGTCGAGCGTTTTGAACACCTCCGCTTTCGTTGCCAATACATCCCTCCGTTGCCTGTCCGTCCCTATAGGGTCTCTGGCCCCCTGGGCGGTCAACGCTTCAGATGCCAGGAACCGCACCCGCTTCATCAGACGTTTGAAAAATGGTTTTTGGTCGGTCAACGGGAATTCAGGAATGATGAGAGCCGGAGAGCCGACCATCTCGTTCTCACGTTCGGCCTGAGATGCTTGCAGTGCAGGTCGGACCACCGTCCCACCGGTCAACAATCGCATCCAGTTAGACAATGGCAAAGAAGCGCCCAGGTCAGGTGTTCGGGCGTAGTGAACCAGGAAACCTGGCGCGACCATGACCAGGTTTGCCTCCGCAACCGCAAAAACATGCAACGGCCGGTTCAAGGTAATCCGGTTTGCCTCAATGAGCCCACCGACAAAGCGTTTCAGCAGTTCCTCATCCGGAGACGCCTTACCTTTTACCTCATTTACCTCTGGCCAATTGCTGCCCCAGCGCAGGTACCAGCGTCGAAGCAGCAGCTCGGTGATAGGCGCCAGAATGACCCGACGGCAGGTGTCGGTTGAGGGACGGGTACGCCCGCCGAGGGAAGTCGATTCCAATTCCAGCCATGTGTAATCATCGACGCTACCGGCACCCTGCCGGATCGCCTCACTCAGCCGGTTGAACCAGCGGCGCGCGGTAACACCACTATGAAAAACCAGGCTGTACAGTAACTCACCAGCATCCCTCTCCATGGCCTCTTCGGCTGGCAGCTCAGGAGCGGCACTTTCCAGGCTGGCCAGGAACGCATCATTGATCTGATCGTAGTCGGCCAATCGGGCTCCCATGTCAGGGGTGGTAAACGAGGAAAACATCTGGACACTCTGCACAGGCATCGGAACAGGCAGCTGCCAATTCCGGGTTTTCACCCCTTCCTCCAACAGTTTCACGAGGTAGTACTGCCGGTCCTTGACCGCCCGACCTTCAACGGTTTGACAGGTATTGTCGATCAGCAGGGCAACCTCTTCGGCTGTCATCGTCAATCCTCGCTGACCGCTCGCCAGCTCCGGGTGGTGCTCTCGCAGATAATCCCGAACCGCCTCCAGGTGGCCGAGTTTCTCGGCGTTTCGATTATTGGCCCGGTACTCGGAGCCCACTGAGGGTCCTTGGTTTGCCGCTGAAAGCCTCTTCTTCAACGCATCAATCGGTTTATTTAATGGCTCAAACACTGCTTTATCATCACGCATCGAGACCTGCCTCCACCCCGAACCCCAACTCATCCAACAACGCCGCTGTTGCCGGCACAATCCGGTTTTTCAGCTCGAAAAGGTCAAGCGATGAATACTTGGCGAGTGGTTCAGTGCCCACGCCCCAGTGCCCCATGAAGGCATCCACCAGGTAACCTGGAACCCCTTGGTCACGCAGGAATCCTCTCAGGGTGTGCCGGCTGACGTTCAGGGGCCACGGAAACGTCCATTGAATTTCATCCGCCAATCGTTTTGGGGTCGCGAACTCTGACTGGAGTTTCGCATCAAGAAAAACGAAGAAGGTTTCAATGGGAGCTTCGACGCCTACCTCATTCAGGCGCAGCTTCATGTGCTGCCGGTGCGTCTCATAGCGGCGAAGTTGATCGATAACGACCTCCGGCAGGTAAACCAGGCGAGAGTGGCCGAGATTGTCATCCACTTTGTCAGCAATAATTACGAATCCCCGGCGCTCGTTGAACTCGTATGGATGGGCGATCGGATCGCGAACGGCCCGAAAACCGGTCGACCACATAACCTGCAGGATGGCGTACGCTGTAAACAGATTATGAAATCTTCGGATGTTGGCCCTGGAGTAGGCCGTTTTACGGTATTCGGCAATCTGCGCTCGCAATCGGCTAACCACGTCTCGCATGACCTCCAGACGCACGCAAAATGGAGAACCCACTCTCGGCAAACCGAAATCGAGGTTGGCAGGAGCCATCGACGGCGACGAGAGCCCCAGGTTCACCAGCCAGGTATTCACGACATCGACATAATCCGCCGCCAACGTCTCAACCGCCCGGGTGTGGTAGTAGAGGTTTGCCGATTGCCCGGTGGGTAGCGTGCGCCCGGTCACCAGGCTCGCATCCACCGTATCCGTGGTTTGATGAATCAACCCCTCAAACACGCAGGTCTGAATTCGTTTCAGGGTAATCCTCGAACCAGTGCTCTTATTGATTTTTTTGATCTCAATCGCAATCTCCTCAGCCACAGACTCAGTCGAAAGATTATTCGCGAAAAGAATCCGGTCCTTCTTTCGAGCCCGCCTTGCAACCGGTTCTACCCGCGGCCTGAGTATTTGCCAAAAAACATCCGGAATCGGACCGATAAACAGCTTATTTGTGACCTCCATATGAGGCGCCCATTTTTTCGCTAATTTTCGACGCTCCGGAGGCTCCGCAACAAAGCCTGCCCAAGCTTGATCGTCTCTGACGAGGTAGATACATCCCGGTTTATTTGTTGTCACATTATCCGGTACTTGAGAGCGGTTCTGGACGACCACAGTTTCCGATATAGATTCCAGAGAGCGCCCGGTGAGGAGGATCAACAGGACATGTAGGCGCGTATTTTCAGAGCCCATCTTGTTCTCAAACAGGGCTTTCAAAACCAGCCCTCGCTCATAGTCGTTGAGGCTTTCCCAACGACCTGGTAGAAAACTGTTTGCACGCCGGTATGCTGCGCGCTTCGGTTGCTGTTTTCTGAGTCCGATGGAGGGCGTTTCACCGCGCCCTGTTTTGAGAGTAGCTCCGCGCTCTGAAATCAGAACGCTCTCACTCATCAATTCCTCTGGCGCATTGCCGGCGTCGTGGTGCTCCTGAGGCGCACGTTCCGAGTCCTGCGGCAGCGTAATGTGAACCTGCCCTTGAACGCTTTCTATCTCCGAGTCAACATCGCTATCTAAGCCCTTCCAGTCACCGATTTTCTGCAATTCCCTGCGTTGTAACTTTGGTTTGTCGGATTGGTAAGTAACGAATTTCCCTTCACCCAAATAAAATTTGAAAAATCGGTGCAGTTCATCGAGGTAACGCCTGTCCTGCTCTTCAAATTGCCGTTGATCCAGGTGCTCATTTACTCGGGCAAAGTGCTTTTCAAAGCGCTCTACATCGTCCGCGCACTTCGGCACCTTCGCCAAAGCCGGCTCCGATAAGAGCCTCAGGGCACGCCAAGCGCCCACAACCCGCTTTTCGAAGAACGGCTCTTCAGAAGGCGCCAGTTCCTGTCGCCAGGTACTGGCGGTGCTGATGACGTATGCTACAACCTGAAGTCTTTTCTCCGAGCACTCGTCACTTTGCGCGAGGGCACGTAACCCCGCATGCAGTGGATACTTACCGCGGAGTCCCCGAGTTCCCAGACGGTCAGGGGCAAGTTCTGCGTACTTCGTTTCTACTGCACCACAACCCAACCATTCCAGGAATGCGTCCGCACCGTCGATCGGCTGTAAAATTTCTTCAAACGCCGTCACCAAGCGTGGTAGCAGACTTACGATGCTATCCATCCCGAGCCAGTCTGATCGAGGCTGCACAAGTTCGATCAGGAGAGCCTCGGGGTTATTCGGGTCAAATTTCAATGCCATCACGCGACCTCCGCGTCGTCGAGGGCAAGACGCATCTGAGCCTTCGCCGTTAGATAACCATTGAGATATTTCTCCAGGCTCTTGAGGTGCCGACGCTGGGCCTTACTTTCAGGGTTACCGTCATCGAGCGTTCGAGAAGTGTCCTGAACTTTCTGGAGCAAGCTTTCAGCGTTGGGCGAAAACGGTGCTAACTGCCCAACGGTGTCGGATGACAACTTTGAAACCGCAATCCAGAGGTTCTTTGGGGTTGAAAACTGCTTGAGGAGACTGTCGCTATGGAGCTCGTTCAGCCACTCGATACAAGAGGCAGTGAGCATCGCGCAGAGCTGTATACGTAACCCCGACTCTCTGTCTTCTGCCGCCTGTTGCCACAGATTCGTGAAATGGGGCTTGACCGCGTCGAGGACTTTTGATGCCGGGGCATCCTCAGCTACATCATCGGGTTGAACAGTTCCATCGTTATCCAGACCCAGCAGTCCTATCTGGCCTAGGGCATCGATCAGGTAGTCAGGGACAGTTGGCGACGAGCTCTGGAGGCCTGGCTGTTCAGAGCCGGAGGCTAGTAGGTGCTCAAACGTTGAGAGGGTGCGTGTGTCCAGAATGACTAGTTTGATATCAGTCCCTGACGTTCTAGCCACCGCCTCAGAAACACCCTCTTCCAAGTCGGGGTGATCAACCTCACTCAGCGCGTCATGGTCAACTTCAGGCTCCTCGCTTACGTCCGGCGGAAGTAAGTGCCGTGCAAGCCCGGGAACGAGAACCGGTTCCTCATCCTGGATTCTGAGCTTGCGGCTGATGCCGGCGAACTCTTCCAGCCCCACTCGAGTGTTGAGCGATGATGAAATCCAACGGCGCTCGTCCTCGGACAGACTGGCCCACAACCGAAGAACAGCATTTTGCGAGCCCAGCCCGAAAAATAATGCTGCCAGTAACCGCGAAACCTGCTGACTTTCAGCTTCTCGGTGCTTCCACACGAGAACCTGAATCTTGTTATCCGGAGCGAACACTTTCAGGAGTGCAGCTACGTGCGCGTTTCCGACGACACGGTAATCGCCATTCCTGGTCTTGCAAACCGAAACAGGATAGTGACTGGCCACCGCTAGAAGCGCGTCTTCAGTGAGGAGTTCTGGCCTACGTAGTCCGGAGTAGGAGCCGAGGATCACGTCCTCAACCTCGGTATCTAACCGTTCAAGTCTTAGTTGCGCAACGCGTAAAAATTTTAAGGATCTCTTCGTTCCGGCCACGTTCTACTCCTAACTGAATTCAATCGACATCAGGGGCATTCCCGACCGCTGCCCCTCAATCATTTTTTTAGGAGTATCACTGCCCCAGAAAGTGCGCAAGCACAGCAGTGTCAAAAAAACGAGCCTTTTCAGTGGCTTAGAGGGTAGGCTTTAAGCCTACCTTTGATCAAAAAATAACCAATTCCTTAGGGGTTATTTTTTGATCAACCTTCTAATTTATAAGATTATTTTTGCTTGAAGAGTAAATTCACCGCTACGCAGATACAAACACGAGTATGAGCCGAGGCCATTTCGGTAAATACCTACAAAAATGTGTACTTTTCGGCTCGACTATCGAAAATCACAGGAGAATTGACCGCAAAGCCAGCTCTCCCGCCCAGTAAAATCGAGCAAGAAATCAGGAAAATCATCGTTTGTGAGGAGTCGCCCTCAGGCGCCAATAACTCCGGTAAACTAGACCTACGAATCGAGAAAAGTGAGTCTCTAGGTGGGCGGAATATCCGCTTTTAAGATACCAAGGCGAGTACCCGGGCGAGAAAAATGCGTGACGAAACGATCCTTGTTGTGGACCTTGAGGCGACCTGCTGGGAAGACCAGACGACACCCGCAGGTGATGCTCAGAGTGTCAACATCATGGAGATCATTGAAGTCGGTGGTGCCCTCGCCACTCGGAAAGGAGAACTGCTGGATGCCCGCTCGTTTCTGGTCAGGCCAACCCGGAATCCTGTGCTGAGCGACTTCTGCACGGAGCTGACCGGGATCACCCAATCGATGGTGGATGCCGCGCCCACGCTCCCCGAGGCGATTGAGGCCATGAATGCCTGGCTGGGTGATCTGCCTGACGATTTTATCTGGTGCAGTTGGGGTAACTATGATCGTTTGCACCTGGAGGCTCAAATCCAGCTGGACGGTGCTCGGCCGGTCATCTTGTCTCACCCGCACCTGAATTTGAAACGTATCTGGCGACGCACCACCGGCCACAAGAGGAAGAATGGATTTGCCAACGCGCTAGC
>Ga0114902_1000863_pt1 | contig 14412 bp, 11 predicted proteins | sample MalvireepMed_s12_FD_87291 | JGI IMG/M metagenome (GOLD analysis project Ga0114902, IMG submission 87291) | Marine viral communities from the Global Malaspina Expedition - Malaspina viral metaG DeepMed_s12 | ecosystem: Environmental > Aquatic > Marine > Oceanic | place: Mediterranean Sea... | reverse complement strand
GTGCTTAATTATTTGCAAATCAAAAAAGCTAATTTTGCCGGTCATTCTATGGGAGGGTATGTAATTATGGCACTCTTAAAAAAATACCCTGAAAAAATAAGCAAAATTAGTCTTATAAATTCTACTCCGGCTGAGGATACCCAAGAGAAAAAAGAAAACAGGGAACGTGTTGCCGGTTTAGTATCAAAAAATAAATCGGCTTTTGTGAGTATGGCCATTTCCAATCTCTTAACTTCTGAAAACAACAAAAAATTTAAGTCTGAAATCGAGATTCTTAAAAATGAAGCACAAAAAATGTCGTTAGAAGGTATTATTGCTGCCACATTAGGTATGAAAAACAGAATGGATAGCACTGAAATATTTAAAGAATTTAAAGGAGAAAAATTTATTGTTGTTGGCATGCAGGACCCGGTACTGGATGTAGCAGATACTTTACAAATCGCCAAAAAAACGAATGCTGAAATCATAGAATTTCCCGATGGACACTTGTCTTTTATCGAAAATAGGGATCAGCTAATGCATTTCCTTAAATCAAAGGCATAACAACGGGGAATTATAAGGTAATCCTTGTCTAAAGTAGATCATTACCTAACTATCATCGGAATAACAAGAGTAGAAAACTTTCTATTTTAGTACCTAATCGTTCTCTTAAAATTGAATAGGCCTTGGTTAAATGTCCTTCTACTGTTTTTAAAGAAATATTGAGATAATCAGCAATTTCAATATTAGTGAGCCCTTCCCTTTTACTTAGTATAAAAACTTCTGCGCATTTATCCGGTAATAATGAAACTCCTTCAAAAACAATTTCCATTTTTCTTTCAAGAAGCTCGAAATCACTATTCATTGCAACCTGCTCTGCGTTCTCTAAAAACACTTTATCAAAGTAAGTAATTCCTTTATTTTTATTATAATTATTGACAAACTCATTATAACTGCTTCTATACAGAAAATTTTTAATTGAATAATCTGGGTTAAGCCGACTTCTATACTCCCAGAGTTTCAGAAATACATTCTGAATGATATCTTCCGCCAAATCACGATCCCTTGTTAATGTCACCACGTACACAAATAATTGCCTATGGTATAATTGTAATAAATACGAATATGCCGAATCTTCACCGTTTTTCAGGCGTTCTATAAGATCATGATTATCCTTATACATAAATTCTATAATAGTCAAAAAAACTGACTTAAATTTAATAAATGCTAAATAAATTTTAAAATTAAACAAGGGTTTTATAAAATTCAATTGTATTTATTACAAATACCCTTTTAGATGATGACCAAAACTATTGAAAAAGCCATAATTAGATATATCACCGGCACCGCTTCTGCCGATGAGCTAACGATGCTGTCTAAATGGGTAGAAAAACCTTCAAATCAAAAACAGTTACAAACTTTTATCGAGGATTATTATGCTATCCAGTATAACATTTACGAACCAAATACAGATCGTGCGGTACACCGGTTATTATCGTCCATCAAAAAGCGTAAAACCTTAGACTACAAAAAAAAGCGCCACTATTTTATAAAGTATGCGGCGGCTATAGTCACCATACTAAGCCTGATTGGAGGATATACATTTAAAGAAAATTTATTTACAAACGAGCTATCCCAATCTGCTAAAGAAGAGATAAAAGCAGGCACAGACAAAGCCATTTTAACCCTTGGTGACGGATCTAAAATACAATTAGGAGAGCAAGAAGTATATACATCTGAAAAGTTTGGTAGTAACGGAAGTACACTTGAATATTTTGACCATGATAAACATAGCTCTAATACCACAAATTATCATTATTTAACTGTTCCCAGAGGAGGGAAATTTATGATCAAACTATCAGACGGAACTAAAGTTTGGCTTAATTCAGATAGCCGTTTAAAATATCCAGAGAAATTTAAAAAAGGAGAATCACGAAAGGTTGAACTCGTGTATGGAGAAGCTTATTTTGATGTTTCGTCATCTTCTAAAAACAATGGAGCCGATTTTAGGGTCTACAATAAAGGAAAGGAAATTCAGGTATTAGGTACCCAGTTTAATATCAAAGCATATAACGAAGAACAACAAATATTTACCACCCTGGTAGAAGGAAAAATATCATTCAAATACGAAGATCACGAGAAGATCCTGTCTCCTGGACAGCAGGCCATATATAATTTGAAAAACAAAGTTATCCTTACGAAAACGATTGATATTTACAATGAAATCTCGTGGAAAGATGGAATTTTTAGTTTCGACAACAAACCGCTTGGCGACATCATGAAAGTATTATCAAGATGGTATGATGTGAAATTTATTTTTTCTAATGAGCAAACAAAAAACGAACAATTTATAGGCATCCTAAGTAAAGATCAGGAAATAGAAAGCATTCTGCTACAGTTAAAAAATTCAGGAATAATAAAAAACTATAAAATCAAAAACAGTGAAATAGAAATAGAATAATAGAAGAAAGAGAACGAAGTCAAACATTTGGCGATGCACTCAACTTCGTCTCTCCCATACATAAATATTAGATAATTATAACTAACAAATACCTAACAAATTTATGAAAATTAAATTACTCAACTCGCATTTCCGATACCGGAAACTGCTGCTCTTACTTATGAAAACATTCCTATTATTACTCTGTACCACAGTATTCGGGTTTTCACCAAAGACATCTTTCTCTCAGGAAAATATCGTCATTTCAAAAGATCAGAAGGCCAGCATAGATGATGTTTTTCATATTATTAGAGCACAAACAGATTATACGTTCATTTACGCTAAAAGTCTTTTCGAAAATACGCCTGAAATTCAACTAAAAAAAGGAGATATTAATATTGACTCATTGCTAAATCGTATTAGTAAAAATGCTGATGTTTTTATAAGAAAAAACCCTGACCATACAATCACCATTAAAAAGAGTGACAGAAACTCCAGGAGCAGGAGTGATTCACAAACAGTCTCCCCACAATTAGAAATAAAAGGTCGTGTTATTACGGCCAATGATAAGCTTCCATTACCAGGAGCCAGTATTATAGAAAAGGGGACCATGAATGGTGTTGTAACCGATTTTAATGGTGATTTCTCCATTAGCATAACCAATAAAAATGCGATACTGGTGATTTCGTATGTAGGCTATGCAACGAAAGAGATTCCGGTTAATGATCAAACAAACTTCGAAATTGTACTGGAAGAGGATACTGATAGTTTAGACGAAGTAGTTATCGTAGGTTTTGGTAAGCAAAAAAAGATATCCCTTACCGGTGCGGTATCTACAGTAGATGTAGAAGACATGAAGCAAAACCCTACCTCAAGCATCTCTAACGCACTGGCAGGAAATGTAGCGGGTATTATGGGAATGATGCAATCTGGACAACCCGGTAGAAATATATCTGAATTCTGGATTCGAGGGATATCTACTTTTGGCGGCGGCACCAATCCTCTTGTTTTGGTAGATAATATAGAACGGGATTTAAACGAACTAAATATAGAAGATATTAAATCCATTTCTGTTTTAAAGGATGCCGCCGAAACTGCCATGTATGGTTCCAGAGGTGCCAACGGAGTAATATTGATTACCACAAAACGTGGGAGCGCCGGCAAAATAAATATTAACTTCAAAGATGAATTTATATACAATACCCGAACGATTACACCAGATTTTGAAGATGGGGTCTCTTATGCCAATCTCTTGAATGAGGCACGTATCACCCGTAACGAAGGCCCAATTTATCAACCGGAAGAATTAGAAATTTTACGATTGGGATTAGATCCTGATTTATATCCCAACGTAGACTGGAAAGATGAGCTACTAAGAGATGGAGCCATGACGTACCGCGCCAATTTAAACATGAGTGGTGGCGGGGAAACCTCCAGGTATTATGTTTCAGGCAGTTATATAAATGAAGGTGGCATGTATGAAATTGATGAATCCTTAAAAGATGATTATAATACCAATGCTAATTACAAACGTTGGAACTATCGTCTAAATGCAGACTTTGACATCAGTAAGACCACTATTGCCAAAGTAGGGGTTGCTGGTTCTCTTAGCAAAAGAAACAGCCCCGGTCTGGGTGATGTTGACTTTTGGGGTTCCCTCTTTGGCTACTCACCAATCCGCACACCAATAATTTATTCCAATGGTTATGTTCCTGCTATTGGGACTGGAAATCAAACCAATCCCTGGGTAATGGCAACCCAAACCGGATTTAACGAAAATTGGGTCAATAAAGTACAAACTAACGTAACCATAGAGCAGGACTTTGGTTTTATTACCGAAGGTCTTCGTATGAGGGGTATCGTGGGATACGACATCGAAAACTCAAATAACATTCAACGCCGTAAATGGCCTGAGCAGTGGAGAGCTGATCGTGCACGTGATGCAAATGGAGACCTGGTTTTTACGCATATATCAGATCCAAGCGAGTTATTTCAATCCAGTACCTCATCAGGAAACCGTTTAGAATTTTATGATCTTATGATCAATTATGACCGAAGTTTCGGAAATCATGATATAGGCGGCGCCATACGACTAACCCGGGATGCCTTTGTACAAACGGTTGACTTAGGTGGTGATATAAAAAATGGTATCTCCAGAAGAAATCAAGCTCTGGCAGGGCGAGTACTTTATAACTGGAAAAGTAAGTATTTCATTAATTTCAATTTTGGATATACCGGTTCAGAAAACTTTGCCCCAGGCAAACAATATGGTTTCTTTCCCGCGATTTCAGGGGCCTGGAATATCGCCGGAGAGCAGTTCTTTAAAGAGCACCTAAGCTGGCTGAAACTATTTAAAATCAGGTATTCTTATGGGAAAGCAGGAAACGATCAATTAATGAACGGAGAACGCTTTCCCTATTTATATACCATTTCAGAACTCTTTACTGATGATGGCGAAGCTACTGGCGGTTATCGCTGGTCAGATTATGGATCTGACAGGTATTTTGGCGGGATAATCTACTCTCAGGTGGCTTCATCTAATGTTACCTGGGAAGTCGCAACAAAACAAAATTTGGGTTTTGATATAGAGACCAAAGCCATCACAGCAAATCTAGATTTCTTCAACGAAAAACGTACGGGTATTTATATGGAAAGAAATTATTTACCTGCCATGGTTGGATTGGAAAGTATCCCAAGGGCGAATGTAGGTATCGTTAGATCACGCGGCTTTGACGGTCGTTTTCAATATACAAGACAAATTGGCGAAGTAACACTTAGTGCCAGAAGCAATATCACCTACAGTAAAAACGAAATTGTAGAAAGAGATGAAGAAAATAATGTTTATCCCTATCAAAATCAGGAAGGGTTTCGCGTAGGCCAGTCCAGAGGATTAATTGCCCTTGGCCTTTTTGAGGATTATGATGATATACGAAATAGTCCTACGCAAACTTTTGGCACCTATCAACCCGGAGATATTAAATATAAAGATGTTAATGGCGATGGGATTATTGATGATGGCGATCGTGTGGCCATAGGCGCCACCAGACGGCCTAACTTAATCTATGGTTTAGGAGCATCTGTTAATTGGCGGGGATTTGGCCTGGGGGTTCATTTTCAGGGTGCCGGAAAATCAACCTTTTCTACCTACGGAAAAACCGTATATGCATTTAGCGAAGGAGAATGGGGACAGGTCATGAAAGGGGTTATGGGGAATAACCGATGGATAGATGCCGATATTTCTGGAGATCCCGCTACAGAAGATCCAAATGCCTCTTATCCCCGTTTAAGCTATGGTGAAAATCCAAATAACTTTAGGGAATCCACCTTTTGGCTAAGGGATGGAAGATACCTACGCCTTAAAACTCTGGATGTTGGCTATAACCTACCTAAAAGTATAACCAGCAGGGTACGTGTTCAAAATATCCGATTATATGTAGTAGGAACCAATTTAGTGACCTGGTCAAAATTTAAATTATGGGATCCGGAATTAGCAACCCCCAGAGGCGAAGATTACCCTCCTGCTAAATCACTCACCTTCGGAATTAGTCTTAACCTATAAACTAAAAAAGAAATGAATAAAAATATATTCTATAAAACACTCTTAATTCTATTTATCTCAGGGTTCATCCTCTCTTGCAGTGATGACTATTTAGATTCCAGTAGATATTTTAAAGATCGGTTAACCGAAGAAAAAGTATTTCAGAGCAAAGTCTATTCCGAAGAATGGCTAGCTAACATATATGAAGAATTAAAAGGCATAAATGCCGATGTTGCCAGTAAGGCAGTTACCCCCCATAACTTTGCCGATGATATGTATTATGGTGATAGGGACAGTGAGTACGACCCTTCCAAAAACGAACTGTCTTATAACATGTTCAAAATGGGCCGATATAATGAAAATGATAAGCAGGGGACCTGGACTCAATCCTATCGTGGAATTCGAAATGCCTCCACTTTTATTCATAATATTTATATGAATACAGAAATGTCTGAGCAGGAAATCAAGGATTATAGAGGGCAGGCCAGGTTTGCCAGAGCTTACCTGTACTGGCTTCTTTTACGTAAATACGGTCCGATTCCACTTTTGCCTGATGAAGGCCTGGATTATACGGATAGTTATGATGATTTGGCCATTCCAAGGAGCCCCTACGAAGATTGTGCAGAATTTATAAGTAATGAATTATTACTTGCCGCTCAGGAAATGGAAGCGCTGGGAATGGTGCGTGGGCAGGATGGCTCAGCCAGGCCAACTGTTGGAGCTGCCTTAGCTGCTCGTGCCAAAGTACTTATTTATGCCGCCAGCCCTCTGGCTAATGGGAATACCTCCAGCTATGCGACACAATTAGTGGACGATCAGGGAAGGCAGCTACTTTCTTCAGATTATCAAGAAGAAAAATGGGCTAAAGCGGCAGCGGCGGCCAAAGACGTTATGGATCTTGGTGTATACCAATTATACACCGTACCTGTTCAGGAAACGGGTGATAACGCGACAATAGTTCCGCCTGCCGATAATAATTTTTCAGAAAAATCATGGCCTGAGGGATGGGCAGATATAGATCCCGAAAAATCGTACGCCCAGGTATTTGACGGAACACTACCGGCCTCAGGCAATCCAGAATTAATTTTTACTCGCGGAAATAACCAGGGAGGTGAAAATATTAGGCAGATGGTTGCCCATCAATTACCAAGATCTGCTACAGGATGGAATACCCACGGATTAACTCAAAAACTCGTGGATGCCTATTATATGGATGATGGAGCCGATGTGCCCGGTAAAGATTTAGAAATTGGCCGCGGAAATGGCTCTCAACGGGTAGATGGTTTCGTCACACAGGAAGATTATGAAGCCGGACTTTTTCGACCTTTGCTGCCGGGTGTTTCTTTGCAATATGCAAACAGAGAACCTCGCTTCTATGCTTCTGTAGCTTTTAACGGTAGTTTCTGGCCATTATTAAATGAGTCCCAGGAGCGCAATCGCAATCAACAGGTATTTTATTATCGTGATAACCCTAATGGAAACGGATTTAATTCTTCTAATGCTTATTGGTTACGAACAGGAATAGGAATGAAAAAGTATGTTCACCCTAATGATACTTATGAAGGAGGGAACGAAGATAAAATTGTTTTTAAGCCAGAACCTGCGATTCGCTATGCCGATATATTACTTATGTACGCTGAGGCACTTAACGAATTGGATGGATCATATAGTATTGAGGCGTGGAACGGAGGAAATCATAATATTTCTCGAAGCATCTCAGAGATGCAAAAAGGTATTCACCCCATTCGTATACGTGCCGGCGTACCGGACTACTCTACTAGCGTTTATAACGACAAGGACGCACTTAGAAAAAAGTTAAAGCGAGAACGTTTCATCGAACTTTTAGCAGAGGGCCAACGCTACTACGACTTACGCCGATGGATGGATGCAGCCGAAGAAGAATCATTACCAATTTACGGGTGTAATATACTTATGAATAGAGAAGAAAGGGAACTTTTCCATCAACCCGTGGCGGTATGGGCACTAGAGACCACATTTTCTGATAAGATGTGGTTTTGGCCAATCGGTCTTACTGAACTTAAACGCAATAAGCGTCTTACACAAAACCCGGGATGGAATTATAACGACTAACAAGGATGATCATGAATACAAAACTATTGATACCAATTATACTGCTTATCATTTTCTCCTCATGCAATGATGAATGGACAGACGAGCAATTTGAAAACTATATATCTTTTAAAGCACCTATAACCAATAGTGAAGGAGTTACCGATATCTATATTCGCTATAAGGCTGAGGAAAAAACCACCTATCAACTACCTTTAATTGTTAGCGGATCGAAAACAAATACACACAACAAGACAGTGCATGTAGCTTTGGATCCCGACACACTAGAGACACTCAATTACGAAAGGTTTCAAACACGCGAAGACTTCTATTATCGGGAATTAAAAAGTAAATATTATTCTTTTCCTTCGGAAGTAGAGATCAAAGCGGGCGAAAACACTTCCTTAATGAATATCGATTTTACCTTAAAGGATATCGATATGGCTGAAAAATGGGTCTTGCCTTTAACGATCGAAGACGACCCATCCTACACGCCAAATCCAAGAAAAAATTATAGGAAAGCACTTCTACGTATCAATCCCTTTAATGACTACTCAGGGACCTATAGCGGTACCGCTTTAAAAACTGTGATGGAAGGCTACGAAAATGAAACACCTATTGTAAAATCAGAGATAAAATCTTACGTAGTAGATGAAAACACGATCTTTTTCTATGCAGGGAATATCGATGAAGATCGCCAGGACCGACGTAGTTATAAGATCTTTGCCACTTTTGATGGTAATGGAGGGGTAACATTTGATGTTGATAATCCCGATATGAATTTTCAGGTAAATAAAACAGCAAGTTATACCATCACAGAACAAATGGATGAAATCCGACCGTATTTGCTACATCGATATTTAACAATTAATAATATCGACTACACATTTTCTGATTATACAATGGTCCCTAATGTAGATATCAATTACAAAGTCTCAGGCTCTCTAATTTTAGAACGCCAGCTAAACACACAGATTCCAGATGAAGATCAGCAAATAGAATGGTAGGTCAATATCTTTTTAAAAAATTGAAATTGAAGAACAAGCTACTGGAAATTATGGAGCATCTAATCTCTATTATTGAGTATGAATTTTGAATTTAAAATTAAGAAACTATGTCTTTAAATATATTAAAAACGAGGTTATATCCATTCTATTTGATATTAGCCTCTTTAACCATTGTTTTTTATAGTTGTCAGGGCGACGATAATGATGATATAACATCTCAGGAATTTGATCCATCGAGACCAGTTGAAGTTTTGGGATTTACTCCTGAATCTGGTGGCGCAGGACAGCGTCTCGTTATTTATGGAAAAAACTTTGGAACAGACCCCAGCATTGTTACTGTTCTAATAGGTGGTAAAGAAGCCAAAGTAATCAATGTTAATGGCGAATCACTTTACTGCTTAGTACCCAAACAAGCATTTGATGGTGACATTGAAGTTCGTGTAGGCGAAGAGGAAAGACAGGTTAAAGCCTATGCTACAAATAATTTTGATTATCAACGTAAGATGGTCGTATCTACCCTTATTGGTTACAAAAATGATCGGGGTGATGAACCATGGAAAGACGGTAAATTCAAGTCTGATAACCAGAATGATATGGCCAGTGGATTTTGGGAGCCTTCTTTTATGAAATTTGACCCTATGAATCCCAAACATCTATGGGTGGTATTTGACTTTAATAATGGTCTCTATAAAATAGATTTTGCCGATAGTACCGTTGTTAAAGTACGCTCTGATTTTGATCGCCCCAGGAGTATTGATTTTACCAACGATGGGAAGTATATGATTATCGCAGAAGACCGTGGAGGCGAAAATGACCGCGCTACGTATCGGTTATCCAGAGATAAAGATTGGCAGGATAGAGAAATTTTAACCAGATATAAAAACTGTAATGGTGCTTCAGTGCATCCGGTAAACGGGGAATTATATTTTAATAGTTATGAAAAAGGACAATTTTTCCGGTTCGATTTAAATAAATATTTTGAAGATGGCCTGGGCGATAAAGACTATGAACAATTGTTCGTAGTACAGGATCCCGGCTGGGAATATAAGATTTTTATACATCCTACCGGAAACTATGCATATATCGTAGTTATTAATAAGCACTACATCCTGCGTATAGATTATAATTGGGAAAAAGAACGGTTTAATCAACCCTATCTGGTCTGTGGAAAACTTAGTAATGATGGTGGTTATCAAGATGGAGTGGGATCCAGTGTTCGCCTTAATAAGCCTTATCAAGGGGTTTTTGTAAAAAATGAGGATTATGTGGAAGCCGGTAAAACAGATGAATACGATTTCTATTTTACAGAGCAAGGCAATCATGACATTCGAAAATTAACTCCTGAAGGTAGTGTGACCACATTTGCAGGAAGAGGGAGTTCCAGTATAAACCCTGATCCCTGGGGTTATGTAAATGGTGATCTTAGAGAGGAAGCTCGTTTTGACCAGCCTACCGGCATTGCTTATAACGAAGAAGAAAAGGCGTTTTATATAGGTGATAAATCGAACCATCGTTTTCGTAAAATAGCACTGGAAGAAGCTCAGGAATAATCCTAAAAAACAAAACTAATTTCACGATAATTTTAGTTAGCAGAAGTCCTGAGCCTATAAAACCAAATTAAGCTCAGGACTTTTATCTGAATATTGATTTAAATCATTAACCGAACATTCAAATATTTTTTCTTCGACTAGAAATCGAAATATTAATAACAGCAAAAAATGTATGTAGATATGATTGCGAGAGCTCAAAATAAAAATAAGTTATCAATACTAAAGCCTATAAAAAGTATAGTCAAGACTAATTTAACAGTACAATCATGAAGGATTTAGGGCAAAATAGCGCTAAATCGTTCAACAATATAGATTCCGCGCTTATAAAACTTATGGCTTTTTTATATCCAAACTTACTATTTGTTCAAAATAACCCATGAATATTACAGTATTTGCAATTAAAAACTTAAAAAATAATTTTTAACAAAAAATTAGCTATTCTTTGGGGTTTTAGGAAGTCTTTTTTAATTTTAAGGTGTCAAAAACTTAAAAATCAATCTTTTATGAAAGACACACCCAATAAATTTTCTTTCGCTAAGGTTTACTGTAGTATTTTTGGCCACAAGTTAAAGGTAACCAAAAACGTTACCGATCATGTACACGAATACAAATGTGCCAACTGCGGACAGGAAATGACAGACACTGCTAATGGATTTTTAGCTCCTTTAACAAAGAAATTCAAAGAAACGAACAACTACATCGCTAAAATTCACAGAAGACGAAAAAATCGTCGTCTACGCCACTACGCCAAAGCGTCTTAAGTTTTTAATCTTCGCTTTTCATAGAGTTCCATCCACGGGCAACTAATGGTATGGCCTGGTTAGCACGAGTGATAAGATGCATACCTGCGCTCTCTTCGGTCATATGGCCAATAACAGTGAAGTTTGGATTTCCTTTTATTTTATCAAAATCTGACTGTGCAATGGTAAAAAGTAATTCATAATCCTCACCCCCGCTTAAAGCAATCATTGTACTGTCCAGTTCAAATTCTTCACATACCGATATAACGGCAGGATCCAATGGTACTTTTTCTTCATATAAATTCACTCCAGTTTTCGAGTTTTTACAAAGATGTATCACTTCAGAAGAAAGTCCGTCGCTAATATCAATCATCGAAGTTGGCTTTACTCCCAGTTCTTTTAGCAAAGGAGGGATATCTTTACGGGCCTCAGGTTTTAACTGGCGTTCGATTAAATAAGTATATTGATCTAAATCTGGTTGTGCATTTGGGTTGGCTTTAAAAACCTGTTTTTCACGTTCTAAAACTTGCAATCCCATATATGCCGCACCAAGATCGCCCGTAACAACTAGTAAATCATTGGCTTGCGCTCCGCTTCGATATACAACATCCTCTTTTTCGGCTTCACCAAAAACCGAAATACTTATAAATAAGCCAGAGGTTGAAGAAGTAGTATCCCCACCAACAACGTCGATATTGTATAAATCAGCAGCTAATTGAATACCGGCGTATAGTTCTTCTAAAGCTTCTACCGGGAAACGGTTAGATGGAGCAATCGAAACGGTGATGTGAGTAGCTTTACCATTCATCGCATAAATATCTGATGCATTAACCATTACCGCTTTATATCCCAAATGCTTTAGTGGCATATATGCAAGATCAAAGTGAACACCTTCTACCAGCATATCTGTACTTACCAGAGTTTGCTTGTCTTTAAAATCTAAAACTGCAGCATCGTCACCAATAGCTTTAATGGTAGAAGCATGTTTAGGAGAAAAATTTTTGGTTAAATGATCGATTAACCCAAATTCTCCTAATTCAGATAAACTTGTTTTGGTAGGCTCACTATTATCAAACATCACAAATAAATTTTATGCAAAATAAATGAATATTATGGCAACAACATACAGTTAACAAATTTTATCATATAAACTGAAAGGTTTTATATATAATCCCACTAATACTACAGGAAGTACAAAAAATTACAAGTCTGCCGGAAGATTTTGAAACAAAACAACTTAGCCTTTTTTATCCGGTTAAACGGAGGCATCTAACAATAATTGAATACGTCTATTTCTACATTTTTAAAACAAATATTACCGCTATGGTAAAACGCTTGTTTTAATGTATATTTGTACGCGATTTAAAAAGATCTTTTGAAGCTATGATAAAAGTTAGTGAAGACGCAAGAAAAAAGATTTCTGCTCTAATGGAAGAAGAAGGTTTTAACAGCCTTCAGGATTTTGTGCGCGTTGGTGTGAAGAGCGGCGGCTGTTCTGGTTTATCTTATGAATTAAAATTTGATAAATCCAAAGCCGATGATGACAAACTATTTGAAGACAACGATATTAAAATCGTGGTAGATAAACGCAGCGTTCTATATCTGGCAGGAACTATTTTAGAATATTCTGGTGGATTAAATGGCAAGGGTTTTATTTTCAATAATCCAAACGCTCAAAGAACCTGTGGAAGCGGTGAAAGTTTTTCGCTTTAAAATTAAAAATTCAATAATAAAGGTTTAATATTCAAAATGGGCAACAATTAAACAATTAGAAGATTTAGAAATTTGGCAAAAGGCCAGAGAAATCTGTAGGATTGTTTACGAAACGAAAAAGAATACAAACCTTAAAAATGATTTTAAACTATATAATCAATTAAATGGATCATCAGGTTCAATAATGGATAATATAGCAGAGGGATTCGAAAGAAATGGAAATAGAGAATTTATTCAATTTCTTTCTATAGCAAAAGCATCTTGTGGAGAAACCCGATCACAATATTATATAGAGCTTTTGACCGTGGATATCTAAATGAAGATGATTTTGAAGACTTTAAGAACAAAGTTATTTCATTGAGCAGGCAAATAAATGGGTTTATAGATTATTTGCAAAAGAGTGATTTTAGAGGAACAAAATTTAAATAATATTGAATTTTGAACCTTGAATTATAAAATACTGAAATGGCATATACTGAAGACGACTTAAAAAAAGAACTCGAAACCAAGGAATATGAGTACGGATTTTATACCGATATAGAGTCTGACACCCTTCCTGTAGGTTTAAACGAGGATATTGTTAGAGCAATCTCTAAAAAGAAAGAAGAGCCAGAATGGATGACAGAATGGCGATTGGAAGCTTTTAGGGCATGGCAAGAAATGGAAGAACCAGAATGGGCAAATGTTCATTACCAAAAACCTGACTTCCAAAACATTTCTTACTATTCGGCTCCTAACAAGAAACCTAAATACGATAGTTTGGATGAAGTTGATCCCGAGTTGCTTGATACGTTTAAAAAGTTAGGTATTTCTATAGACGAGCAGAAAAAACTAGCCGGTGTTGCCGTAGATGTGGTCATGGATTCAGTTTCTGTAACCACTACATTTAAAAAGACACTAGCTGAAAAAGGGATCATTTTCTGTTCAATTTCAGAAGCTATTAAAGAACACCCAGAATTAGTAAAAAAATATATCGGCTCTGTAGTTCCTAAGAAGGATAACTTTTATGCCGCTTTAAATTCTGCTGTATTTAGTGATGGCTCATTCTGTTATATTCCCAAAGGCGTTCGCTGCCCAATGGAACTATCAACATATTTCAGAATTAATCAGGCAGGTACAGGGCAGTTCGAAAGAACGCTAGTGATTGCTGATGAAAGTAGTTATGTAAGTTACCTTGAGGGTTGTACCGCGCCAATGCGTGATGAAAATCAATTACACGCGGCAGTAGTAGAACTTATCGCTTTAGATAATGCCGAAATAAAATACAGTACCGTACAAAACTGGTTCCCTGGAGGGAAAGACGGAAAAGGCGGAGTTTTTAACTTCGTAACAAAAAGAGGTCTTTGCGAGAAAAACGCTAAAATATCCTGGACCC
>Ga0114902_1000847_pt1 | contig 14543 bp, 10 predicted proteins | sample MalvireepMed_s12_FD_87291 | JGI IMG/M metagenome (GOLD analysis project Ga0114902, IMG submission 87291) | Marine viral communities from the Global Malaspina Expedition - Malaspina viral metaG DeepMed_s12 | ecosystem: Environmental > Aquatic > Marine > Oceanic | place: Mediterranean Sea... | reverse complement strand
GTGTGTTAGTTGCGCCAGGATTTGGAGAGCGCGGAATCGAAGGAAAAATCGATGCCGTTCAGTTTGCCCGGGAAAATAAATTACCCTTCCTTGGGATTTGTCTGGGAATGCAAATGGCAGTTATCGAATTTGCCAGAAATGTACTTCAATTAAAAGGTGCCAATTCTACAGAGATGGATGAAGCCACCAAACACCCCGTAATCGATATTATGGAAGCGCAAAAAAACATCACCCACATGGGAGGTACAATGCGACTTGGTGCGTGGGATTGTCATTTAAAAGAAGGATCTACAATCTATAATGTTTATGGCAAACACGACATCAAAGAAAGACATAGACATCGCTACGAATATAACAATAAATACAAAGAGCAGCTGGAAAAAGCAGGTATGCTAAGTACTGGTATTAATCCAGAAACTGGTCTTGTAGAGGTTGTAGAGCTTAAAGACCATCCCTGGTTTGTAGGGGTTCAATATCATCCTGAATATAAGAGTACGGTAGCCAGCCCCCATCCTTTATTTGTGGCTTTTGTAAAGGCTGCTTACGAACACTCAAAAAATAAAGTATAATGCCAGTTTGGCATTAAATTAAATATTGGTCATTTTTTTGACTAATCAAAAAAATATCAAATAAAACCCTTATTTAGGGATTTAAGACTTTAGTAAATTTTAGAATGGAAGAAAAGAAGATTGATATTCAATCCATCATTGGATTTATTTTAATTGGCGGAATTTTAATCTGGATGTTGTATACCAATAGCCTGGAACAACCAAAGGAAGAAACCGGTAGTCCCGCCACAACAGAACAGGTTACTACTCCTGCAAATGCTGATCAACAACTCGCAAATCAAAATAATACTACTGCTCCCGCAACCGACTCGGCAGCAATAGCCCAGGCGCAAAGTAGACTTGGTGCTTTTGGTTATTCCGCGACATTACCTTCGGCAGAAGATAAAACCACAGTACTAGAAAACGATGTGTTACGATTAGAAGTAGCAAATAAAGGAGGATATATCGAAGAAGCTGTTTTAAAAAATTATAAAACATACGATTCTATCCCTGTTTATTTAGTAAAAGATGGCAACGCAAAATTCAATCTTAATTTCACGACTACAGATGGAAGAACCTTAGATACTGAAAATCTATATTTTGAGCCAAGTATTTCTAAAAATGGTGAAGATCAGGTATTATCGATGAAGTTAAAGATTTCTGATAATGAATTCTTAGAATATCGTTATGCTATAAAACCTGGAGATTATATGATGGATTTCAATATCCGTTCCCAGGGACTTGCCAATACCTTTAACGCATCCCAACCTATTAATCTGGATTGGCAACTTAAAGGATACCGTCATTCCAAGAGTATTTCTTATGAAAATAAATACACCGTTTTAGGTTACGAATACGAAGGAGATAAGTATGATGACCTTGGACATGGGGAAGATGAAGAAACCGAAAAAGACGTGTCTTATATTGCCTATAAGCAACATTTCTTTAGTTCCATACTTTTAACAGATACACCGTTTAAAACCTCCAAACTTACTTCCCAAAATCTTGTGGAAGACGAAGAAATAGATACTGTATACACCAAAGCTTTTACCGCAAATATTCCTTTAGAGTTACAGGCGGGCGAGCTAAATTATAATATGAATTGGTATTACGGCCCTACAGATTACAAAATCCTGAAAGATTACGATCGCAATCTGGATGAGATTGTACCTCTAGGCTGGGGTATATTCGGATGGATCAATAAATATGTCTTTATCCCATTCTTTGCATTCTTAAGCAGTGTCCTACCAAGCTACGGGATCGCCATCATTGTAATGACCATTGTGGTTAGGATTGTGCTTTCACCGGTAACTTATAAGTCTTATTTATCTCAGGCCAAAATGAAAGTTTTACGTCCTGAAATTAATGAGATAAATGAGAAGTATAAGGATAATGCGATGAAAAAGCAACAGGAAACAATGAAGCTTTATAGCAAAGCCGGAGCTAGCCCCATGAGTGGTTGTTTACCAGCGCTAATGCAAATTCCTATATTCTATGCGCTTTTCCAATTCTTCCCAAGCGCATTTCAACTAAGACAAAAAAGTTTCCTTTGGGCAGACGATCTATCCAGTTATGATGTTATAGCAGAATTACCTTTCCATATCCCATTTTATGGAGAACATGTTAGTTTATTCCCAATATTGGCTTCTGTCGCAATATTTATTTACATGCAAATGACTACGGGACAAAGCATGCAGGCCAATCAACAACCGGGAATGCCTAATATGAAATTTTTAATGTACCTATCCCCTATCATGATGTTATTTTTCTTTAATAACTATGCCAGTGGATTATCTTTATACTACTTTACCTCTAACTTAATTACGATAGGAATAATGTTGGTAATTAAACATGTGATTGTTGATGAGGATAAAATCCATGCTAAAATTCAGGCTAATAAAGCAAAACCTAAAAAACAAAACAGGTTTACCAGAAAAATGCAGGAAATGATGGAGCAGGCTGAAGAGCAACAAAAACGTAACAAGAAATAATTTATACTGAACTTTTAAAAAAGGCTGTCTAAATGAATTTTAGACAGCCTTTTTTTATGATTAAAGAACCCTATGAGTTATTAACCGTAACCTTTTTACGATTTCTAGACAAGCCGCTGGGGATTACATCTTTTTGGCGGCGCCAATAAAGCTGTGGTGATAAAATGATATTTCTTCTCTATTATAAAATTACCTTTCTCATCAAAATTTCTTTCTAGGCTCTATTGAATTTGCTTAAGATAAGCCACGGCTCACTGCCAGTAGTTACTTTATTCATACCGGCTAATATATTGCTCACCACTATTCTACATAATTTTACCAAGGGCTGATTTACGCAATATCATTGTCTACGATATAGCTCCTCGATACTATTCAAAGATTTATGATGGTGCTTTATAGGTTTGATGGTACCGAAAACTAGCTAAGGGCAAGTTTATGATATACAAATTAGGAAATTATTTTATTATTTGTAGGCATCACGATCTCTATTATCGAGTGAAAATAGGAGATAAATAAGCGGGAAATCCTACAGGGAAATCCAGCTCTTAAAATCTTAATCGAATACTATTGGATGTTATTTAAATCCTTAGTTTGAATGGCTTTTAAAGCCGTTCTTTTTAAGAATATTTTTTACTTAATATTTAAAAAATCATTTAATCTCATATTCCAAACGCATGGTAATACTTGCTGTTTTGCGCTTATCGGCGGTATTGTATGCACCACTCCAGCTATAATCTTCACCACTGTTCTGGCCTGTAATCTGGAATACTCCCATATTTGCGCTTTTTAGCTCACCTAAAGTTCCTCCAGAGTTTTCTGCAATTTTTTCAGCTCTTACACGAGCATCCTCAGTGGCTTTAGAGATCATTTCAATCTTAAGATCGGCTAACTTGGTATAATAGTATCTGGGTGGTGTAGAATTAAACTGTACCCCTTTATTCAGTAATTCGGTAATTTCCCGTGATACACTCTCGATCAATTCAACATCGTTAGATTCTATCTTTACGCTTTGTGTAAGTTGATACCCTTTAAAAATACTCCCAACGTAATTTCCGTTTTGATATTTCTGTTCACGCTGTTCATCGGTTTGAACAGAATTAAAGACTATATTTTCTTCTTTAATCCCCTTCTCTATTAAATAGTCTTTAACCGTGTTTTTATCCCGGTTAAGCTGATTATAAGCGGTCTCAAGATTTTCGCTCATTTGGCTAAAACGACCTTCCCAAACAATAAGATCTGATGTGAAATTTTCGCTACCTGCACCGGTTACAGAAATAGTACCATCAGGATTCGCCCTATCTACATAAGAATTACCCAGAAACCAGGCCGCAATAACGATAGCAATGGAGAAAATAATTGCGCTTAAGTATTTCATAGTATCAATAAGTTATACTATAAAAATAATCATTTAAGTTCTAAGTTTTTTATAAAAGCTGAAAAATTATAGCCACAATTCCTATAACACAAATCACGGTCATTATATAATAAATAAGCTCTAAAACCGATCGGGACGGATGTAAGGAGTTCATATACTCCTCTTCTTGTTGGTGGTTCATGGATTGGGATTTTCGGATAAGTTAAATTCGGTTAAAACAAATAAAATGATAATTAAGCTAAAAACCAAGCGCTTTAGTAGTCATAATGCTAATTTAGCATAAAAAGTTTTAGTTAAACTTTAATTATAGTTTATGAAAAGCTTTGTTTATAAATTTGCTAAAACCTTATATTTTGCAAGAAAATTAGTATTGATAAAATAATTGTGGTTTGTATTTTATTTTTAGCTCAAATTCTTAATTTTGCGCATGCAAAATAACGTACTCATCTTAGACTTCGGTTCGCAGTATACGCAATTGATTGCAAGACGCGTAAGAGAATTAAACATTTACTGCGAAATTCATCCATTTCACAAAGTTCCACAAGATCTTTCAGGCTTTAAAGCGGTTATCCTTTCAGGAAGTCCGTTTTCAGTTAGAGCAGAAGATGCTCCGCATCCTGATTTATCTCAAATTAGAGGGAAATTACCTATGCTGGCCGTTTGCTACGGGGCGCAATATTTAGCCCATTTTCATGGCGGTAAGGTAGAGCCTTCCGAAACCAGGGAATATGGTCGGGCAAACCTATCGGTTATTAAAGATAGCGAGCCACTTTTTGATAATATCAAAGAGAACTCTCAGGTTTGGATGAGCCACAGTGATACTATAAAAGAATTACCGGAAAATGCGGTTCGCTTAGCCAGTACAACAGATGTACTAAATGCAGCCTATCGTATAGAAGGTGAAGAGACTTTTGCAATTCAGTTTCATCCCGAAGTATATCACTCGACCGATGGAAAGCAATTATTAGAAAACTTTTTAGTAAATATCGCTGGGGTAGCACAAAGCTGGACACCTGGTGCATTTGTAGATCTTACAGTAGCAGAGCTCAAAGAGAAGATTGGCGACGACAAAGTTGTCTTAGGACTTAGTGGCGGAGTAGATTCTACGGTAGCGGCGATGCTTTTACATAAAGCTATTGGTAAGAACCTGTACTGTATTTTTGTAAATAACGGTTTACTTCGCAAAAACGAGTTCGAAGACGTGCTTCACCAGTATAAAGATATGGGCCTAAATGTAAAAGGAGTTGATTCTTCTGCCCGTTTTCTGGATGCTCTAGCAGGAATTAGTGATCCAGAATTAAAAAGAAAAGCAATAGGGAATACTTTTATTGAGGTTTTTGATGATGAGGCGCACGAAATCAAAGATGTTACCTATTTGGCACAAGGAACGATATACCCTGATGTGATTGAATCGATCTCGGTTAATGGCCCTTCGGTAACTATTAAATCGCATCATAATGTAGGGGGATTACCAGACTTTATGAAACTTAAAGTAGTAGAGCCGCTTCGAATGTTATTTAAAGATGAAGTACGACGAGTTGGTGCAGAATTGGGTATCGCAAAAACACTTTTAGGTCGTCATCCGTTTCCAGGACCAGGCTTAGCCATTAGAATTTTAGGCGATATTACCGCCGAAAAAGTAAGAATACTACAGGAAGTCGATCACATTTTTATTCAGGGACTTAGAGACTGGGATCTTTATGATCATGTTTGGCAGGCTGGTGCAATTTTATTGCCGGTACAATCTGTAGGAGTCATGGGAGATGAACGTACTTACGAGCAAGTGGTGGCATTAAGAGCGGTAGAGTCTACCGATGGAATGACGGCTGACTGGGTAAATTTACCTTACGAATTTTTACAAAAAACTTCGAATACAATAATAAATAGAGTAAAAGGCGTTAATAGGGTAGTATACGATATAAGTTCTAAACCACCAGCGACTATAGAATGGGAATAGAATTTGTATAAACCTATTAAGTCTAAAAATCAATAAAATGAGATACCTTTTTTTAATTTGCTTTTTATGTATGATGAATATTTCTGCTTTTGCGCAGGAATTTAAATATCATACCGTAAAGAAAGGAGAGACTGTTTACAGTATTTCTAAGGATTATAATGTTTCTGAAGAAGACATTTATAAATATAATCCTGACTCTAAAAATGGTATCGAAGAATCTTCTAAGCTGGTTATCCCTTTAGCCACGAAGGATAAAGGGATGCCTGCTAAAACAGGCTCTCCAAGTTTGGATCCCGTAAATTTTAAAGAACATACCGTTAAAAAGAAAGAAACTCTCTTTAGTTTATCTCAGCAATATAATGTAGAAATAGATGATATTAAACGGTATAATAAACAATTATACTCTAAAGAACTTCAAAAAGGAGAAACTATTCGTATTCCTGTTTTCAGAACTTTAGATCGGGTGGTTGCCAAGCCTAACAATATCTCTAAAGAAGAGATTCGCCAGAAATTTGATAAAAATGAAGTGAGAGAGCATGTTGTTTTACCCAAAGAAACCAAATTTGGTATAGCCAGAAAATATGGTTTAACGGTAAAAGAACTGGAAGCCTTAAATCCCACTGTAGATGTTTTGCAGCCCGGTATTATGCTTAGGGTTGGTACAAATGTCTCCCCAGATCCCGTGGTACTTTTAGATAAGAACTTTAAGTTTTACGAAGTAAAACCTCAAGAAACTTTATTTGGTTTAGCTCAGCGTTTTCATGTAACACAAGATTCTATATTAGCACTTAACCCAATTATAGAACAAGAAGGATTAGAATGGGGCATGGTTTTAAAAGTTCCAAATCCAGAAGAACAAGACCCCGAAAACTGGGTGACCCCCACCCTAACCAGTGAAGCTGAAAAATTGCAAGGTGATAAAGTAAACCTTAAAGATTCTCTTTCCAATTTCAGTCCTAAAAACCTGGTATTTATGCTTCCTTATAGCCTTGATAAGGTTCAGGTAGATTCGGCAGGTACTGCTGCTTATAAAGACGCCATTTTAGACGATCGTGTTTTAAGAATAAGCCTGGATTTTTACAGCGGTGCTGAAATGGCCATTGAAGATGCAAAAGAATTAGGGATTTCTAGTGAGGTTAAAATTTATGATACCAAAAGAAGTGCTTCTGAGGTGATTAATCTTATCAATACCAAAAATTTTAATAATGTTGATGCAGTCATTGGGCCTTTTTTACAATCGACTACAGAAGCCGCTGCAGAACGCTTAAGAATCAAAAATATTCCGGTATTCACACCACTTTCTGATAAAGAAATGAGCGGCGGTAATAATTTGTTCATCGCGCGTCCCGATCAACAAACAATGAGCAATACTATGCTCGATTACCTTCAGAAATTTGGAAAAGAGAAAAATGTGATCATTGTCTCAGATGCTAAATCTTTTGAAATTAAAAATAAATTATCTCAGATTTTTCCTGCAGCAAGATCTGTAAATGCTGTTGATGGTTATGTTTCAGAAACAAGCTTAAAAAGAGTATTATTGCCAGCCACACCAAACTGGGTAATTTTAGAATCCAGCAGTGTGGGTGTGATAAGTAGTACCGTATCTGCATTAAATAGGTTATTAAGGGACGATCTTGATATTACATTATTCACTACAAATAAAAATGATAGCTACGATAACGAAAGCATCAGTAACGAAGATTTAGGCAAATTATATTTCCACTACCCATCGGTAGATAAAGAGTATAATCTAGAGTTTTCTGAGAATTTTATTAAAAAGTACCAAGAAGAGTATGGTGTTACTCCAAATCAATATGCCGTGCGGGGCTATGACCTAACCATGGATGTATTACTCCGTTTAGCTGCATCAAAAGATATTTACAGTTCTTTTAGCGATTATAAAGGCTTTACCGAATACAACGAGAACAAATTTTTATATGAGCCGCAACCCGGAGGTGGTTTCAGAAATAAAGCAGTTTATATTCTTCAAATTAATCCGGATTTAACTTTACAAATAGCCGATGACAGCCAAAGTAACATATTTAGGGAATTTAAGGACTGAAGCAGAACACCTGCAAAGCGGAACTAAAATCATAACAGATGCCCCTGTAGACAACCACGGAAAAGGGGAATCATTTTCTCCTACAGACACCGTAGCCACTGCTTTGGCGACCTGTATGCTTACAATAATGGGTATAAAAGCTGAAGCATTAGAAATCGCTATCGAAGGTACAACAGCCCAGGTGACCAAGACAATGGCTGCCAACCCACGACGAATTTCCAAGATTGAAGTAGTATTTAGCTTTCCCAAAAAATACGATGATAAGGTGATGAAAGTTTTAGAAAATGCTGCAAGAACCTGCCCTGTTTTTTATAGTTTGCACCCAGATATGGAAAAAGAGATTCGTTTTATCTGGTAAAAATTTTGTTTAAGTAATTGCCATATATATTCTCTGTTTTTAGGACGAGGTGTATAGGAAAAAGAGCTCACACCAGCAGGTATTTGTTAGAAAGCTAAATTTTTATGCCAAGGTAATACCGTTTCCATATAGAGCCTTTAATTCCCTATATCAAAAGAAAAGTTAGCGAATATATTAAAGATGTCTAAGTTTTACCCTTTTTCCAGTCTTGCTAAAATAAATTTAAAAGAGATCAACGAACTAAAGCCTAAAACTTCAAAATATGAAAGCAGCACTAATTTTAATTGATGTTCAAAATGATTATTTTGAAAATGGCAAAATGGAACTTTTTAAACCGGTAGAAGCAAGTTTAAAAGCAAAAAAAGTTTTGCAGCAATTTAGAGCTGAAGATTGGCCCGTAATCCACGTACAACATATGTCAACTCGTGAAGATGCTACTTTTTTTATTCCAAAAACAAATGGAGTGGAAATTCACGAAAATGTAAGCCCGCTAAAAAAAGAAAAAGTGGTTGTAAAACATTTCCCGAATAGTTTTCGAGAGACCGATTTACTAAAAGCACTTCAAGAACAAAATATTAAGAGATTAGTAATTTGTGGCATGATGACACATATGTGTGTTGATGCAACCACAAGGGCAGCTAAAGATTTTGGATTCGATTGTATTGTAATAGGCGATGCCTGTGCAACAAAAAATCTAGAAATAAACGGTGAGACAGTAGATGCTGCTGAAGTACAAAAATCTTTTCTTGCTGCCTTAAATTATTTTTATTCCCGGGTGATGAATGCGGAAGAATATCTTCAGAATTAAAAGCAGAATTTCTAGAAATTTCGATTATTGATGTTACCTTCAATATAGTTTTTTGATTAGCTTGCATTTTTATTTAACTAACCTAATCAAAAAATCATGGAAGTTTATCATCAAAACGAACAACCTAACCTAATTACACCACAAAAATGGGCCTTATACATTTTTGTTGCCGGCTTACCTTTTATAGGCATCATCATGCTACTGGTATGGGCTTTTGGCAGTGATCCCAATTATACACGCAAAAATTGGGCAAAAGGTATGCTATTGCTATATGTAATACTATTCATATTATCTATTATTTTCTTTGTATTCCTGGGAGGAATGGCATTCTTAACAAGCTTTGCGTCTCAGAATTACTAACCGAAGTTTAACCTCATACTTTCTGGAAATTGAGTAAAAACATTTTAAAAGATTTTGTTTTGAATTTTCAATGTTAGCTCTATCTCTATAATTTTTTACTAAAAAATATTTTTTTAAATTTTAAAACCTCAAAAATATAAATCGGATTTTATGAATTTCGAATTATAATTTTGAGGTTATTTTTTATTGTAATAAATTGTAAATGAAGCAAATCTATTTTTATCTTTTATGTTCTACCCCAAACATGAAATGAAGTAAGTAAACTTGAAGGGAAAGCTTGTGAGTATTTATTAGAAAATAATTTGTAAGTCGAGGCTCCCCGATCCAAAAATAACTATCGGAACAGGGCAAGAACATTTAATCTCGACTATCGAGTAAATTAATTTTATGCGGTTCTTGTTTCAGGTGCTTCCTATATCCTAATTTCCATTCATCATGTCATCAAAAAGCTACTCATTGTTCCTAATTTTCTTCACTTTGTGGAATATAGCTTTTGCACAGGAAGAAAAAATCCTATCTAAAGCTGCCTATGCAGAAAAAATATATTTACAGTTTGATCGTGAGAATTATCCGGCAGGAAGCACCATATGGTTTAAATCAATGGTACTTAATTCTGTAGACCATAAGCCATCGCAGCGTTCAGGAGTACTTCATGTAGATCTTATAGGGCCCGAGAAACAATTGATCAACCAGAAACTTGTAAAAATTGTAGACGGAAGCGGTCATAATCATTTCGATATTCCCAAAAAAATGCCGCCTGGTATCTATAAAATACGGGCATATACCAGATGGAACCGTAATTTTGGGGAAGACTTTATTTTTTCAAAATATTTTAGAATTTTCCCTAAGATTCCCAAAACTGAGAAAGCCATTGAACATATCAATATTGTCGATAAAAAAGAGGGTGCTTTTCTGGAAGCGACTTTTAACCCTAATAAGCTAGATAGCCTTCAGAAACGTAAAATTTTAGTTGGATTATATTTAAATAATTCGAAACAGGATTCCTTAGAAATTAAAGCGAATAATGGTGTTTATAAACTGTCCTATAAATTAAATGAAAAAACCGATTATATAAGCATCAATATGCTTACAGAAAACGGATTTACCGCAAGTAGGTCTATTAGTTTAGATGAAAATAAGGTAGACTTACAGCTATTGCCGGAAAGCGGAAGTTTATTAGACGGAACTGTAAATTTATTAGGAATAAAAGCCCTGGATTTTAAAGGTGATGGCCTGTATACTGAAGGTCTTATTCTAAATAAAAATAAAGATACTATCACCACATTTAAAACTAATAAATTTGGGATGGGAGTAACGGTAATAAGGCCTGAGGCTACGGAAGAATATATAGCTAAAATTACAAATATTGACAATGAAACTGAATATCCACTACCGGAAGTTTTAAAAAACGGAAACATTCTTTCTGTTAGGAGAACTGGGGACAGAGTTAGTTTAATCGCTTCGACAACTAATAAATCTGATTCGTTAATGATACGCATTAGTTTTAGAGGGATTAAGTTATTTGATATCAAAGGACCGGTAAAGGCTGGTCATTTTAATACCGCATTACCAGTACATGTTTTTCCCTATGGAATTCTTTGCTTTACCTTATTAAATGAAAATTATCAACCCGTAGCCGAGCGGTTATACTTTAATGATGTTGGAAAAAAGCAAGTTACCATTGCAGTAAAAACCAATAAAAATGAATATAGTTCACGTGAAAAAACAAGCCTTAGTATTCATGTTAAAGATAGCACAGGTAAGAATATAGCTGCCCAAATATCAGTGCTCGCATTGGCTAAGGAACCTTTAGGAGCAGAACAGCAAAAGGGAAACTCCATTCTCCCCTATTTTTACCTCACCTCTGAACTTCGGGGAAAAATAGAGCATCCAGGTTTATATTTTAATAGGGATGATATTTACCGTTTGCGGGATATTGATGCGTTATTGCTCACACAGGGATGGCGAAAATACAAATATGACACTACCAGCATTGTTTTCGATTATCCTGAAGAACCAGTCCTGGCTATTGACGGAAAGGTAAGCGGGAACATTTTTAATAAGCCTAAGGAAGATGTAGAATTATCCTTTATAGCTTTAGGAGAGCAACCTGTAGTACAAACCTATAATACCGATAGTTTGGGTAGATTTTATTTTAATGTTGATTTTTTAAATGAAGAAAACCGGGAAATTGTCATACAAAGCAAAAAAGATGGAAATAAAAGAAATTTTGATATAGCAATTAATGATCCTGAAAGCTTGCCGATAATCTTTGAAAACCGACAAAAAATCGAGAAGCCTGATAGTACTTTTTCTGAAATTGTAAACTATGAACAACGTCTGCAACAAAAGCAACTTTCTTATGAATTAGCCGAAGGGGTGACGCAATTAGATGAAGTGGTTTTAGAAGCTTACAATATGACTGAAGAACGTAAGAAAACAGCAGATCTAGCCGGAAAGCCGGATATAGTAATCGATGGTAAGGATATTCAGGAAAAAGAAAAAAACTGGTCTTATGGACTTTACAGCGTTTTACTTTTCAATTTCCCAGAGGATATAAGAATTCAAAGAGATATCGAAGAACCGGGCGGCGCTTTACAGGCTAAAGTTATAGGTGGTGCCGGCACCACTATTTTAATGATGGACGGTATGGTAATAAACAATCTTAATTATTCGTTAGTTCCCAATATTCCGCCTAGCGAAGTAAAAAGTGTAGAGGTTATACGATTTGCCAAGCATTTTAGTCGATTATACATGCAAGCCTATCCATTCGCAAGCCCTATGGAAGTCCCGCCAACCGGTGATGTGATTGCCATCTATACGCATGGGAAGCAAGGAATTTTTGGAGCACAAAAACCAAAGGGTATTCTTAGAACTTCCATTAAAGGATACTCTCCCACTAAAGAATTTTATCAGCCCGATTATACGAACCAAGAACGTTTTAAAAGTAATGAACCAGATTTAAGAAGCGTGGTGTACTGGCAACCGCAGATAAATATTGAAAATGGGGAACCTGCACAGGTTTCCTATTTTAATCCGGATAATACGGAACAAATAATAGTGATCATCGAAGCAATCACGCCTGACGGAGGAATTGGGTATCATGAATTCACCTATCCGGTAATACAAAAGGATATAAAAGATATTCCTAATTAATATTGATGTAATTGAGATTGTACACTTTCGAACTCGTCAACGATTTCTTTTACAATCTCTGCGGCGGGTTTGATCGTTTTAATTAAGCCTGAAATTTGACCAATTTCGAGTTCTCCTTCTATCAGATCACCTTCAAACATGCCTTTTTTGGCACGGGCGCGACCCAAGAGCTGTTGTAATTCTTCTTTAGAAGGACTTTTTTGATAAAGTGTTTCAATATCTTCGAAGAATTTATTTTTAAGTAAACGAACGGGAGCCAATTCTTTTAGTGTTAATTTAGTATCACCTTCCTGAGCGTTCACCACCATTTCCTTAAATTTAATGTGAGAAGAGGCTTCTTCAGAAGCGACAAAGCGGCTGCCAATTTGTACGGCATCGGCTCCTAAAACCATCGCTGCAAGCATACCACGCCCGGTAGCAATTCCACCGGCTGCGATAAGTGGAATTTCCAACTTTTCCCTAACCATAGGAATTAAGGTAAAGGTCGTGGTTTCATCACGCCCATTATGCCCACCAGCTTCAAATCCCTCGGCAACCACAGCGTCTACTCCAGCCTCCTGAGATTTTAAAGCAAATTTTACACTACTTACTACATGAACAACAATAATCCCATGTTCTTGCAAATGAGAAGTCCAGGTTGTTGGATTCCCAGCTGATGTAAAAACGATTGGAACTTTCTCTGCAACAATAATTTTTATAATCTCTTCCACATTGGGATAGAGCATAGGAACATTTACAGCAAAAGGCTTGTTGGTCGCTTTTTTACATTTTATAAGATGTTCTTTAAGCACTTCAGGATACATAGATCCGGCGCCAATGATTCCAAGTCCACCAGCATTGCTAACAGCGCTTGCCAGTTTCCAGCCACTTGCCCAGACCATACCGGCCTGGATAAGTGGATATTTTATATTTAAAAGTTTGGTTATTCTATTTGTAGCCATTGCAGGTTTGTTTCCCGCAATTTAAGAAATTACACCAGATCCTAATAATTCTTCGCCATCATACCAGGCCACAAACTGGCCTTCGGTAATAGAAGCCTGTGGTGTTTTAAAAACTACATACATACCTTGTTCGGTTTGATATAAAGTTGCCTCCTGTAAAGGTTGCCGGTATCTTATCCTTGCCTTTAGCTCTAAGCTTTCGTCCGGTTCTAAACTTAAGTCTTTTCTTACCCAGTGTACTTCATCTTCATTAATAAAAAGTCCTTTTCGATAAATTCCGGGATGTTTTTTTCCCTGCCCGGTATAAATAACATTGTCTTCAACATCTGTATCGATTACAAAAAGTGGTTCTGGAGTACCTCCTACAGCTAAACCTTTACGTTGTCCCTTAGTAAAATAATGAGCACCCTGATGCTTTCCTACAACTTTACCATCCTGAGGCTGATATTGGTATTTTTGAGATAGAAATTTTAATTCTTCAATTTTAGATTCAAATTCGGGAATACCAGTTTGGTAGGTTTCGCTATCCGGTTTTATCTCGACAATATTCCCTTCTTTCGGCTTTAATTTTTGCTGAAGAAAATCTGGCAAGCGTACTTTTCCTATAAAACAAAGTCCCTGCGAATCTTTTTTATCGGCAGTTACCAGTTCCTGTTCGGCAGCAATCCTACGAACCTCTGATTTTTGAAGTTCCCCAATAGGAAATAAGGTTTTTGAAAGTTGCTCCTGGGTAAGCTGACATAAAAAATAAGACTGATCTTTGTTATTATCTTTTCCTGATAATAGCTGATATATTTTTTCTCCGTTTTTTTCAATTTCTCCTTTACGGCAGTAATGACCGGTGGCCACATAGTCTGCTCCCAGAGAAAGTGCTATTTTCATAAATACATCAAACTTGATCTCACGATTACATAACACGTCTGGATTTGGTGTTCGACCACGTTCGTATTCATTAAACATATAGTCGACGATACGTTCTTTATATTG
>Ga0114902_1000843_pt1 | contig 14576 bp, 9 predicted proteins | sample MalvireepMed_s12_FD_87291 | JGI IMG/M metagenome (GOLD analysis project Ga0114902, IMG submission 87291) | Marine viral communities from the Global Malaspina Expedition - Malaspina viral metaG DeepMed_s12 | ecosystem: Environmental > Aquatic > Marine > Oceanic | place: Mediterranean Sea... | reverse complement strand
TTTCAATGGCAGGACTGGCATTTAGCATTTGCTGTGCTTTCTCTTCTAACGTAAGCCGACTTATTAAATCGTCTATTCTCTCGTCCATTGATAAATCTGTATCGTAAAAATCAAGTTCAGATTTATCGATTTTGGTCTGCTGGGCATGCATGATTGCCGTTAAAAATAGCATTAACATGATAGCAAAGAGCTGGCTATATTTTTTCATTATTGATAATATTTACAGTTTAATTTTAACATAAATCGATTAATGAGGTGAGTTAACAAATAAAACATAAAATCAAATTAAAAGCAACCGATTGCGTAAATTATTTTGTTTACACTCTTTTTTTACATAATTTTCAGTCCGCAATCGTTTGTTTAGTTAAATCAAGGTCTCAAAATGAAAAAAAACATATTCTGCTTATTTCTAATAGTGATTAGCTCCCTTTCTTTTAGTCAAAATCCTTATGATCTGTGGCTGCAATATGATAATATTGAAGAACAGCATATTCTTGAAACCTATAAAAATCAGGTTTCTAATATCTACTTAAGTTTAAATTCGGCTACCGGCACTGTTATTAAGGAAGAAATCCAAAAAGCTTTTAAAGGTTTATTGGGTATTGAACCAAAATTCGATTCCAAAACACCTAATATTATCATTTCTACGCTCGACAAGTTAGATCCCTCGTTACAAAAAAAGCTACCTGAAATCTCCAAAATGAATGATGAAGCTTATGTTATCCAATATATTTCAGATAGCAAAGATGCACAAATCATCATTTCAGCTATTACAGAGAAGGGCTTATTATATGGCGTTTTCAACTTCATTAAGCAAATGCAATTGCGCAATGACTTATCAAAATTATCAATATCGGATTCGCCTAAAATTCAAAAAAGACTTTTAAATCATTGGGATAATCTGGATAGAAGTGTGGAACGCGGATATGCCGGATTCTCTATCTGGGATTGGTATTTATTACCTGAATTGATAAAACAGGAATATATCGATTATGCCAGAGCCAACGCCTCTATAGGGATTAACGGTACTGTACTCACTAACGTAAACTCTAATGCTTTGGTATTAAGCCCAAGATATATTCAAAAACTAAAAGCGCTGGCTGATGTTTTTAGACCTTATGGCATTCAGGTTTATCTAACCGCAAGATTTTCGGCACCTATAGAAACCGGTGATTTAGAAACGGCCGATCCTCTTAATGCTGAAGTTAAGCAATGGTGGAAAAATAAAGCTGACGAGATTTATGCTGCAATCCCCGATTTTGGAGGCTTTTTAGTAAAGGCGAACTCTGAAGGACAGCCAGGTCCAAATAACTACGGAAGGTCTCACGTAGATGGTGCAAATATGCTTGCTGAAGCTGTTGCTCCTCACAATGGGATTATCATGTGGCGTGCTTTTGTATATTCTGAAGAAAAACCTGAAGACCGCGCAAAACAGGCCTATTCTGAATTTAAACCTTTTGATGGAAAATTTAAGGATAATGTATTGGTTCAGGTAAAAAATGGAGCTATCGATTTTCAGCCACGAGAACCTTTCCATCCTTTATTTGGTGCCATGCCAAACACTCCTTTAATGATGGAATTTCAGATCACACAGGAATATCTGGGCGGAATGTCTCATTTGGTCTTCCTACCTCAACTTTTTGAAGAGGTTTTAGAAGAAAACACCTATACACAAGGCAAAGGAAGCACAGTAGCCAAAATAATAGATGGACAACTAAGCAATAAAAAGCTTACCGGGATGGCGGGTGTAGCTAATATAGGAACGGCAAAAAACTGGACGGGCCATCCTTTTGGTCAGGCAAACTGGTATGGCTTCGGCAGGCTTGCCTGGGATCCGGAAACCAGTGCTAAAACCATAGCACAAGATTGGCTTAAAATGACCTTTACGAATGATAGCGATTTTGTAGATCCTATGACCAGATTATTACTAGAATCCAGAGAAGCGGTCGTTAATTATATGACGCCGCTTGGATTACATCATATTATGGCAGCAAATCATCATCAGGGCCCCGGGCCATGGGTTAAAGATATGCCCAGACCAGATTGGACATCAGTATATTATCATAAAGCAGCCGCAGACGGAATTGGCTTTGACAGAACTTCAAGCGGAAGTAATGCCTTAGAGCAATACGCCCCGGAAATTCAGAAAAAATATAGTGATCCCGCAACCACACCGGACAAATATCTGCTTTGGTTTCATCATTTACCCTGGGACTATAAAATGAAAAGTGGAAAAACACTTTGGTATGAAATTGCCGCACATTATCAAAAAGGAGTTGAACAGGTTCAAGACATGCAGAAAACCTGGCAAACAATGCAGGAATATGTAAATCCGCAGGTTTTTGAAAAAACAAATATGCTCTTGAACATCCAGTTAAAAGAAGCTAAACAATGGCGAAATGCCTGCCTGCTTTATTTTCAGCAATTTTCGAAAATGGATTTCCCGGATTTCATTCCTGAAATGACAAAAGACCTAAACTATTATAAATCATTGAAGCTGCCTTATGCTCCCGGTATAAGCCCTTCATGGAATTAAAAATGATATGAACTCGAATTTAACTGCTATAGTAACCGGTGGTAACGCCGGACTAGGATTTGCCACAGCTAAAAAACTTTGTAATGAAGGAATAACTACATACGTTATTGGCCGAAACAAAGAAAAAACTTTAAAAGCCTGCGAAGAAATTGGCGAATACGCAAAACCATTTATTTTAGATTTAACCGATTTGGATAAAATCCCTGCGGCGATTACCGAAATTGCTAAAGAAGCAGGCAGAATCGACATCCTGGTTAATAATGCAGGAATCAACATGAAAAAAGAATTTCTGGAAGTCGAAAATGATGAATTTCAGAACATCTTGCATACAAATGTTACCAGCGTTTTTGCTATAAGCCGGGAAGTTGCAAAAGTGATGAAGGAAAACGGCAAAGGAAGTATTATCAACATCAGTTCAATGGCTGCGCAATACGGAATTCCACATGTTATTGCCTATTCTGCAAGTAAGACTGCGGTAGAAGGTATGACCAGAGCTATGGCAGTAGATTTGGCGAAGTTTGGCATACGGGTAAATTGCGTGGCTCCCGGATTTATTAAAACAAATATGTCCAGTAAAGCTTTAGATAGTGATCCCGAAAGAAAAAATAAAGTACTGGGAAGAACTCCTATGGGTAAATTAGGCGAACCGGCAGATATCGGTGACGCTGTTTTTTATTATGCCACAGATCTTTCAAAATTCACTACAGGAACAGTGTTACCTATCGATGGTGGTAATTCAATTGGCTTTTAAGCATACAAAGTAAACGATCCTGAGCCAAGGCTCGGAGCTTTTAATTTCGATGATCGAACAAAACAATAAAAGAATTAACCAGACCTGAACCTGGTATACATAATGCGTAAAAAATGAAACATAAAAAACAACTGCACTATCTTTTGATCTTATTGCTTTTTGGCATTATTTCGTGTAAGGATCAGCAAAAAACAAAGGATATTACTGCTAAAGAAGACCCAAAGAAAGAAAAAGGACTCAAAGATTATTTTGCCGAAGATTTCCCTATGGGCGTTGCGGTTTCACCGGCTTCACTTGAAGGAAAATCAAAAGAATTAATTTTAGCGGAATATAACAGCTTAACTCCTGAAAACGTAATGAAAATGGGGGTAATTCATCCAAAAAAAGATGAATTTAACTGGGCACCAGCCGATAAAATAGTAGCATTTGCTCAGGAAAACGGGCTTAAAGTACGCGGTCACGCCCTGGTTTGGCATCAACAAACCGGTGACTGGATTTTTAAAGATGACAAGGGCAATGATGTTAGCAGGGAGGTCTTACTAGACCGAATGAAAGCTCATATCGACTCGGTTGTTGGCCGATACAAAGGAAAAATATATGCCTGGGATGTGGTGAATGAAGCAATTGACGATAATCCGCAGAACTTTCTAAGAAATTCAAAGTGGCTTGAAATCATCGGAGATGATTTTCTTACCAAAGCATTTGAATTTGCTCACGCAGCCGATCCCGATGCCAAGTTATTTTATAATGATTACAATATTATTATTCCGGAAAAAAGAGACCGCGTTTTAAAACTTATCGATAAATTGAAAGCGGAAGGAGCGCCGATAAACGGAATCGGAATACAGGGACACTGGTCTGTTTTTAATCCAAGTGAAGAGGAGTTACAACAGGCTTTAAAAATGTATACGGAAACCGGTCTGGATGTGCAGATTACCGAACTGGATGTGTCTCTGTATAAATGGGAAAAAGAACAACGGGAACGACGCCCGGGCGATTCAGATGAGTTTACCGAAGAACGTAAACTTGCCCAAATAGAAGCCTATCAAAAGTTCTTTAAAGTATTTAGGGAATATCGAGATAAGCTTACCGGGATCACTTTTTGGAATATTGCAGATCGCTATTCCTGGTTGGATCACTATCCTGTAGAAGGACGAAAAAACTATCCATTATTATTTGATGAAAATTACCAGAGAAAACAAGTTTATGATTCAGTTATCAAATTCAGTAAAAAGTAGCAAGCATTTATTTTCAGCGCTTTGTATTCTGTTAAGTGGCTTGGTATATGGACAAAATAATATTGTCTCACATACATCTGGCGAGGGCAGTTTCGGTTTAGTAACCAGCAAAAAGACTTCAAAATTAGTATTGGACACTTCAGATTTTGAAGGGGTAAATATTGCCGCAAAAAACCTTCAAAAAGATATTGAACGAGTTACCGGAAAATTACCTGAGTTTATTTCCGAAGTAAAAGGAAACGGAAATGTAATTATTGGGACTATTGGTAGAAATAAAATGATCGATAGCCTGATTCAGCATCAAAACATCGACGTTTCTAAAATTCAGGGAAAATGGGAAGCCTATAGCATTCAAAAAATAGGGGAAGATCTTTTGATTATTGGTAGCGATAAACGCGGAACTATTTTCGGTATATACGAACTGTCAAAGCAAATTGGTGTTTCTCCCTGGTACTGGTGGGCGGATGTGCCGGCAAAAAAAGCAGATGAATTGTATATTGACAACGCTGGCTTAACCAGTACCGGTCCTAAAGTTCAGTATCGTGGGATTTTTATTAACGACGAAGCTCCTGCCCTATCCAGTTGGGTTACCGAAAATTACGGTAAGTTTAATCATGAATTCTATGAGCCGGTTTTTGAACTTATTCTACGCTTAAAAGGAAATTATATGTGGCCTGCAATGTGGGGAAAAGCTTTTTATGATGATGATCCTGAAAATGGTGTTTTAGCAGATAAATATGGCATCGTTATGGGAACCTCTCACCACGAACCACTGATGCGCGCCCAGGCTGAATGGGGACGCTATGGTAGCGGTGACTGGAATTATGAAACCAACGCAGATACTTTAAAAAGCTTTTGGCGCAAGGGGATTGAACGAATGGGCGACCGTGAAAGCCTGGTTACCATTGGCATGCGTGGCGATGGGGATGAACCAATGACTGAAGGCACCGCCATTAGCTTACTGGAACGTATTGTTAAAGATCAGCGCGAGATTATAAGCGATGTAACCCAAAAACCAGCTGAAAAAACACCGCAAGTCTGGGCACTTTATAAGGAAGTTCAGGATTATTACGATCAGGGAATGCGCGTACCTGATGATGTAACCTTACTACTTGCCGATGATAACTGGGGAAATATCAGAAAGCTGCCTAAACTTAAAGATAGTACTAGAAGCGGAGGTTATGGGATCTATTATCACTTTGACTATGTTGGCGGGCCAAGAAGTTATAAATGGATAAATACCACTCAAATTTCCAGAGTTTACGAGCAGATGTCGCTTGCTTACGCCTATCATGCCCGTAAGGTTTGGATTGTAAATGTTGGTGATTTAAAACCTATGGAGTACCCTATTAGTTTCTTTTTAGATTATGCGTGGAATCCGGAAGCTATTAAAATTGAAGAACTAAAGGCTTATCCTGAACAATGGGCTGCCGCTCAATTTGGAGAAAAGTATGCGCCTGAAATTGGAGAATTGCTACAAAAATATACCACGTATAACAGCCGAAGAAAACCCGAATTGCTATCTGAAAGAACCTATAGTCTAACGCAGTTTAATGAAGCTGAAGAAATCCTAAATGAATTTAATACATTAGAAAAAAAAGCAGATGAAATTGCTGAAAAATTGGCTCCAAAGTATCAATCGGCTTATTTTCAACTGGTGTTACACCCGGTAAAAGCTTCCGCAAATCTAAACAGAATGTATATCGCAGTGGCTAAAAACAAGCTTTATGCGGAACAACAAAGAAATACCACTAATACTCTTGCAGAAAAGGTTTCAGAATATTTTGATAAAGATGAAGCATTGACTTCAGCCTATCATACTATTGAAGATGGCAAGTGGAACCATATGATTTTTCAGCCTCATATTGGTTATTCTTCCTGGAGCGATCCTAAGCAAAATATCAAGCCGGAAACGATTAATATTGAAGTTCCCGAAGCAGCTGGTTTAGGTGTGGCTATACCGAATAGCAAAGATTATTTTCCAAAAAACACGGATCTTAGCTTACCAATATTCGATAAAAACAATACTGAATCTTATGTTGAAATTTTTAACCGCGGAAATGAAAAATTAGAAGTTAAACTAAAGAAATTGCCTAAATGGCTAAAAGCTTCTAAAACTAAAGCTGAAATTGGTGAACAGGAGCGTATCGTTTTAGCATTAGTTTCTGAAAAATTACCTAAGAACAGTACCAAAGAAAGTTTTGTAATTCAATCTAATAATGAAAAAGTAAACATAGAGGTTTCTTACCAGCCATTTAGTTTTGCTCCTAAAGGTTTTGTGGCTAAAAATGGAATTATAAGTATCCCTGCAAACAAATTTTTGGAAAACAAAGGCTGGGAAATAATTCCTGATTTAGGGCGAAGAGACATTGCCTTAAGACCAGAGAGCAGTTTTAGTCAGGAAGCTTCTGAAAATGCAAGCCTAACGTATCAATTTACGATTAAAGAAAATACTACAGCAAAAATGAGCTTTTTAATCTCACCAAGCTTAGATTTCCTCGATAATGGCGGACTCAAATTTGCTTACTCCATAGATGGTGGTACGCTAAAAACCCTGAATTTGCTTAAGGATACTAAAGATCACTGGGGCATTGCTGTAAGTAATAATGTCACTAAAGTTGTTCAGGATCTAAGCTTAGAAAAAGGGGTGCATCAACTAAAGATTTATGCGGTAGATCCGGGAGTTGTGTTACAGCAAATTATTATTGAAACCAATACCTCAAATCCGTTACAGACTTACTTAGCGCCAAAAGAATAATTGTATGTTCCATATACAATTAGTTTAGTTTAATTAGAGTAAAGCCGGGTGGTACCCGGCTTTTTGTTACTCTTCTTTCTATCTAAAAATTCTGTTTAAAATATCATAGAATATCAAAAAGAAAATCCTGGGATAAGCAAGGAGATTGGCGCTTATAAGTGAAGTCAGTAATTGAAAGTTAAGTGTGGATCACTATTAATAAGCGTTTAAATTTAAAAGCAAAGAATAAAAATAGGGTAGTGATAATTGATAAATTAATTATCCCGATCCAGGCCGCATGGATCCTATATTTACAGGACACAAGGCTCAATTAGTTTATTTACTATAAACTATAGGAGAATTTCTTCTCAAGAAAATCCACACCATATTCCAGAGAAAAACTTATTACAGCCAAAAATCCAGAAACGAATTAAAACCTGTATTTAGCTGTAAAAAACAAAAAAGAGAGCTTTAAAGCTCTCTTTTCTATATTATTTAAAAAGTTCAATTCTATTGATAGCCAGGGTTCTGGTAAGCATCTTTTTCTGCTTGTGATACATCCAGATTATCTAATTGTCCGCGAGGTATTGGTCTTAAATAATGATAAGGCTCAATATTCCTATTCGTTACGGTTGGGGTATGATCTGTGGCATCATTGCCACCAATCATATAAGATCCAGCTAATTCGTTCCATTTTTGAGTACGTACCAGGTCATACCAACGATAGCCTTCACCAAAGTATTCCCGGGAACGCTCTGCCAAAATAAAATCGATATCTATAACATCTGGCGTCGCTGCTATCATGGCCGCACTATTATCCTCGATACGTTCTTCCTGTTCGCCGTTATCATAACACCATTTGCCGGCTCGCGCCCTAATAACATTAATTAAATCATAAGCACTATAACTTCCTGTTGCTCCTTTTACGGCTGCTTCAGCCGCCAGGAAATAAAATTCAGAATATTTTGCTATTGGAAAAGGACGGGTTAGTGCTCCATTAGGAGATCCTAAACCACCTCCGTTATCCGTGCGGTAAGTCCCTAATTTCCATAAACCTGGATAAAACCTTCTATTAATTTCATCTGGGTTTATAACATAATCTGATCTTCCTGGAAGTTCTCCCCCTCCGATGTTAGCACCATTTACATAAACAACATTATCATTATGTTCATCTAAAAATGATATCACCGCATCACCTGGGGCTATTTCCATACCATTGGCTGCCGTTAATGTAGGTTCAGTTGCACCACCTTTATCCCAGTTTCCTCTATAACTGGTGACAAATGTAGCATCATAGCGAGAATCTAATTCTTTCTCTTCAAAAGTTTCTGTTAATACACCAATAGGTGGTGCCATTCTTGTCCAAGGCCTACCATAACTTTGAGCAGCTTCTCTTTGTACTGCAGAAACGCCATCCACACTTATACTGGTGTAGTTAGATGTTACCATCCAAACTGCTGTATTAGCACTACCCTCTGGACCACTATATCCTAAATCTGCCCCGTTATAAAGTTGGCTATCTTCAGTACGATCTGCATATAACATCATTTCATCATGACGATCGTTCGTGGCCACATGTACATTATAAAAACAATCTAGTAAACGATAAGGGCCTGGATTCTCAATTCCCTCAACAGCTAGATCATAGGCTTTTTGGAAATAATAAGAAGCATCCTGACCATCCGGATCTGTTCTTGGCGTTTCAGGATAGGTAGGAATATTATTAGGATTCTCTAACCACCAGGCATAGGTTAAATAAGCTTTTGATAAAAACAGCCGAGCTACGTTCTTGGTTACTGCCCCGGTTAAACGAGGATTATCAGGTAAATCGTTTACAGCTGTTTGTAAATCTGGCAAAATAGCCCTGGTATAAACTTCAGGTACTGTATTACGTACAGAAGTCCTAACGGCAGAATTATTAAATGCTAATTCACCAGAACCCAAATCTAGTGGTACACCACCATAATTTTGCACTAATAAAAAGTAATTAAATGCCCTAAAAAACCTTGCTTCTGCAATTAGCAAATTATCGAGTCCTACCCCTTCAGCATTTTCAATAATACCGCTAGCCGTATTTATTGCGGGAAAAGCATTTCCCCAAACAACACCTACTGAAAATCCACTTTCTGAACTTAAATTACCTTGCCCGGCAAGATCTAAATCATAAAAGTTATTATTGGCACTTTGGGCGGCAACATATTCATCTGTACCTGTTTCTGTTAAGTTTAAATAATATGCAAATCCAAAGACGTTTCGCATATTCTGATATAAATATGTTAATCCTCCCTGAACCCCAGTTTCTGTAGTAAAAAAATCTGGAGTAAATACTCCTCTTGTTTCTTCTTTCAGTATATCATCTGTACAAGATTTTAAACCGAATACCGACACCATTGAAAATATGGCTATAGGTATAATTCTAAATTTTCTCATATTTTCTATTTAAAATGAAATGTTTAAGCCTATCAAATAATTTCTTGTAGAAGGAATGTTAGTTCCAATAGTTGGTATACCCCTGGAAATATTACTAGTATTTACAGCGGAATTTTGACGATTACCATTACCATCAACTCCTGAATTTGTAATCTCTGGATCTAAACCAGATTCATCATGAAAAGGTGAAAAAAGTACGAACGGGTTTTGTGCAGATGCATAAACACGTAACCTCTGCAGTCCAATATTGGTAATAAAATCTTGTTCAAAATTGTATCCCAAAGTAATTGAACGAACTTTTAAATACGAACCATCAAAATACCCTAACGTACTTGCATACTCCTGGTTATCTCCACTTTGAAGTCCTCCCGGAGCAGGATATCTTGCATCTGTATTGGTTGGCGTCCAATAATCTACCGCAACGTTATTTTGTCTACCGGTTAGCAAATTAAGATAACTACTGGATGAATAGAGTGTACTCACCAAAGTACCACCGTGCTGGAAGGTTCCAACCATACTCAAGTCGATATTTTTATAAGCTAAACGCGTATTAAAACCACCCTGAAAATCTGGAGTTGGATCTATAATTACCCTGTCATCAGCTCCTATGGGGCGTACCGGAGATCCATCTGCATTATATTCCCCGGTATATCGTACTTTGATCATCCCTGCAGCACTGGCACCCGGCTCATATTGTTGCAAGTACTGAAAATCCGGATCAGACTCATTCCAAAGTCCTACATATTCATAATCATAAATTACATTAATAGGAGAGCCAACAAACCAAAGGTTTCCTTCATCTCGTTGTTGTCCCGAAGCTAGAGCAGTAATTTTGTTTTGATTGCTGTAAAGATTGATTCCGGCATCCCAAGTAAAACCATCTGGATTATCAATTATAGTTCCGTTTAATGAGATTTCAACTCCCTTATTCTCGGTTTTACCTATGTTACTGGTTATATTTCCTACACCAGATGATGCAGGAAGTCCCAGTGCGTATAAAATATCATTGGTTTTGGTTATATAATATTCAACCGTACCAGATAAGCGGTTATTAAACAGTCCAAAATCAAGACCATAGTTATACGTCTGAGAAAATTCCCATCCCAGGTTGGCATTAGGTACCTGATCTATAAAGTAACCGGTAGCAAATGTACTACCAAAGTTATAATTTACCGTACCGAGTCTACCCTGAACGGAATAAGGGGCTATTGCCTGGTTGGAAGTCTCACCGTAACCGGCACGTATTTTCAATTGGTTTAGCCAACTTACATTGTCCATAAATTTTTCGTTACCAATATTCCATCCTACAGATACTGCAGGATAGGTCACCCACTTATTACCCGGGGCTAATCTAGATGAACCATCGGCACGTATGGTCGCTGTCATCAAATAACGATTGTCGTATTGATACATTACCCTCCCCATATAGGACAGTAATCCAGTAGCAGAATATCCGGTTCCGTAATTTGTTATATCCTCAGAAATTGCTGAATCCAGATTATACCATAAAGAAGACTCATCAGGAATATTCCTTGCTGTTAAGCCTACATTGTCATACTGTGTATTTTGAGCAGAAAATAATCCCACGAAGTTTACTTTGTGTTTCTCAGCAAATGTTCTATCGTATAGTATTTGATTTTCTACAACATAATCTCTTGTTATAGAACTATTATAGCTTCCAGATGAGGGGTTCTGTTCGTTATAATTAAAAACGCCCTGCCCTGTGAAGTCTCCATCTCTATCAGTTCTAAAATTTAAACCAAGATTAAGTCGATATTTCAATCCTTCAATCCAAGGTATTTTAACTTCAGCATAAATATTATTATAAGAGCCGTAATCCAATTGTTCATTTTTCCTTCTATCTCCTATTCGGTTTACTTCATTCCTGGTAGGAATCCAAAGGTTATCAGCTTCTGTTTGAAGCCTCACAGATTCTAAAAAATTTCCATTTTCATCATACGGACTTAAGAGCGGCGAGGCGGCTAATGCACCAAATACTCCTACAATACTACTGCTTTTGTTGAAGTTCATTACTGAATTCAAACCAAATTTAAATAAAGAACCTACTTCCTGATCAACCTGAGCTCTTAAAGAATATCTCTGGAAAGAATCTTCTGGCACCACCGATGTTTCTTTAAAATACCCCATTCCTATATTAAAAGAGCCTTTTTCAGAACCTCCTTTTACGCTAATATCATGAGTTGTTTGAAGTCCGGTTCCGTATAAAAGATCCTGCCAGTCTGTATCATTAGCAAGATCTTCATCGCCACCCAAACCATAAATTGGGCTACCACCCTGATTAGGATGAGCTGCAACATCTGCACGTAATTGGGTAAGTTGCGCTGCATTCATCATTGGATATTTCGCAAACACGTCTTTTACTGCATAGTATGTATTATAAGAAAATGTAGCTTTTTGCCCCTGTCTTCCCGACTTTGTAGTGATAAGGATAACACCATTGGCACCCCGTGAGCCGTAAATAGCTGTGGCAGATGCATCTTTAAGTATATCAAGACTTTCAATATCATTAGGACTGATATCACTTAGACCACCAGAAAAAGGAATCCCATTAAGTACAATTAAAGGATCATTATTACCAGAAAGCGATCGGGTACCACGAATTCGAACCTGCGGGGATGCCCCTGGCCTGGTACTGTTGGTAGAAATATTAACACCAGCGGCACGTCCTATAAGTGCTTCTTGAAAGTTAGCCGTCTTTACTTCGTTTAATTCTTCTCCTTTTACTGAAACCACTGATCCAGTAACAGATTCCCGACTTTGTGTACCATACCCCACCACGACCACTTCACTCAAAGCTTCGGTATCGTCTTGCATGGTTACGTTAATCTGTGTTCGCCCGTTAACTGCGATATCCTGAGCTCGGTAGCCCATAAAGCTATAACTAAGGGTAGCATCTGATGGCACATTATTTAACGTATAGTTACCATCAAAATCGGTTGTTGTTCCCTGACTGGTTCCTACAATGAAAACATTTACTCCCGGCAGTGGTAATCCATCTGCGTCAACCACTTCTCCACTTACTGTTGTATTTTGGGCGTACGCACCAGTAAATACCAACAAGAAAAACAGAAGTGAAAATTTGGGCATCCTGCCCAAACTCCTTACATAGTTAGTAATTTTTTCCTCCATATTAATAAATTTTAAATTAAGAGATTTAAATCATATTAGAATGACAAAAATTAATAGGTTAATTTTTTGATATGATAAATATATTATAAAATTACTAATTACGAAATCGGTTGCGTTAATTTTTATATTCAAAATGACTATAAGTAATGCAATTTCTATTTAAATAACTGTAATACAGTATTTTAAAATTTTATAAATAATTTAAAAATATGGATTATAAGTAAAATTACTCTCCTTTTTCAACTATATAAATTGTTAATATCAACTATAAATAGTAAAAAAATACTTCATTAAAGATTAAATTATAGTTAATGAGGGTAAAATATTAATAATGCTTCAATTTTAAGCGTAAAAATTACATATAAAATGAATACGCAATCGGTTGCTTTAAAGATCATGAAAAAGACAATAAAAACTGTGTCTAAAAAATATAAGGAATTACCTGAAGAAAGATTTTGGGTACAGGAGAATAGAATAGAAAATAGAAGTTATTGGAGTTGATGATATGGAGATTCCACTATTTATATACTACACCAATTTTAATTTATTAAGCGTAAACTGTTGAAGTAAATAAAGCAGATACCCGTATAATGTCCCAAAAATGGCCCCTACAATGATATCACCGGGATAATGAACGCCAAGATAAACCCGACTATAGGCTACAAAAGCGGCCCAAATTAATAAATACCAAATAAGTCCAGGAATTTTCTTTTTAAAAATAGATCCTAAAAAAATTGCTACAGCAAACGTACTTGAAGCATGAGCCGAGTAAAATCCATATTTACCGCAGCGCTCTGCCACGATCCTGGCAAATTGGGTTACGCCTTCCTGCCTGCAAGGACGCGGACGCATAAAAAAGTCTTTAAATACGTTGGCCATTTGATCGGTACAGGTGATTAAGAGTGCAATAAAAATCATTGTGATCACACTATACTTCCAGCCAAATTTCTTAAAAAGAAGGAATAACAGAAAAGCATAAAGTGGGATCGCCATCCATTTATTACTAATAGCAATCCACATCCAATCCCAGGTTGCAGAACCAAGATTGTTTAAATAAAGAAATAATTTGTGATCTAATTCAATTAATTCTTCCATACTTTTTTTATTCCATAATCGAGATTAAATGCTCCGTTACAGTGTGGACACGGTAGCTTTCGAGACTGAGATCGCGATACCTCGAAATTAAAATCATTACTAATAAATACCTTGTGCATGTGCCCAAAAGCACATAACTGGTTTAGTCCTCCTCGTATCTGGATACTTCGCGATCATAAAAGTCATTCGCCTGCTGAATCAAACTTTCGGCTTCATTCGCCAGTTCTTCTTCATCTGCTTTATCAAAATCTTCAAGCCATTCCACCTCATCATTTTCAAGATTAATAATGAAACGGGGGAACTCTGTGTGAATCACAAAAATCGCATCTGAATAGTCGGTATTATCACCCAATAAAAATTTAGGAAATTCCATGGTATATATTTTTAAACAGTTTCGGTTTTAATTTCTTTCGGTTTATTTGCAATCAATTTATGGCTTAAATAATTGAATCTAAAATACAACATTAATGCAGAAGCGGTTAATCCTGCCAATAAGCCCATCCAGATGCCCATACTTCCCATATTTTCAGCTTTTCCAAAATACCAGGACACCGGAAAACCGATAATCCAGTAAGCGACAAAACAAATCGCTGTGGGTACTTTTACGTCTTGTAACCCCCGTAGTGCACCAAGAATCAC